>Ga0114964_10001069_pt1 | contig 20232 bp, 20 predicted proteins | sample C_131016_MF_Meta_FD_92638 | JGI IMG/M metagenome (GOLD analysis project Ga0114964, IMG submission 92638) | Freshwater microbial communities from Lake Croche, Canada to study carbon cycling - C_131016_MF_MetaG | ecosystem: Environmental > Aquatic > Freshwater > Lake | place: Lake Croche, Canada... | reverse complement strand
TAACTGATCGATGCTTTATGCATCAAAAGGAGATACTGCCATGGCAGTAGTAACAGTGCGCCAGATGCTAGACAGCGGCGTTCACTTTGGTCACCAGACACGTCGCTGGAACCCAAAGATGAAAAGATATATCCTCACCGACCGTTCAGGTATTTACATCATTGACTTACAGAAGTCACTTGCCATGATCGATGAGGCCTACCAGTTCACCAAAGACATTGTTGCCAACGGTGGAACTATTTTGTTTGTTGGAACCAAGAAGCAGGCTCAGGAAGCTATCGCTACTGAAGCACAGCGTGTTGGTATGCCATATATCAACGAGCGTTGGTTGGGTGGTCTTTTGACCAACTTCCAGACTGTCTCTAAGCGTCTTGCTCGTCTAAAGGAACTTGAAGTCATGGACTTCAAGGACACCAAGAAGAGCGGATACACCAAGAAGGAACTTTTGATTCTTTCTCGCGAGAAAGTCAAGCTTGAAAAGACTCTTGGTGGTGTTCGTAACGTTACGAAGACACCTTCGGCTATCTGGGTTGTTGACACAATCAAGGAGCACCTAGCTATCACTGAGGCTAAGAAACTCGGCATTCCAGTTATCGCAATTCTAGATACCAACTGTGATCCAGATGAGGTCACCATTGGTATTCCAGGTAACGATGACGCCATTCGTTCAGTTCACTTGCTAACTCGCGTTATCGCAGATGCAGTTGCTGAAGGACTAAAGCAGAAGCACTCTAAGCCGGAAGAAGTTCAGCCTCTAGCTGACTGGGAGCAGGAGCTCCTTGCAAGCGCAGCTGCAACCGCTGAAGTGATTCCAGTTGTTGAAGAAGTTGTTCCAGTTGTTGAAGAAGTCGCTGCAGTTGAAGAAGCTGCAGTTGAAACCGCAAAGGATGCTGAATAATCATGGCAAATTACACTGCAGGAGATGTAAAGACTCTTCGCGAGCGCTCAGGCGCTGGCATGATGGACTGCAAGTCTGCTCTGGATGAAGCTAACGGCGATCTAGATAAGGCTATGGAAGTTCTAAGACTTAAAGGTCTAAAGGGCGTTACCAAGCGTGAAGGCAGAACAACCTCGAACGGAATTATCATCGCTCGTGTTGCTTCAGGCAAAGGTTACCTAATCGAATTAGCTTGTGAGACTGACTTCGTTGCTAAGGCAGATAAGTTTGTTGCTCTAGGCGACCAGATTGCTGATGCAATTGCAGCTGCCGGAGCCGAGACTGTTGAAGCTGCTCTACTAGCAGCAGTTGCTGGCAAGACTGTTGGCGATGCTATTACTGACGAAGCTGCAATCATGGGCGAGAAGGTTGAACTACGCCGTATTTCTGTTGTTGCTGATGCAAACATTGATGCTTATCTTCACCGCACCTCTAAGGATCTTCCACCGCAGGTTGGTGTTTTGGTTGCTTTCTCAGGTGCCGATGTTGAGACCGCTCACGATGTTGCAGTTCACATCGCAGCTTTCAGCCCAACCTATCTAACTATTGCCGATGTGCCAGCTGAGATTGTTGAGACTGAGCGTCGGATTGCCGGCGAAACAGCTCGCAATGAAGGTAAGCCTGAGGCTGCTTTAGAGAAGATCATTGAAGGTCGGGTTAAGGGATTCTTCAAGGAGAACTGCCTTTTGGAGCAGGACTTTGCTAAGGACAACAAGCTTTCTGTCGCCAAGGTGCTTGAGCAGCACGGTCTAACCGTTTCTGCTTTCGTGCGTTTCCGCGTAGGAAATTAATCTAAAACCTAAAAAAGTAATTGGCTCGGTCGTTTAGACCGAGCCTTTTCCTTTGGTCAGCCTAAACTAATAACAGATATATGAAAGAGGGATTACCATGCCATCAACTCCACGTCGTGTTCTTCTAAAGCTCTCAGGTGAGGCTTTTGGTGGTGGCAACCTAGGTGTTAATCCAGATATTGTTGCAGGTATTGCCCAGGAGATTGCTGAAGCTGCCAAGAAGGTTGAAATAGCCATCGTAGTTGGTGGCGGTAACTTCTTTAGAGGTGCTGAACTGTCTCAACGCGGCATGGATCGTGCCCGGGCCGACTACATGGGTATGTTGGGTACCGTTATGAACGCTTTAGCTTTACAAGACTTCTTAGAGCAGGCTGGTTGTGAGACTAGAGTCCAGTCGGCTATTTCTATGGCCCAGGTTACTGAACCTTATATTCCACTTCGTGCTATCCGTCACATGCAAAAAGGAAGAGTTGTTATTTTCGGTGCCGGTGCTGGACTGCCATATTTTTCAACTGACACTGTTGCAGCTCAACGAGCACTTGAGATTCACGCTCAAGAAGTGTTGGTTGCTAAAAATGGTGTTGACGCTGTTTACTCAGCAGATCCTAAGAAAGACCCTAAGGCAAAGCGTCTTGAAACTATTACCTACCAGGAAGCTCTTGTGAAGAAACTGAAGGTAGTGGATTCAACTGCATTTAGTCTTTGTATGGATAACAACATCCCTATGGTGGTTTTTGGAATGGCGCCGAATGGCAATATCACTAAAGCACTTTTGGGTAAGAAAATTGGAACAAGGGTTAGCGCTTAACCTTTACTAGAGGAGCAACATGATTAACGACATTCTTTCAACTGCGTCAGAGAAAATGGCTAAAGCTGTTGAGTCAGCTAAAGAAGACTTTGCAACTATTAGAAGTGGTAGAGCTAATCCTGCTCTGTTCCAAAAACTAATGATTGATTACTATGGAACACCAACCGCTCTTTCATCTCTCGGTGCTATCGCCAACCCTGAGGCTAGAACAATTGTTGTGACCCCTTACGATAAAGGTGCTTTAGCGGCTATTGAAAAGGCAATTAGAGATATGCCTAATCTTGGTGCTAACCCAACTAACGATGGATCTTTGATTCGAGTTTCCCTGCCAGAGCTAACCGAGGAAAGACGCAAGGACTACGTCAAGATTGTTAAGACTAAGGCTGAAGATCACAGAGTTTCAGTTAGAAACATTCGCCGTAAGGCTAAAGATGAGTTGGACGCTTTGAAGAAAGATGGCCAAGCTGGTGACGATGATTTGGCTAGAGCTGAAAAAGAACTTGAAGCCGCTACCAAAACTCATGTTGACCACATTGATGAAGCACTGAAGCGTAAAGAAACAGAACTTCTAGAGGTTTAGTTGAGTATCGCCGAAGTCAAGACCCGTTCTTTATCCCAATCGGTTATTTTTGGGTTGTTGCTTGCCTTCGCTTTTCTAGGTTCGGTCCTGTTCGTTAAAGAACTCTTCATTATTCTGGTTGCAGTCATAGTTGCCATTGGTGCTTGGGAGCTATCAACTGCTCTAAGACAGAAGGACTGGCGCGTTCCAAGGGTCCCGGTTACCGTAGGTTCTTTCTTGGTTATGCCACTGACTTATTGGGGTGGGGAACGAGGCCAGTGGCTAGGAGTTCTTGCCATTGTTGCGGCTTTGATGCTTTGGCGGGGAGTGGAGCTTTTAATTGCGCACGCTTCGCTAAAAAGATCTTTTTCAGAGATTATTAGAGATTTTTGCGCATCGGCTTTTGTAGTTATCTATCTTCCGCTAACCATGAGCTTTGCAGCTTTGATTTTTAGAGAGCCGGCTCACAATGGTTTTGTTGAAGGTAAATACTGGGTAATCACAATTGTTACCACGGTAATCCTGATCGATAGCAGTGCTTACCTGTTTGGTAGAAAACTAGGCAAACATCCGATGCTACCTAAGGTGAGCCCTAAAAAGAGTTGGGAAGGCTTTGGATTCTCAGTGCTGTTTGGTTTGGCTAGCAGTGTTGTTCAAACTGTTTGGTTGTTGAAATTACCTTGGTATGTTGGCTTGCTGGTTTGTTTTGTGGTTTTGCTTTCAGCTGTTTTAGGTGACTTTGCTGAGTCACTAATAAAGCGTGATTTAGGTGTGAAAGACATGTCTAGCTTGATTCCAGGTCACGGTGGCATGATGGATCGGTTGGATTCCCTGTTACCAGCTTGTTTGGCCGGTTATGTCTTAATGGTGTTTGTGGTTAGGTTTATGTAATCATGAACAATACTTTCGTTAGAAGCGGTAAAGGCAAACTTGGTTATCAACCTGAGCAAGTTGATGAGTTCATTGCCTTAGCTAAAAAACAGTTTCAGAACCCTGATCACCAGCAACTTGATGTTAGAACTTTGCGAGCTATCCGCTTTGATCTGGTTAAGAATGGTTACTCCATCTCGGCAGTTGACGCTGCAACTGAGAAGCTTGAGGATGTGTTCGCTGAGCGTGAGCTGCAAAGATTTAGAGCTGAGTTGGGGCAGCTGGTCTTTGAAGATACTTTGAATGAATTAACTGAGCTGCTTGCAAACAGAGTTTCAAGATCTAAGGGTAAGCGTTTTACTAGAAGAACTTGGCCTAATCGAGGATATAGCGGCAAGCAGGTTGATGCTTTGTGTTCCAGGGTTAGTAAGCACCTAGATAGAGTTGAAACACTAACAGTCAAAGAAGTTCGTCTAACTGTTTTTAGATCGAAAAGGGGCGGTTATGCAGAGCACCAGGTCGATGCTTTTATTGATAAAGTCGTGGAACTCATTCAAAGCCAAGAAATTCTTCAGAAGATTACTAGCTAGCTCATTAGTTTTAGTTATCGGTTTATCTGGAGTTGAACTAGCTCAGGCTAAAAGTTCTAAAGCGAGCACAATTTTGGCCAAGATATTAATTAAAGGCCGGGCACCTAAAACTGGATACAACCGAGCCCTGTTTAGTGATGGTTGGGGAAGTATCGGTAGTTGTGACACAAGAAACTACATTCTCAGACGTGACCTAACTAATATCACTTGGCGATCATCGCCTAGTTGCACTGTTGCCACAGGAATATTGCACGATCCCTATACCGGGGCGGTAATCAACTTTGTTAGGGGTGTTCGAACCTCTAATGCAGTTCAGATAGACCATGTGATTGCCGTTAGTGATGCCTGGCAAAAAGGTGCTCAACAACTATCTAGCCAACAGCGCTATAACTTCTATAACGACCCACTTAATCTGTTAGCCGTTGATGGACCCACTAACGAATCTAAAAGCGATAGTGATGCTGCTAGCTGGTTACCCCCAAATAAGACCTTCAGGTGTGCTTATGTGGCTAGGCAGATAGCGGTGAAATATAAGTACCATTTATGGGTGACTAGGGCTGAACATGATGCGATGGCCAGTGTTTTGCGCACTTGCCCTGCCAAACTGGTGCCAGTCGGCTAAAAATAGCCCCTTCAGGTAAACTTAGGTTTTGGGGTCGTAAGGCGGTGAAACATGGGTAGATACGAGCTAGTTAGACCAACAGTGCGTAAACGCCTGTTTGCCCGTATCTTCGGGGATCGCTTTCGAAACCTTAGCCTAGGCAAGAAACTAAGCAAACTCTTTGTTCACCTGGTCGCCTATACCTTTATCGGTGGATACACCATGGTCACCATAATTGATCCTTACGGCGGTGCAATGGCCAATGCCTTCGAATTCGATTACAACGTTGGTGGAGATTCGCAAACCTACGGTTATGCCACCACCCAAAAGATTAGTTTTGACCGCAGTGGTTGGAAGATTGTTACCGGCGATGAAGCCGTAGCAATTTACGTGGCCAACGCTGCACCTCCGGAAACTGGAACCATTAAAGACTTCGCTTATACCTTGGTCGTTTCCAATGGTTGGGGAAGAGACCAATATTCCTGTTTAGTCGCCCTTTGGACTAGAGAGTCAAACTGGCATTGGAATTCCTTTAACCGAGGAAGCGGAGCTTACGGAATCCCACAGGCACTGCCAGGAGCTAAGATGGCTGAGTTCGGTTCGGATTGGCAGACTAACCCTGAGACTCAGGTTCGCTGGGGTGTGAACTATATCAAGCACCGTTATGGTTCACCCTGTGGTGCGATGGCTCACTCAAACAAGATGAATTGGTACTAATGCCTAGAAATAATAGACCCAGAGGCTTTCGTAAGGGCGATGACGATGGTGAAGAGCCGATGGATATTGCTCGCTTACGCGATGGCATAAAAAAGACGGTTATCAAAAACGGAATTGAGTTCAGCGTTCAAACCACTTCGGGTAAGACGGCTGAAGAAACAAAGCGTTGGACTTGCCCTTTTTGTAGTTTGAGTTTTGGTCCAGGCATATCCCACGTTGTGGTTTGGGAGAGCGAAGAAGGTCCTGGTAAAAGAAGACATTTCCATAACAACTGTTGGCAGAAATTCCAGGGCAGACTGTTTTGAGTCAAGTAGAGATTCGATCAAGTATTGAATTACCTTCGATCAGAAAAAACATCACACTGGTAACCCAGGACAACCTAAAACTTGTTGCTGAATTAGCTTTACCGGCTAAAGCTAAGCCAGTTGCAACTTTGATTATGCTGCATCCACTGCCAACTGCTGGCGGCTTTATGGATTCACATATTTATCGCAAGGCGGCTAACCGGTTGCCGGAGTTGGCAAATATTGCAGTCTTGAGATTCAATACCAGAGGAACCGAATCACTTCAGGGTAAAAGTGAAGGTGTCTTTGATGGTGGTAACGCAGAAAAGTTTGATGTTCTGGCCGCTTTGGATTATGCAATCAAAGAGCAGTTACCTAACCTTTGGTTAGTTGGTTGGTCATTTGGAACTGAACTGGCTTTGAAATATGGATCAGAACTAGATGTTCTAGGGGCAATCCTGCTCTCACCTCCATTGCACCGAACCAGCGAAGACGAACTTGAGCGTTGGAATCAAACAAACAAGAAGCTGGTTGCTCTAATTCCAGAGCATGATGACTATCTGAAGCTGGCGGAAGCTACAGTTAGATTTTCTAAAGTAAAAAACATTGAACTGATTTTCATTGAAGATGCCAAACATCTTTGGGTTGGTGAAACTGCAACTAAGAGAGTGTTGAATGAGATTGTGAAAGTAGTTAACCCAAGCCGTTGGCCTTTACCAGACTTTATTTCTTATTCTGGTGGGGAACCCACACCTCACGAATAATAAGTAGCAGGGTGGCTGCCATCGGAATCGCCAGCAATGACCCCAAGATTCCAAGCAAAGAACCTCCAATTAGAGCAGAAACCACTACTAGAGCGGCCGGAACATTGACGGCTTTTTTCATGATTCTAGGCGCAATCAAGTAAGCCTCTATCTGGGTGTATAGGGCTAAGGCAATAGCAACTGTGAGGGTGGTCTGTGGGGAAGTAGTTGCTGCAGTTACCATGACCACTATTGAAGCTCCGGAGATAGATCCGATGATAGGGATTAGCACAAATAGGAAGTCGATAAAAGCTAGAACCACTGCGAACTTAACTCCGGCTATCAGAAGAATAATAAAAACTATTGAAGCGTTTATTGAAGCAACTACCACTTGACCCATGACGTATTTGCCTACCGAGGCAATAACCTGATCGACTATGTCTGTAACTTTCTTACGCTTAGTTTTTGAAACCAAATTGATTAGTACACCTTTAATTGAATGCAAAGAGCTCATGAAATACAGGGTCAAAATACAGACAGTCAACACAGCAACTGCACCGTGGAACAAGGTGATTCCAACCTGGACCACTCCACCTAAAAGGTTGGGCCAGTTTTTGCTATCAACCAGGTAAGCACCTGTTGTGTTTACGGCTGTGCTGATGGCACCACCGAACCGACTATCTAAAGACTGCACCCATGGCAGTTGCAAGAAGCCTCGGAGAAGTTCCGGAAGATTACTAACAAAAGCACTGGTCTGTGAAATTAGGGTTGGAATTATCAACACCACCACTGCAACTAAGACCGCGGTTAGCCCGAGCGCAACAAGGCTAATTGCGTAACCGCGACGTTTAACTCTTTTCTCAATGGTTTTGATAAGCGGTTCTAAGCCCAAGGTAATAAAAAGTGCAGTGAAAATCGAGGTGATAATGCTGGCAATAGAGACCAAAGCGCTGCCTAAGGCGATTGCGGTTAGAACGCCGAGCCCAAGTAAAACTCCAACTTGGTACGGGTGACTTATTTTAATGTTGCTAGGTGCAGACATTTAAAGCTCCTTTAGTCGACGTCTTGTTTGATTTGCTCGATAACAGCGGTTAGGTTCTCTAGGTAGACCAGGATGCTGGATTTCTCATGGGTGATCTTGCGTTCTTGGGCTTCAAGATCGTGTAATCGTTGAGCCACCTTGGTCTGTGTACTAGCCAGAATCGATCTTGCTTCGATTTCAGCATTCGCAATAATCTCATCGGCACGTTTACGAGCCATTTCAACAAACATTTTGTTGTCTGATTTAGCGCCGGTTTCGATAGCATCGGCTTCAAGCTTCGCAGTTGACAATCGAATCAATGCTGTTGAGAGCTGGGTATTGGCATCATCTAAGTATTTTTGTGTTTGAGCAACAGCTTCTTGATATTTCTTTTGGTATTCTGCTTCTGCTTCTGCTCGTCTTGCGGTTAGTTCAAGATTCAGATCTATTCTGGCCTGCTCACTCAAAAGCGCATCTTTGAGTTCTTGTTCAATTGAGCCAGTTAGTTGACGTTCAGCAATCAGTTTACGTTCAGCTATTTGCCTGTCTGCCTCGCTTTGTTTCACTTCGATTTCACGTTTGGCCGTTGCCCGCATTCTGGCAACCTCTGTTGAGACGGAACCGCGTAGGCTGCCGGCTTGTCTTTGAGCCTCATCAACTATCGCTTTAGCTTCAGCGGTGGCTTTAGCCATGGTCTCGTCGTAATCGGTTTTAGCGGCATTGATAATTCGATCGGCACGCTTTTGAGCTTCGGCGACCAGTTGGTCGTGATATTCCTGACCATCGGCTTTTAGCTGTTCCACGTCTTGGGCAACTGTGTCGATGATGGCCGAACGCTCGGTTTCGGCATCGGCCACAAGAGATAGCGCTAATTCTTCAGCACTGCTGAGAATCTGGGCTGCTTTAGCTCCAACTCCGGCATAGGTTGGAGTTTTTTGCTCAGAAGCGTCCTTTTCAAGGCTTATCATCCGGTTTTGGGCTTCGCGGAGTTCACTCACCAACTGGTTATTCAGGGTGGTTATATTGATCAATTCTTTGCGGAAATCCCGAATAGCGTCATCGACCGCAGCACGGTCATAACCGCGCATAACTACTGGGAAATCGGTCTCTTCGGCTGCCAAAATGGCTCTCCTGGGGCTTTCGGTAGGATAGACGTAAAGTCTTTATACCCCTCAAGTTTAGCCCGAAAGGAGCCACATGCGGTTTGTTGTTGCAACTGTGCTCCTGGTGCTATCTGCGGTGAGCATTGCGGTTGGTTTCATTCTAAAAGGGCCATTTGACGCCAATTCCAGCCATAAAGTCGAATTCAACATTGACTCGGCATACTCATACCAAATCATTCCGCACTCGACCCTGACCGCCTATGACGGTGAGGTTACAGTCAAAGCATCGGGAAGTCAGCAGGTTTTCTATGCAGATGCCAGGGAGCGAGATATCCAGGATTGGATAGGAACCTCTGACTTTGTTCGCCTGAATGTGACCCCCAATCAAAAACGTGCTGATGTCACATATATTGCAGCTGGCGGGGAAGACACCAACCCTGAAGGCAGTGATCTTTGGCGTAATTCGGTTAGAGTCAAGGACAATTTGGTGACCAAAGTTAGCATGTTTGATGACACCGGAGTTCTCTTGGCAAGTGATGGTTTGCATCGAGGTCCTACGACAGTAACTGTGCTTTGGAATCAAACCGGGTTAGTTAACTGGCCGTTAATTTTCATCATTTCTGGTCTAGCTCTTCTGTTAGTTGCCCTAATCGCAAACTACTTAGCTTTTAGACACGTTAGAAAACTTAGAGGTCCGAAAAGAAAAATACCTAAGTCACCTAAAGGTCCAAGACTTCGTAAGAGCAGCAGAATAGATATTCCGCGTCGGGGCAGACGTCGGATTGGTAGAACTGCAAGAAAAATGATGGTAGCTCCTATTGGTTTGGTTTTGCTTTCCTTTGTTGCCGGTTGTTCCTCCAGTAAACCAATTGATTCGGCAACCCCAGCTTCAAAATTCGAGCAAGTAAATGTAGTAGTTACCGATGCTCAGTTGCAAAGAATTGTTAGAGATGTTGCTGCCACAGTAAAGACCTCAGATAGATCCAGAGATTCAGCACTGTTACTTTCAAGAGCGGCTGGTCCAACTCTTGAAACTCGTAAAGTGCAATATCTTTTGCAAGTTAAAAGTAAAAAGATACCTAAGCTAACCGACATAGTTTCTAACCCGATTACTGTTGCACTGCCCATGCAGTTACCGGATATCAACCTTGGTTGGCAACCAAGAACTTTGATGGTGGTCACCAAATCAGCGTCTTCGACTAGGGCACCACAAATGCTAGTGCTGCAGCAGGCAACGCCAAGAGAAAACTACAAGCTCTGGTATTTGATTGATCTAATGCCAACTGATTTTCCAACTGTAGCCGCCCAAAATGTTGGTGCGCTCAGCGTTGAACCAAAGAACTCGTATTTAGTCAGCCCAGTAAATTCCATTCCATTTAAATACGGTGATGTTCTAAATAAAGGCGATAAGAGCAAGTTTTATCCTGAATTTGATTTAACTTCCGATAAGTATTACTCAGCTATTTCACAATCTCAGGCTGAGCAGCAAGCCACCCTCAAGAAAGTCAAAGTCTCAGTGAAGTTCTTGCACACTCTCGGAAATCCAAACATCCTGGGTATGTTGACTCTCACTTCGGGCGGACTGGTAGCTATGTCGGTCGATGACACCTCAGTGATCAAACCTTTGGTTAGAACCTCAGCGGTGTCGGTAACCCAGTTAGATCAAAAACTTTTACTTGGTGCACCTGGCAGTTCTACGGGTCTAAAGATTGTGTATGAGAACATGCTCCTGTTCTATGTCCCAGCCGGAGCTACCGAGAAGATTCGTCTTATTGGCGCATCTCAAGGGCTTTTGAGTGTGAAGGCGTTGAATTGAGTAATCCTTCATTCCAGGGTGCGGTTGACCTTTCTTCATTAGTTAACAAGCAGGCTAAAGAACCAGAACTGGTCACGGTTCCAGCCATAGTTATCGAACTTGCCCAACCTGCCTTTAGAGCTGTCGTGGAACTGAGCAATGTTGTTCCAGTTCTGATCTGCTTCTATGACGAAACTAAGCAAGATTCAGTTGATTTGACTACCAAGCTCGAGAAGTTAGTTCTGGAAGCCGAAGGCAAACTATTCCTAGGTAAAGTGAACATCCAAGCTCAACCAGAACTAGCCAGAGCATTCAACATCACCAGCGCTGCCAGCGTAGTTTTACTGCTCTCTGGCGACCCAAGACCATTGTTCCAAGGCGACCAGAGTGAAGCTGACCTAACCAGTTTCTTGAATAAGTTATTGGAAGTTGCCAACCAACAGGGTTTGAATGGTCAACTAATTATTGGTGACCCTTTGGAAGAGCCCGTTGAGCAATTAACGCCAGCTGAAAAAGCAGCTTTTGATGCCATGGAAAACGGGGATTTTGATACTGCTGTTGCCATCTATGAGAAGGAATTGAAAGAAAAACCTAACAATGATGCATTGGTTGAGCGATTGGCTCAAACCAAACTGGTTCAAAGAACATATAACCAAGACTTTGAAAGGCAACTGGCTCTAAGCCCAGAAACCGCAGAAGAGGCCATAACTAAAGCCGATTTCATCATGGCTACCGGTAATAGCGAAGCCGCCTTTGAACTGCTTTTGTCCTTCTTTGATAAGGCCATCCCAGACCAGAAAAAGGCACTCACCGCCGCTCTTTTAGAATTATTCAATGTGGTTGGTAAGGCTCACCCATCCGTGGTTGAGGCTAGAAAACAACTTGCTGTGAGAATGTTTTAGTGATGACTGTTTATCTTGATTACGCGGCTACCGCTCCGATTAGACCGGAAGTCCTAGATTGCTATGTTGAAAATCTAAAGCGACTGGGTAACCCATCATCTGTCCATTCAGCTGGGCAGAAGGTGAGACGTGCTCTAGAGGAAGCTCGCGAAGAGTTAGCTAAAAGCGTTGATTGCAACCGCAATGAAATTATCTTCACCTCCGGTGGCACCGAGAGCAATAACCTAGCTATAAAAGGTATTTTTTGGCAGCAAAGAAATCAAGATGCTAAACGAAACATTATTCTTTCTGCGGGAACAGAACACCATGCGGTCATAGATCCAATTGAATGGTTAGAAAAGCACGACAGAGCTGAAGTTATCTGGATTCCGGTCAATCAAGAAGGCGTCGTGGACCTCGATTGGTTAGCAGACTTTCTTGAAAACAGAAATAAAGAAGTAGCGCTGATTAGTTTGATGTGGGCTAATAACGAAACCGGTGTCATCACCGAGATCAATAAGGTTACCGAGTTAGCAGCAAAATATTCCATTCCAGTGCACAGCGATGCAATTGCAATCTTTGGGCACATGGAAACCAGTTTCAAGGATTCCGGCCTAGCCGCCATGAGCATCACAGCTCACAAAATCGGTGGACCGGTTGGCGTTGGAGCTCTCGTTGTTTCACGAGCCACCAACTTGGTTTCGTTGGTTCACGGTGGCGGTCAAGAACGTGGAATGCGTTCAGGAACCATGAATGCACCAGCTGCCAAAGCATTTGCCTTGGCAGCTACTAATGCGATTGCTGAATTAAAGGCTGAAACTACACGGCTTGCAGTTCTCAGAGATGAACTAGTTAAGCAGGTTGAAAGTATTGCCCCGGTAGCACAACTAACCGGCAAGAATACATCTCGATTGCCACACAATGCACACTTTATTTTTCAAGGTTGTTCCGGTGACTCTTTGCTTTTCCTACTTGATCAACAGGGGATTGAAGTTTCAACCGGATCTGCTTGCCAAGCTGGAGTTAATGGACCATCGCATGTTTTAGTGGCCATGGGTCGTAGTGTTCCTGAAGCTTACGGTTGTCTTCGAATAACTCTTGGTACCGATAGCTGTTCCGAAGATGTTCAGGCTTTTATTCAAGCGTTGCCAAAGGCAGTTGAAGGTGCACTCAAAGCTGGCATTCCAAACACAGGAGCTAACTGATGAAAGTCTTAGCTGCGATGAGCGGTGGAGTCGACAGTGCTGTTGCGGCGGCTAGAGCGGTTGAAGCTGGCCATGAAGTTGTTGGTGTTCACCTTGCTCTATCTAGGATGCCTGGAACCCTAAGAACCGGTTCTCGAGGCTGTTGCACCATTGAAGACAGCATGGATGCGCAAAGAGCTGCCAACCTCATTGGTATTCCTTTTTATGTTTGGGATTTCAGTGAAAGATTCAAGCTCGATGTAGTGGATGATTTCATCTCAGAATATGAGTCGGGTAGGACTCCTAACCCTTGTATGAGATGTAATGAACGAATCAAGTTTGCAGCTCTTTTAGAAAAAGGCCTAGCCCTTGGCTTTGATGCGATCTGCACCGGTCACTATGCCAGCATCCTCTCTGATGAGGAGGGCAACCTAGAGCTCCACAGATCACTTGCGGTTGCTAAAGACCAGAGCTATGTCCTCGGTGTTTTAACTTCCGAACAGTTAAAACATGCAATGTTTCCTATTGGTGCCTCAGCTAGTAAAGATGACATTCGAGCTGAAGCTAAAGCCCGAGGTTTATCGGTCGCTGCTAAACCAGATTCTTATGACATCTGCTTCATTCCTGAAGGAGACACCCAAGATTGGCTTGCTGATCGCCTAGGTTCAACTGCCGGCGAGATAGTTGATATGGAAGGCAATGTTTTAGGTAATCATCAGGGAGCCCATGGCTTTACTGTTGGCCAACGAAAAGGTCTATCTATTGGTAAACCTGCTGTGGATGGTAAGCCGAGATATGTTTTAGCAGTAGATGTTAAATCAAACAAAGTTGTGGTTGGTCCAGTTCAAGCACTTGCAGTCAAAGAACTGGTTGGCAATAAATTCACCTGGTGCGGCAAACCAAAATCAGATGCTGATCAGTACTTCGATGCTCTAGTTCAGGTTCGAGCACATGGTGAACAGGTTTCTTGCCGAGTTGCCATAGTTGATTCCCAGATGGTGATCAAAATAGACGAACCTATCTTTGGTGTTGCCCCTGGCCAAACCGCAGTAATTTATCTAGGTTCAAGAGTGCTGGCGCAGACCACAATCGACTCAACTGTCTCAGCTGTTGACGATTTCTCAACAGCCTCGGCGAGCATCGGTGCCTCTGTCAATGATCCGTTTTAGGCTATTAGGGTGTCTAAACCAGCCGAACGAATAGCTTTTCTTGTCGATGAAATAAATCGGCATAGACGCGCCTATTACCAAGAGAACGCTGTTCTAATCAGCGATGCCGCATACGACTCGATGATGAAAGAGTTGGAACTTCTTGAGGCCGAACATCCAGAGCTTATTACCGGTGATAGTCCAACTCAATCGGTTGGGGGCAATGTCAATGAAGCTTTTGCTCCGGTTGAGCATTTAGAACGAATGTGGTCTTTAGATAACGCTTTTAGTGAAGAAGATCTAAAGAACTGGGCTAATCGGGTTGGGGAACAAAGGTTCTTGTGTGAACTAAAGATTGATGGCTTAGCTATCAACCTGAGGTATGAAAACGGCAAACTTGTTTCGGCTGCCACCAGAGGTGATGGCAGCGTTGGTGAAGATGTGACCAACAATGTTCGAACAATCAAGCAGATACCAACGGTTCTAGCTGGAAAGAATCATCCTGCGGTGGTTGAGATTCGTGGTGAGATTTTCTTTGCTGTTGCTGACTTTGCTGATCTAAATGCTGGTCTTGTTGCGCAGGGTAAGGCCCCATTTGCTAACCCTAGAAATTCAGCATCTGGTTCACTGAGACAAAAAGATCCGAAGGTAACAGCAACTAGACCATTGCAGATGTTGGTGCACGGTGTTGGTGCCTGGCCTGATGCACCATTCAAATATCAGAGTGAACTTTATGAGCTTTTGAAATCTTGGGGCTTACCAACTTCATCGAGATACCAGATATTCGATTCAATTGAAGAGGTCTTTAGATTTATCTCAAACTTTCAAATTCACCGTCATGATTTGGAACATGAAATTGATGGTGTTGTTATTAAAGTTGATTCTCTGGAACAGCAAAAGGAACTTGGCTTTACCGCCAGAGCACCTAGATGGGCCATTGCTTATAAATATCCTCCAGAACAGGTCAATACCAAACTTCTCGATATCAGAGTTTCGGTTGGTAGAACTGGAAGAGCAACCCCGTACGCAGTAGTTGAACCAGTCAAGGTTGCCGGTTCGGTAATTGAGTTTGCAACCTTACACAATCAAGATGTGGTTAAAGCCAAAGGTGTACTAATCGGGGATACGGTAGTTATCCGTAAGGCCGGGGACGTGATCCCTGAGATTCTTGGCCCCGTAGTTGAACTTAGAACTGGCAAAGAGAAGGCCTTTGTGATGCCTAAGGTTTGTCCTGATTGTGGAGCACCTCTAGCACCAGCTAGCGAAGGAGATATCGATCTTCGCTGTCAGAACACAGAGACCTGTCCGGCTCAGTTGCGCGAACGGGTTGCATACATCGGTTCAAGAGGCGTATTAGATATCGAAGCATTAGGTTACGTGGCAGCTGTTGCGCTAACCCAGCCAGTGGATCTTGCAACGGCGCCGCTTCGAAACGAAGCTGATTTGTTCAATCTAGAGATGGACCAGTTATTGCCAGTTCGGGCGTATGTGCTTGATCAGGACACTGGATTGCCGAAGTTGGATGTAGATGGCAAACCGAAGATTGTTGAGTTCTTTAGAAAGAAAGATAAGAAGGGCGAATTTATCCCAGCCGAAGTTGCCATAAAACTTCTCAAGAACATTGAAGATGCAAAAACCAGACCGCTATGGCGAATTATTGTTGCCCTTTCAATTAGGCACGTTGGTCCGGTGGCAGCAAGATCTTTAGCTAATCACTTTGGTTCGATTGATCGTATTTTTTCAAGCTCTGAAGATGAGCTCTCCCAAGTTGATGGGGTAGGACCGATTCTGGCTAAATCTTTACTTGATTGGATTCAAGTTGATTGGCACAAACATCTAATCGAGTCTTGGAGAAAATCCGGAGTACTACTTGAAATCCCAGGCCACCAAGGACCAGGCTCGCTTAGTTCCGATAATGGATTATTTGCTGGAATGAGCATAGTTGTGACCGGAACTCTAGAGAATTACACCCGAGATGACATCGAAGAACTTATTATCAGTAACGGAGGCAAGGCAGCCTCAAGTGTTTCCAAGAACACGGCGTTTGTGGTTGCTGGTTTGAATGCTGGATCGAAGTTAGCTAAAGCCGAGAGCCTAAATGTTCCAGTTATTTCTGAAGCAGAGTTCGCTGAAAAACTAAAGTAATTAGTCTTTGTTGATTTCAGCTTCATCAACAGAGACCATGCTCTCGGTTGACATCAATTTGCTCATCGAGTCTAAGAAGTCTGCAACTTCTTCACGCTCTTCTGAAAGTGCGTTTAGGCGTTCACGTGCATCCTTCACTGCGTTCTCTGCATAACCCTGAGCTTTTCTTGAAAGCAGTTCTGCACGACGGCGAGACTGGTTGATCAAATCAGTTGCACGCTTCTGAGCGTCGCCAAGTGTTTCTGCTCTTGAGTTTCTAGTTTCCCTAGCAACACGTTCGGCTTCGGAAAGGATTTCAGCTGCACGAGCGGAAGAGTCAGCCAACTGGCGGTTAGCGTCTTCGGTTAGAGCCTGAGCTTGAGCAACTGCAGTTTGATAAATACGCAGAGCTTCTTGTTCGGCCTCATCGCGTTTTGCTCTTAGCTCTGCTTCAAGGTCAACACGTGACTGAGCAGTCCTCTGGTTAAGTTCAGTAGCAAGCGACCTTGCTTCTTCAGTTTCGCGGTGCACTTGAGCACGCAATTCGGCAGCGTAGCGTTCACCATCAGATTTAATTGCGGAAGCCTCACGATCTGCAGTTTGAATCTTCTCATGGGCTTCGGCAAGAGCAGCTGCAGCACCATTCAAAAGTTCACCGTGACGACGATCGGTGTCTAAAGCTTTTTCTTCGCTGCGAATTTCAGCTTCTTGAATAACCCGGTCGGCTTTGTCTTTAGCATTACGCTTTAGCTGTTCTGCTTCACCGGTTGCTTCTTCACGGATACGAAGAGCATCCTGGCCGGCATCAGCAATCATCTTTTTGGCTTGCTCTTCAGCAAGACGAAGAGTCTGTTCGAATTGAGCACCCAGGGCTGCGTAGCCGTTAGGGCCACCGCGCTTGACTTGTTCTTTGAGGTTTTCAACTTCGGACTTCAAAACAGTCATTTCACGAGCAGCAGTCTCGTTGTATTCGGATAGGTGCTCGATCTCGGTGCGAAGTTCGTCCATAGTCTTATCGACCTGCTCACGGTCGTAACCGCGCATGACGATGTCAAAGTTCAAATCTTCAGCCATTTAGCTCTCCTGAAACCTATGCTTTTCTGGGCGGTATGTCTCCACCAGACAACTATGTAAGTTTATCTAGTATTGATGAGCCTGTCAGCCCCGATATACTTGTTTTAACTAGCAATAAGGAACCCAGTGTCTGAACTTACCCCCGATTTGGTGCGTCATCTAGCCGGTTTGGCCAGAATTGACCTCACCAATGATGAAGTCATTCGTTTCACCGAACAATTATCAGTAATTGTTGATTCGGTGGCAAAAATCTCAAACATTATTGAGGCTGATACCCCTTCTACCAGTCATCCAATCCCATTGACCAATGTGTTCCGTGAAGATGTTGTTTTGCCATCCCTGACCCAAGAGCAGGCCCTTTCAGGTGCTCCTGATCAGGCTCAGGGCAGATTCCGTGTCTCAGCAATTTTGGATGAGGAGTAGAAATGTCTGAACTCATCAAGAAAACAGCTGCCGAGTTAGTTGATCTGATGGCTAAGGGTGAAATCTCTTCAGTTGAAATCACCCAGGCTCATATTGACCAGATCAACAAAGTTGGCGATGCTGTTCACTCATTCCTTTTCACCAGCCCTGAATCAGCTCTAGCAACAGCTAAAGAAGTTGACCGCAGAAGAAGTGCAGGGGAGTCACTACCAACTCTTGCTGGTATTCCAATTGCGGTGAAGGATAACCTGACCACAACCGATGCACCAACCACGGCTGGTTCAAAGATTCTTGAAGGTTGGCTTGCTCCATATGATGCAACAGTGGTTACCAAACTTCGAAACGAACTCATGCCGATCCTGGGTAAAACTAACCTGGATGAATTTGCCATGGGTTCTTCAACTGAATTTTCTGCCTACGGACCAAGCAAGAATCCTTGGGATCTAACTCGTATCCCTGGTGGTTCAGGTGGTGGCTCATCATCTGTCGTTTCATCATTCCAATCACCGTTAGCTATCGGTTCTGATACCGGTGGTTCTATTCGTTTCCCAGGAGCGGTAACCGGAACGGTTGGAACTAAGCCGACATATGGTGCTGTTTCTAGATATGGTTTGATAGCGCTAGCTTCTTCGCTAGATCAAATCGGCCCAGTTGCTAGAAACGTTCTTGATGCTGCCTACCTGCAAGATGTTATTGCCGGTCATGATCCTAAAGACAGCACTTCGCTAACTCAGTCGCTAGGTTTAATGGTTGAGGCGGCTAAGCGTGGAAGCCTGAAGGGTAAGAAGTTTGGTCTAATCAAACAGCTTTCCGGTGCTGGTTTTCAACAGGGTGTTCAAAATAGATTTGCTGAAGCACTAAAAATCATTACTGATGCCGGAGCAGAGATTGTTGAAGTTGATTGCCCATCATTTGATTACGCGATTGACGCTTACTACCTAATCCTTCCTGCTGAAGCTTCATCGAACCTAGCTAAGTTTGACTCGGTGCGCTTCGGTATGCGGGTCATGCCTGAGGGCAACCCAACCATTGAAAAGGTTATGGCGGCCACCCGTGAAGTAGGCTTTGGTCCTGAAGTGAAAAGAAGAATCATTCTTGGCACATATGCACTTTCAGCTGGTTCCTTCGACAAGTTCTACGGTGCAGCTCAAAAGGTTAGAACCCTTATTCAAAGAGACTTTGATAACGCCTTTGCTAAAGCAGACATTCTCATTTCACCAACGGCTCCAACCACAGCTTTCAAGTTTGGTGAGAAGGTTGCGGATCCTTTGGCTATGTATTTGAATGACATAGCAACCATTCCTGCCAACCTAGCTGGTATTCCAGGTATGTCTGTTCCGATTGGTCTAGCGGATGAAGATAACTTGCCGGTTGGTATTCAGTTCCTAGCTCCCAACTTTCAAGATGCAAAGTTGTATGAGGTTGGTGCAGCATTAGAAGGAATCCTTGAAGGTATCTGGGGTAAGCGAATGATTGATTTTGCTCCGAACTTGGAGGTCAAATAATGGCTAAAGCAAATTTGATGGACTACGAAAAGGCTTTAGAGCTTTTTGAAGTTGTTATTGGTTTGGAGGTTCACATTGAACTCAATACTAAAACCAAGATGTTCTGTGGTTGTCGCAATGACTTTGGTGATGAACCAAACACCAACGTATGTCCTGTGTGTATTGGTCTACCTGGATCTCTACCAGTAGTGAACAAGAAGGCTGTTGAGTCCTCAATCTCTATTGGCTTAGCTCTTGGTTGCAAGATTGAAGCAAACGGTGGTTTCTCTAGAAAGAACTACTTCTATCCAGATCTAGCTAAGAACTACCAGACCTCACAGTTCAAAGACCCGATTGCCTACGATGGTGCTCTAGAAGTTGAAGTTCCTTCAGGTAATAAGTTCACTGTTCAAATCGAACGTGCCCACATGGAAGAAGATGCCGGCAAGCTAACTCACATCGGTGGAGCAACCGGTCGTATTCAGGGTGCTGAATACTCACTCGTTGACTACAACCGTGCCGGTGTTCCACTGGTTGAGATTGTTACCAGACCAATCATTGGTGCCGGTAATGAAGCTCCTGAACTAGCTGCTGCATATGTTCGTCTTATTCGTGAAATTGCTAAAGCTTTAAACGTTTCTGAAGCTCGTATGGAAAGAGGTAACGTTCGCTGTGACGCAAACGTTTCACTTCGACCTAAGGGCCAAGAGAAGCTTGGAACTCGAACCGAGACTAAGAACGTTAACTCACTTCGAAGCATTGAACGTGCGGTTAGATACGAAATCCAAAGACAAGCGCAGATCTTGGCCGATGGTGGTTCAATCATTCAGGAAACCAGACACTGGCACGAAGACAAGGGATCAACTAGTTCTGGAAGACCTAAGTCTGATGCTGATGACTATCGTTACTTCCCAGAACCAGACCTAGTTCCAGTTCAGCCTTCAAATGAACTAATTGAGAAACTACGTTCAGAACTACCTGAGAACCCAGCTGACCGACGTAATCGTCTGGCTGGGGAGTGGGGCTTTGCTGAAATGGAATTCAGAGATGTGGTTAACGCAGGTCTTCTGGACTTCATCGAAGAAGCGGTTGCCG
>Ga0114964_10001066_pt1 | contig 20250 bp, 9 predicted proteins | sample C_131016_MF_Meta_FD_92638 | JGI IMG/M metagenome (GOLD analysis project Ga0114964, IMG submission 92638) | Freshwater microbial communities from Lake Croche, Canada to study carbon cycling - C_131016_MF_MetaG | ecosystem: Environmental > Aquatic > Freshwater > Lake | place: Lake Croche, Canada... | reverse complement strand
CTTGAACACCTTGACTACCTACAGTACCTTGAACACCCTGACTACCAAAAGTACCTTGAACACCTTGACTACCAACGGTACCTTGAACACCTTGCGCACCAGTGGTACCTTGACGTCCTTGTGTACCTTGAACACCTTGACTACCAACGGTACCCTGAACACCTTGTGTACCTTGAACACCTTGCGCACCAGTAGTACCTTGATTACCGGTATTAACAGTACCGGCGGTACCTTGCGCACCAGTGGTACCTTGAACACCTTGACTACCTACAGTACCTTGAACACCTTGCGCACCAGTGGTGCCTTGAACACCTTGGCTACCAACAGTACCTTGAACACCCTGACTACCAAAAGTACCTTGAACACCTTGGCTACCAACGGTACCTTGAACACCTTGCGCACCAGTGGTACCTTGAACACCTTGACTACCAAAAGTACCCTGACTACCAAAAGTACCTTGAACACCTTGACTACCAGTAATACCCTGAACACCTTGAGCCCCGCTTTGCGCCGGTACCCAACTTGGCGCAGATCCTGTACCATTTGTTGATAGCACATATCCAGCTGTACCTGCTGCTAAAAATCCTGTAACATTTGGACTAGTTTGATAAACAAATGCATTTGTAGAACCGCCTGCTAAATAACCTTCAAATGCTCCTACAGTTCCTGACACTATTTCGTTTGCCAATGTTGCATTAGGAATAAATGTCAGGAAACCAGTATCTTCGTTATATCCAAAAAAACCTGTTTTTGCACTACCAGACCAATATTTAAAAGCAATGCCTTTGTCTTTACTATCATTTCCTGTTAATGGCTGATTATTAGACAATCCGCCAAGTGTTATTATTGGATCTGATATATTTGTAACTGTACTATCAACAATAGTGCTAGTGCCCTGTACTGTTAAATTACCTTTTACAGTTAAATTATTGTTAACAATAGTTGTGCCAGAAGTTGCACCAATATTAACTGAAGTTGCTGAATTAGCAAAATTAACAGTTGTAGAAATTGTATTAACTAAATTAAATGTTGTAGTTAATGTAGAAGTAACATTGATAGTACCACCATTAACTGTTAAATTACCTGTTATAACTTCATTGCCGCCAACATATAAATTACCACCAATTCCTGCACCACCATTAACTATCTGTAATGCTCCAGAACTAGTACTAGTAGCTGTATTAGAACTATTAATAAAAACACTACCGCCAGTTTGAGTCAATGTGCCTTGATATACTGGCGCAGAGGCACCGGTGCTCATTAAAAATTGACCAAAAGTTCCAGGGCCAAAGAAGCTGGTAAATCCAGTGCCTGTTTGGAATGGGATTTGTCCAATTGTACCGCCTGCTATATTTGTAGCAGTAGTTGCACTACCGGCACCTAAAGAAGAAAGTGATGCCCAGGACGGTGCTGACCCAGTTGATGCCAACACATAATTAGTAGCACCAATTGCTAGAGAAACAGTAGTACTAGTACTTGATTGATAAAATATACTACCGGTTGAACCGCCTATTATATTATTAGAATATGTAGCAGTAGTGGCATTAGTAGCAGTTCCAAATATAGTACCACCTACATATAAGTTACCACCAATACCTGCGCCGCCGGTAACTTGTAAAGCACCCGAACTAGTACTAGTTGATACGGTAGATCCGCTAACAAATAGCTGAGTATCAACGGTTGCGGTACCGTATATTCGTGTGCCAGATAATAATTGTGCCATAGTACTCTATTTATGCCATATGTTAGGTAGGTTTATTAACTTCATTAAACCCACGAGAGACCATTAAAGTACCGGTATTTGTTTCTCGCTTTGCTACACTGCCGCCGTATATAGAAACTTCATCAAAATTTCTAGCATAATAAGTAGTAGTGGTTAAGCGTATTGTAGAAGTAGTAACTTCGTTGAATTCACCACTGATAAACAATGTTCCAGTTGAAGTTAATCGTGATGCTACTATTGCCATTTTAGGCAAACACCGTGTCTAAACTATTTGTTACAGCATTATAATACTGATATACTGTACTAATATTACTTGTGTTAACAAACCCAACTCGATTGCCAACATACACACTATCGCCTACTCCAACACCACCTGCAATTTGTAATGCACCAGTTGTTGTACTTATTGAGGCAGCAGTACCAGCTAGTGTTAATGTGTTTTGATATGCAGGAGCACTAGTTCCTTTGCTTACTAAGACAGTACCAGTAGTACCTATGCTTACAAAACTTGTTGCACCCGGTGCAGTCTGATACACTAATTGTCCAGCAGTACCTGCGTCAATGTTAGTTGCAGTTGTTGCTCTTCCTGAAGTTAATCCGGATAGTGCAGACCATGTTGCTGTATTTGAACCAGCCGTTAATACATACCCGCTTGTTCCTAATGGAATAAATGCAGTTGTTCCTGCAGATGATTGTATAGCAATGCTACCAGTAGAACCGGATGCTATGTTTGTAGCGGTTATTGCATTACCAACTGCAAAAGTTAAAGTATTAACATATTGTGGAGCAGACGCTCCATTGCTTATTAGTATTTGCCCAGCAGTTCCTGGCCCGTAGAAGCTAGTTGCTCCAATTCCAGATTGATACGGTACTTGCCCAACTGTGCCTGCTGCAAGATTAGTTGAAGTAATTGCACTACCAACTGATAGTGAAGTTGCAGTTGTCCAAGTTGCAGTATTTGTACCTACTATTAATACATTTCCTGTTACTCCTAATGGAATAAATGCAGTTGTTCCTGCAGATGATTGTATAGCAATGCTACCAGTAGAACCTGCTGCTATGTTTGTAGCAGTTACAGAAATTCCAACTACTAATGTTGAAGTTGAAACAAAGGTAGCAGTATTTCCTGATTGTTGTTGTAATAAATTACCAACAGTTCCGGTACTAATAAAAGATGTTACTCCTGAAGATTGTTGTATAGGAATTTGTCCAGATGTACCATTTGCTATGTTAGTAGAGGTTGTTGAATTTCCTGAAGTTAATCCAGATAGTGTAGTCCATGTTGCTGTATTTGACCCAGCCGTTAATACATACCCGCTTGTTCCTAATGGAATAAATGCAGTTTTACCAGCTGCGGATTGTATAGCAATACTACCAGTAGAACCTGCTGCTATGTTTGTAGCAGTACCTGATAAATTTCCGTAGAATGTAGTAGCAGTTACTACCCCACCTACATATATACTTCCACTTAATCCAATACCACCATAAACTATCAATGCTCCTGTATTGGTTGACAATGCTTGTGTGTTTGGTGTATTAAACCATGCTGTTGTATAGTTTGAATTAGTACCGGCTACAACAATTCTAACATTTGTACCAGTTCCAAGTGTACCTAATACTAAATCACCGTACCCAGGAGTTGTATTAGCACCCACCATTAAGAATCCATCGTTTGGCCCAACTGCATTTCCAAACGTAAATGGTTGGGTTCCATCCCAGGTGCTACTGGCAATTCCCATGTCAATAAAACCATTACTAACTGAAACATTGTCCGATGCTGCTACAACATCGGTACTGGCTTTAGCTCCTGAATTAACATTCTGTACATTGACTTGCATGTAACCATTAAAGTTTCCAGTAGCTTGGAACATGGTCTGCGGGAACGCTGTGTATCCAAGAACACCAGCATATAATGCTCCAGCGCCTGTAGCATCACCATAAAACGTACCACTATTAGCAGACAATAAATTTAACGATACGTTAGTTGCGGTGAAAGAACCGTTAACGGTTAAATTACCGTTTAAGTATCCATTGCCGTTAATATTAAATCCACTATTACCACCAATACCACCGGCAACATATAGTGCGTTAGATGAGAACGATGAACTACTAGCCAACGTATTACTAATACTAATAGCTTTATCAGTTGTTGCTCCTCGACTAGTTACACTTTGTAGCGTACTAGTATTCCAAATTGTAATATTACCAGTACTGTTGTTTACCGCAGTATCAGTGCCGGCGGTAATAGTTGTTTGATTTGCAAATTGATTAATTGTTGCAGTAGTAACTACTAAATTACCTTTGCTGTAAATATCATCGCCAACGTATAATTTGCCACCAATCCCAGCACCACCTGCAACAACTAATGCGCCACTAGTAGTACCAGTTGATGCTGTTGTATTATATGTGGAAATTATATCGTCAGTAGTAACTAGGGTAGTAGTTACTGTAGTAAGTTGTATAGTTAATTTCTGTGCAACAATCTCACCGCCAACATATAAATTACCACCAATACCAACACCGCCTGCAACAACTAATGCTCCACTAGAAGTACTAGTAGCACTGGTCGTGCCTGATAAGTTTAATGTATTATTGTAACTTGGTGCTGCTGCTCCATTGCTTACTAAAACATTTCCTGCAATAGCGGTACTTACAAAACTTGTAATTCCAGCAGTACTTTGATACAATAGTTGTCCTGTGCTGCCATTTGCAATATTTGTAGCAGTTACAGAATAACCAACTTGAATAGTAGAGGTAGATACAAAAGTAGCAGTATTACCCAATTGTTGTTGCAGTATGCTTCCAACTGTACCAGTACTAATAAATCCAGTAACATCGGTACTTACTTGAATAGGAATGCTACCTGCAACTCCTTTTGCAATATTTACAACCGGGCCAACTACTGTGCCACTAAAGATTCCGTATACTGTTCCACCAACGTACACATCTCCACCAATACCAACTCCGCCTTTTACTGTTAATGAACCTGTAGTAGTCGAAGTGGATGATACAGTTCCAGATAATGTTAATACTCCACTAGTACTCAATGACATAAAGGTGTTTCCACCTGTTGGGGTATCTCGATCTCTTAGTGTTCTATTAGTAGTAAAGTTGATACCACCACTAGAATACAAAGATGATCCGCCGCCCAATGTAGCTATACCTACACCAGTTGCTAGATTGTTAGCAGACGCTTGCATCAATACATTGGATACGCTAGTACCACCTTCAGCAAACACACTGGCGTATTGTGTTAGATATACACTGCCGTATCCAGCATTACCAACTTCTAGATTAGTAGCAGTGATAGCACTTGCTGTAAGATTGGTACTAATATAAGCATTAGTAGCTGTTACAGTACTGCCTACTACTAACCCACCACCAATACCAACTCCGCCTGCAACTTGTAAAGCACCTGTATTTGTACTACTTGCATTAGTAGTACCAGTTAAAGTTAGAGTATTGTTGTATGTTGGAGCACCTGTACCATTGCTAACTAATACATTTCCAGCAGTACCTGGGCCATAAAAACTAGTAACTCCCGGTGCAGTTTGATAAGGAACTTGTCCTGCTGTACCACCTGATATATTATTAGCTTTACCAACTGATAATAAACTTAATGATTTCCAAGTTGCAGTTCCTGTGCTTGCTGTTAAAACATCTTCATAATTACCTAAAGGAATAAATGCTGTTGTTCCTGCTGCGGATTGTATAGCAATACTACCTGTGTTACCCAATCGTAGATTAGTTGCAGTACCAACAAAACCAAATATTGTTCCACCAACATATAAGTCAGCACCAATACCAACACCGCCAACAACTTGTAATGCACCAGTATTGGTACTAATTGAAGTAGCGGTACCTGCTAATGTTAAAGTATTTTGATATGCAGGACTATTACTTCCGTTGCTAACTAATACAGTACCAACACTAGCAGTATTGACAAACCCAGTAACTCCCAGTGCAGTTTGATATACCAATTGACCAGCTACACCGTTTTGAATGTTAGTAGCGGTAGTAGCAACTCCAGTTAAATTTCCAAATATTGTTCCGCCAACGTATAAGTTAGAACCAATACCAACACCACCAACAACTTGCAATGCACCTGAATTAGTAGAAGTGGAAGCAAGAGTACTAGTTAAAGTTAGAGTATTGTTGTATGTTGGAGCATCTGTACCATTGCTAACTAATACATTTCCAGCAGTACCTGGGCCATAAAAACTAGTAACTCCCGGTGCAGTTTGATAAGGAACTTGTCCTGCTGTACCATTTTTTAAATTAGTAGCTGTATTTGAAACTATTGAGCTTGGAGATATCCAGCTAGGCGGAAGACTATTTCCGTTAGTTTGTAATAAGTATCCAGATGTGTCAGGTGCTAAAAATTCAGTAGAAGAAGATGAACTCTGATATACTAAAGAGTTTGCTGTGCCGCCTGCAAGATTGATATCTATTGCACCTTTTGTAGTTCCACCATTAGGTAAAACTATTTCATTATTAATTGTAGCACTAGTAAAGAATGTAAGATAACCGGTACTATTTTTATAGCCAAAGAATCCTGTTTTGGCATGTCCGTCGAAATACTTAAATGCAATACCTCTATCTTTGTTGTCGTTTAAAGTTAGATCAGTATTGTTTGGGCCCGATCCTAATGTTAATATAGGATCTGATATATTTGTAACTGTACTATCAACAACAGTACTAGTGCCCTGCACTATTAAATTACCAGTTACATGTAAGTCGTTTCTAACTGTAGTTGCGCCAGAAGTTGCACCAATATTAACTGAAGTTGCTGACCCTGCAAAATTAATTGTAGTAGAAGTTGTATTGGCCAAGTTAAATGTAGACGCAGTAGTTTGAATATCTCCGCCAACAATCAAATTACTTGTAACAGTTGCAATTCCACCAACATTTAAATTACTTGCAATACCTGCATTACCGCCAATATATGAATTACCACCAATGTAAGCATTTCCACCAATGCCAACTCCACCAGTAATTTGTAACGCACCAGAATTTGTTGATGTAGAGTCAGTGGCATTTGTAATTAAAATACTGTTGTTAGTTGTATTTCCTCTATTAGTTACGCTCTGTAAAGTACTGGTGTTCCATATTGTTACATTACCAGTTGAAGTACTTATTGCAGTATCAGTACCAGCAATAATTGATGTTACATTGTATTGCCCTATAGTTTCTTCAGTAATTATTTTAGAATTATTAATGTAACTAGGATCATTAATGTATACCGCACCGCCAATTCCAACACCGCCGGCAACTACTAATGCACCTGAAGTTGTACTAATAGATGAAACAATACTATTAATATCAACATTTGATTCAACATATAATGCGCCACCGATCCCAACACCGCCGGTTACAACTAATGCACCCGAGGTTACACTAGTTGATGAAGTAGCACTATTAATATCAACATTTGATTCAACATATAATGCGCCACCAATCCCAACACCGCCGGTTACAACTAATGCACCAGTATTTGTACTAGTTGAAATAGTAGCAGATGTAACATATACTGTTGGAATTGATAAACTTGCAGGTCCAACTATACTAGTAACTTCTAATTGAGACCCAGTTGATGAAAGAACAACATTACCTATGTATAGAGCGTTGCTATTTTTAAGAAACAGATCTGTAAAAGGTTTTTCTAGTGATCCAATACTTACTGAATTACTATCTGGAATTATAGATCCGTTAACGGTAGTTTGACCACCTATATAAATATTGCCGCCAATTCCAACCCCACCAGCAACTACTAATGCACCAGTAACAGAATTAGTTGCAGCAGTAGTATTAGTAATTGTAGTGCGTGTTCCAATTGTGGTATATCCAGTAGAAGACCCAATTGTAATAGCTGATGCAGCAGTAGCAAAATTAACAGTTGCAGCAGTAGTAGTAAAAAGATTAACGGTACTTTGATTTGTTGTGATACTTCCACCATTAACAGCTAAATTACCTGTTAATGTAGTGTCTCCGCCAATACTAGTGTCGTGTCCAACATATAAATTACCACCAATTCCAACACCACCTACAACTTGCAATGCACCACTAACTGTATTTGACGAATTAGTAGTTCCGGTAAAGACTGCATTTACAGTTCGTAATGTATCTGCATTGTAGTCATATCTTAAATTGTATTCAAACTCTGTTTTGCCAGTATCAGTCTGGAATGGAATTTGCATTGCTGCACCAAATTTAAGATTTGTTGCAGTATTGGCATAATCGGGTGTAATATCTCCAATTGACGACCAATAAGGAATAGTACCATTACTATATAATATATTTCCTGAATTGCCAATTGGAATAAAGGCAGTAGTTCCTGTTGAACTTTGATACGGCAATGACCCAGTAGCGCCACCTTCAATATTAGTTGCAGTAGTAACAACACCAAATATTGTTCCACCAATACGCAAATCACCGCCAATACCAACACCACCAACAACTTGTAATGCACCCGATTGTGTGTTAGTTGCATTATTATTACTAGTTAATTGTATCTCGCCGGTTTTAAAAGTACCGTATGTTCCACCTGCAAATGTATCAGTACCTTCTGCGCCGGCTACATACCATTCTAAGTATTTTGTATCATTGGCCAGCACCAGAGCAGCATTTTTATTAGATCCTGAGTAATAGTGAAATCTTAAACCAATATCTTTTCCGTCGTCAACACTCCATACACCGGGTGTTCCTGTGCTTGGTGTATGTAGTTCTAATATATTATCAGTATAAACAGTATTAGCACTATATACATAGGTAGTTGAACCATTGAAAATAGCATCGCCATTAAATACCGATGTACCAGAAACTACTAAATTTTTATCAATTCCTACTCCACCTGCAACATATAATGAATTATTAAATGTTGTACCAGTGCTAGAAACGGTACTTAGTACTACTAAGTTTTTACCAAAGTTGCCGCCGCCAGTAACTACCAATGCTCCATTAGTTCCAGTAGTTGCTAATGTGCTATCAAGAATAGAGACAGCACCAGTTGCAGTCATTCCAACTATTCGAGTATGTCCGTAAACAAATAAATTTCCACCAATAGTAGCAGTAGTGCCTACTGATAAAATTTTGCCAACACTAGCATCAATTCCAATAGTAGCATTATCATTTACAAATAAACTTCCGCCAACAGTAGCAGCACTACCTACAATTAAGTTTTTAGCAATGGCAGCGCCACCATTTACTTGTAAGGTGCCGCTTTGTCCTGTAGAACTTGTAACTGTACTTGTACCTTGAACATTTAATCCGCTCTTCGTTACAAAATCTTCGGTAATTGCCGTTGTTGCCATTTCGTAATCCTTTAAGTGGCGGTCATTGCTGTTCTTAAAACTCTAACTATTTTTAAATTTGAATCAATTGGAGTGAATATTAATCGTATTAACGTATCGCCACCACTAGGAGTACTTGCTGCACTTACGGTACCTAAAGAACCATTGGATGTTACCTCCCCATATACAGTAATATAAGGTGTACCGTCATTCTTTGCGGTTAAATTTGCTTCGCATGAATAAACTCTAAACGGAGTATCGTTATCAACTACCTGTATCAAATACTTTGCTGATCTAAATTGACTTAGAAGATACGAATCAATATCCCAACTATCAGTTGTATTTATTGCGGTCCTAGTTGAATCAAGTACAGTGTCTGCAATCTTTATACTTTCTGCATTAATTCGTTTGGCAATACTAACACCACCATTAACAATTAACGCACCATATCCAGTAGCAGTTGATTCTGTACTATCACTAATACGAATAGCATGTGTAGTAGATGCTCCTCGAGAAGTAACAGTTTCTAAAGTTGATATATTGTTAAATTGCAAAGTGTCATAATTTGAAAGTGGGTCTCTAGTTGATACTATATCAATATCAACTCCTCCTTCGCCTATCGACAAATTAAAACTTGCAGTTGTTAATGCAGGTACACCACCTGAATATACTAATCCTCCAACACGCAAATCGCCACCAATACCAACACCGCCGGCTACAACAAATGCTCCGGTAGTAGTCGATAGTGAATTTGTTGTAGAGGTAATTTTACCAACCTGGGCTGCAATACTAGTAGCGGTAGTTTGCGCGGTGGATATTAACCATGCGTTACCGTTCCACACATAAGTTTTTGTGCTACCTGGGGGATTATATTGTTGGCCTACGTATGGGCCTACTGGAAATGCTAATGCCATATTATATTCTCATTAATTAAATTGCGCCAACTTGGATCCAAAATGTATCAGTTCCAATTCTAACGTATTGTAGGTATGCGAAATTAGTTTCGTCAATCCATACATCTGCAATTCTTGCACCAACTGGTACAGTAGATCCCACAAACACACGTGGAGTATAAAGTAGATACCCTTCGTCTGTTTGACCTTCTCTGCTATAAACACTTCCAATAGTGCCTATGCCGCCAAGCACAGTTAATGCACCGGTTGTAGTTGATGTAGACTCTTGTCCTATTCCTAAATTGGTATTAGCATTTATATCTAAAAATCCTAGACCATTATAATAAATTGTACTACCAATATTAATCTGATTATCAACTCCATCAACTAAATTACCACCAAACAAAGAAATGTTTCCGCTTCCCTTTGTCATAAATTGAGCAGAGTCAGATCCTATTAAGATATTATAAGAACCTGTAGTTAAATTATTTGCAACATTATTGCCAAAGAAGAAATTTTTCTTTCCTTCTATAAGATTGGTTCCTGCATCAACACCTATTGCAATATTATTATTGCTACTTGCATATCTATTAACTTCACCGCCGGATGTTTCAAACGCAGTAAATCCTGTACCGTCAATAGGTAAACTTAAAATTAAATCTTTATATAAAGTAAATGTATTAGCACTTAGTACAGAAACATAATATGTTTGTGTAGTCAATTCAACCATTTCTGCAACATTAGTAATTGATACTCGATCGCCAGTTACTAAAGAATTTGATACAGTAGTTGTTATTTTTACAGGAGTTGTTTGAGTAGCTGTTGATATAGTACCTACAACTATTGTAGTATCACCACCTGAATTGTTAAGGGCGCCGTCGCCAATTGCAATAGAATTTACTATCCCTGATCCTATTCCAAATGTGTTGTTACCAATTGCTATAGTTTTATAAGCAGTTGATAGATTTGTCAATCCATTATATGCAAGAACAATATTACTTCCAATAGGGTCCTCATCTCCAACCAAAGTACCATCTATAACAATATTATTCTTATTACTAATTTTTTGACCAATTAATAAATTGTTTACATGTATATCTTCTTTAACCCATAAATTCATTCCAATGCCAACACCGCCTGTAACTACCAACGTACCTGAGTCAGTACTTATTGATGCTGCAACCGTACCAGTTGCTAGAATTGTTATAGTACCAGTAGATAAATTACTGTACATATTAGATTGATCAAATTCAATATTTCCAAGACTTGACGAGTATCTAGTTTGTAATAACGAATTTGTAATTACAGTAAAGCCAGTCGTAGTAGAAATTGAGTCTGGCAGCTGAGGTTGGGCTTGCGCCAGAGGTAGGAATTCGCCGCTGCCGCCAACTCTTAATTTTGATCCACTTAATAACAATGACATATTAATCTCTTTATGTGTTTGCTGTTTCTAATATACTTAGCACAAGTTGAAGAGTATGTGTAGCTGTAGTATATGCACGAATACTATCCAATTGTTCTAAAATTAGTTTACCTGTTAACACTGCTGCTGAATCACCCGAAGGTATTGCAAACTCCTTAACAAGATAACTGTCAATATTTCCGTCTTGACCACCGTTGCCCTGTGCATCTCTTAACACAGGTCTATTTCTATGATGCATAAAACTACAGTATTGAGTTTGAGTACTAATATTAGCTACCTGTGCCATTAGTACAATTGCAGTTACTCCAATAGGTGCAGTATATACAGTCGAGGTAGTATATCCTGGTGTCCAGTTTGTATAAGCTGTAGACGAGGTTAACTTTGTTGTTTTTGTTTTAAATGTGTTTAATGGAATTAACGCCATGATTTTTCCTTTAGAATCCGCCTGCTTCGATTGCTAGTATGAACGGAGTCATGTTAGCAAATAAAGACTTAGTAAATGTTCTACCACTTAGAACACCGGTTGCTTGACTAATAACTAGTCCTGGGCCAATACGGAAGTCACCGTTTTGATCAGTTGAAGTGAAGAACACTTTACCGCCATTTAGCTGTACAACTTCTTTTCCTTGTACAGGATCGGCGACCCCACGTTGTGGTAATGCTCCATAATTTGTACCAGCACCTACATATTCAAATACGTATCCACTAGCACTAATATAGCTTCGTTGATAGAAATTAACTGATGAGCCATCTGGGAACAAATCTGTTCTAGTAACATTTTCACCTAGTTGAACAATGTGATGAGTTCCATTTCTGGACCAGTAGCTCAATCCTGTCATAACACTATTGTATCTACCGCCAGTTTCAATATCGTAAATTAATCGTTGTAAGATTATCTTAACGTCTCTCTGACATTTAGCATCGTCGTAAACTAGACCTGGATTTTCTAATTGTACGCGGGCACTAATTTCGTCTGCTAAGAATTCAATATTCTGCTCAATTAATGTTATAGCACTGCCGCCACCTTGTACTGCTGGACCTGTTTTTGTTCGTTGACTTGGTTTAATTATTGCTTCAGCAGCAGCAACATCAGATGCTCCAACAATGCTAATAATTTCGCCAAATCGTAGATCAATAAATGTTCTTGCAGCGGCACCACCGGTTACCAATGGGTAGAATACCTGAGTTGTAAGTGTACCTGAGTTAGTTGAAGTAGTTTGCAATACTGATACTGCTTCATTATTAACCACTTGATCAACCAACGTATTCAATTCTGCCAATGATACTAAGTGCGCAGCTACTTGGTCAGTACCGCCAGTTGATTCTGCTGATAATAAATTAATTCCAGTTGTTTTAGGATTATCACCTACTTCGCTACTCAGCACTGTATAGTATGCATTTCCGCAAAAATATAGGTCAAAGTAGTTATTATTGAAGCTATTTAAGGTGTTTCCGGCGTCAGAACCGCCACTTGTTAGTGCATAATTTAAGGTAACACTCTGATACCCAATATCAGTAACTACTGTGCCAGTAGCCACATAATAGACTCCATTAGTACCAGTTTGGGAACCAAACTGATCACGTGCATATACACTATTACCAATTGCGATACCAGTTGTATCTATACCAGTTATAGTAATACTACTAGTTGTTAATGTTCCAGTATTAGGAGCAGCATTTAAAAATCCTGGAAATCCTTGATCATTTGTATATGGAACAATTTTGCCTTCAAAGTTTTTAAAAGTTTCAGGTGGCACTACTTCCATAACTAGAGAAATATGCGGTCTGTCATCAACGTCAGGCAAGAATACTCTAACACGCCCATTGTTTGGCCAGTATCCATTTGGATAGTACTCATTAAATTCAGGATCATCTGGATACGATTTAAATGCTGGATTATAAACTGTACCGCTGAACTTACGATCGCCGTAGCCAGTTGCTAACAAACAAATATCACCAAAGTTAGCATTGGAGTTAACAATACTTGCAATACCACCGTTGTCAGTTTGTACACCTATTGATGCAAAAATAGTAAAGACAGAAACTAACTGTGCATATCCATTATTAGTAATATGTACGCCGCGGCCACCTTGTGTTAACTGCGTAAATGCATCATAAACAAATGACTGAATAGGTGATCTATCAGATATCACTCCGCCGTCAACTAAACTTCCGCCCATACTGCCAATTGCATCTACCTTGCGACGATTCCATGTAGTTGCAGTGTTAGTATATTCAATGCTCAACTGTTCGACTTCGTCATCTTGTATTGGGTAAATTGACGTATTACCAAAATACAATGTAGCATTAGTACCAAATCCAATTGTAGAAGTACTTAACCCAATTAACTGTCCACCGCCTACATGAGGTGATACAGACGTAACAGTTGGAGCAATTTTTACATCAGACCCATTTAAGCCAGTTAACGCAAATAATTCACTGCCTGTATATAGTGGAGGAGCATATAACGGTCCTCGATTAATTATATCTGTGATTATACCAAAATTGCGAGTTACTGCTTCTTGAGGCATGTAATCGCCGCCGTAGTCAAAGAAGTGATTAATAACTTGTACTGTAGTAGTTCCGGTTTGAGGAGCTACCGCAGTATTAGCAATAACTTGTAATGCTATATCCCTAGCATGATTTATTGCCATAGTAGTTGTAGTTTCTTGCCCAGTTACTTGGTTATAACCATAGTTCCAGTATGCAAGACCTGCACCAATTGATTTAGCATTTCCGCCTAGCAATATATCCTGACTTACTGCATCAACAATTAACCCAGTATCTCTATAACACAATTCTTCATTGTAATTAAATTTACCTGGGTTATAAGTTTGATCAATATAATTAATTACTTCTTCAATAATGAACTTTCTGTTGGCTATTAACAATGCATACGCATTGTTTATATCAGCATCTGAACTTCTTGAAAGAGATATCGGCGTTGCTGCTGCCTTGTTGTTTATATCAGCAATAATACTATTAATAACACCTACTTTTGTATCTAGTAAAGCTGCTTCAGTTGGAGTAGCTGCAACGAGTGAAGTATTTTGTGTTACTAATGATTGTCTTGTAACTACTGGAATGTTTTGTACAATACTTTGAGCAATGGATGACAAGTAAGTAAATGCATCAGTAGTTTGAACTATTTGATTTGCAATATTTGATTCTGTAGAACTAAATCCAAAGTAATAAACAGCAGCTTGGATGCTTTGACGGTTGCCGCCATTTAATAAGTCAAAAGATATACAATCAATTATGTATCCTACATCTCGTTGGCATACTGCTTCGTCATATTGGCCAGCAAAGTCTGGGTTAGTTACATTGATATATGCAGTTACTTCATTGGCCATATAGTCTTTGTTGGCCTGTAACAATGCCACTGCATTTTGTACACTTAAGAACAAACTTGGATTACTATTAGGAACAATGCTATCAGTCCATGTAGTATTAACACCTGTAAGTATGTCTAACAATGTTGAAAACAATGGATTAATAGTATTAGCTTCAGCAATTGTTGCAGATTCTAAATTAGTAACTTGTGGCACCGCATCTTGGTAACGTAAAACCAAGTCGTCATCAGTTGTAATATTTTGAATAATCTTAATTGATAATTCTCTTAGATATTGTATTGCACTTGTTGTAGTTGTAATCTCACTAGCAATAAGACCGGTGTATCCAGTTTTCTGCCAGTATTGAATTCCGGCAAAATTACTTTGTGTAGTACCGTTATACAATAAATCAAGTGCAATAGAATCAACAATTAACCCAGCATCTCTACGGCATTTAATTTTACTATAAGGAAATGCCCCTTCGTAAATTACATTATTAATGTAGTTAATTGTATCTTCTTGAATAAACTTTCTGTTAGCCTGCATTAATATTTCAGCACTAACAAATGCTGCATCTGGGCCAGTACTCTTATAAATTGCTGGAGCTGCTGCTGGTGAGCCATTAATAATGTCTGTAATTATATCAAATAAATTACCAATTGAATCGTATGATACTTCGCCGCCGGTTAACACAGTATTACGAACCTGTGTGTATAATCCGCCAGCAATAGTATTTGTGCAAGTGGTATTTGTTATAACTTCTAAACAACGATCTCTTAAGTATACAATTGCATCAGAAGTTTGCAATTCTTGTCCTGCAATTAAACTTACTACTCCGTTGTAATATGCTAAACCGCTTTCAACAGCTTTTTCATTTCCACCAAATGCTGCATCATATGCAACGTTCTCTACTAAAATTCCAACATCTCTGCGGCATTTTTCTTGATTGTAAACAAACGAAGTATTAGTTACAGTGTTCCACCAGATGCTATTAGTATTATTAAGATTGTTTGAAATCTGTTGATTAATATATCTAATAACTTGTTCTTGCAAGAATGGTTTGCTGGCCAACATTAGCGTACGGGCATTAAAGAATCCTGGATTTTGTTGTCCAGTATTAATAGTCATGCCTTGTACAATAGTACCTAAACTTGTTGATACTACAATAGTAGTAGTGTTAGCAACCCATGTGCCTGTGCCAACTGCAATTGGTACTTGCACTGTTTGATTTGGTACAAACATTGTACCGTCTTTCAACCATGGACCACTTTGATTGGTACAGTTTTGAATGTATGGGCTATGGAATAAATCAATACGATCTGTTCCAGTTAATGGAGGAAATGCGGTAGCGTATGCACCGCGATTAAATCCTTGTGCATATTGTCCATCGAGCAATCCACTTCGACCATTAATAAAAGTCATGTAGTTTAAATAGCAACCGCTATCTACATGGAATAAGTCTTGAGTCTTATTAATAGGTTCAATAAATGTTGTACGAATATCACTACCACGAATACTGGTATATGGTTTCATTCGCAGAGGATTGTCTTCTAAATAACGGCCTGCGCTGACTAAAATTTGTGTACCTGGTTGATAGTAAGGACTATTCAATGCTGCACCAATTGTACGGCAAGCACGGCTAGCATCCATTGCACGACCATCGTTGGTATCATTACCATCTACAGTAACATATAAAGTATTTGTAACTACAGGTGCTGTTCCAATTGGATTTGTACCACGTACTCTAATATCACCAAACACATCTGTTAGTCCTGCTGCTGGATTAATTTCAATTGTACCAGTAGTTGACGTAATTAATTTTGTGTAGATATCATGGATGTGTGCTTCTGCCCATTGAGTAGAAGTGTCTCCAATTCTACCAGTTAAGTCTTCAGCTGGAAGTACATAACCGCCAATGGTCATTGTACCAGCAACGCCCACACCGCCATTAACAACTAATGCACCAGACGAGGTGCTGGTTGATAAATCAGATGCTGCTATTAATGCACGTTCTGTTTTTAATATTCCATAGTATGGATTATATCGGAAGCCACTTTCCTTACCACCAGTACCATCAGGAAATAATGTAGTCCCAGTGCTATCAACAAATACTATTTGTTGAGTACTAGTATTTGGAGTTTCATTTAAAACAAAAGTAGGAAAGAAATCTCTATCAATATTAGTTGCAGTAGTTGCAACTGATAGTGATGTATTAGCTATTTCAATTCTACCGTATATAAATCCGCCAACGTTTAAATCTTTTTCAATACCTACACCACCTTCAACATAGACTGCGGCAGTTTTTCTGTGTTCCACGGTATCATATATATCGCCTGGATTGTATTCACGTGCATACATATTACCAACATTGTCTCCGCTATATACTGTAGCAGAATTAATATAAAGATGGTTCCATGTAGCTTCAGACGATCCAAAATTATATGTTGATGATGTTAGTGGAAGTAAGTCACTTACAAATTTAGCAACAACAGTAACGGTGTTTGTTGCAGTAAAGCCTATCTGAGTGTTACCTGCTATAGTTACAAGTCCATTGGTACCACTTGCTACTATTTTGTAGTTTCCTGGTAAATTTAATACGTTAGTTGTTGTCATTCTCTGATCCTCAGATATATTTATTTGTTAATGTATTCTTATCTCAGCCGCATTAACTATTGCACCAGCTTTGTGCGGCCAGTTTGGATGACTTTGGAATCTAATCAATACCGCAAAGTTTTTATTTTCTAAATCTAAACTAGATATAGAACTATGCCAGGTATCAGTTGAACTACCGTACATATTAACAGGGTCTACATGTAATGAAGCATAGTTATCGCCATCTATTTGATCATTTTTCATCAACTGAATTGTTTCATCAGTAATTCGTCCACGACGGTTTACAGATAGTCTCATTTCAATTCCAGATATCACATTGGGTAAATTTAAAAAATTAAATCCTGATAATTTTAAGTAATAAGTCTTTTCTACCAAATCGTGTTTAGGTTGTTTAGCAATATGTATCAACTCTCTTGAAGTTTGAACTCCAGGAGAATTTAAATTTGTAAGTCCATAAAAGTTATTAACTTCTAACCATGAAACATGAGCATCTTCGGCACCTGGTTCAGCGTATTGAATTATTGATGTAGGTAAAGCCCAATTAGTAGTCATACCGTATTTACCATATTGGAATAGGTGCGTGCCAAATGAAAAAAAGGCTCCGAAGAGCCTTTTTAAGGTATCTAAAAAATATTAGATTGTATTTGCAATGGTAACAACTGTACCAGTTGCTGCGTTTAATGTCCATCCAGTAGCCGCACTATTTGCAATCAAGAAGCTACCAGATTCAATATATTGAACTAGTCTAACTTTATGTGCAGTTAACTTGCTAACAAAATAAGTGCTGCCATTATAGTCAGTAGCAACAATGTTCATTGTTCCAGCAGTAAGTGTGCTGGTTGTAAGTAGTTTACATTGGCCGGTACCTTCGCTATTACGTACAAGATAACGACGGCTTGCTTCTTGTTTAAGAATATCGCCATTTGCAACACCTGTTGTACCAGCTGTCAAATATGCAGTAAATGCAATTGCATCTTGTCTGCCGGTTGTTAGTACAACTGTCTTAGCAAAACTAGCACCAGCATCGGTAAATGTTAAATTAGATGCATCAGTCCAGTTATCGTTATTAGGAACAGATGTGGTAATACGATTTAGTACAGTATCAATTAATGTTACTTTACCAGAGATACCAGTTGCAGCACCAGCAATTGTCATACCAATCTCAATACCAGTTACGCTTGCAACTGTAAATGTGTTAGTTGCAGTCAAACCACTGTTGCCAGTAGCTGCGGCAGTAATAGTAGCTGCCTTAGTTACTGTCATAGTAGGAGCAGAACTATATCCAGAACCAGAATTTGTTATATTAATACTTGCAATAGTACCAGCATTTGCACCAGTTGCTGGAATAACCGGAGTACCAGTTGCCTGAATGCCACCTGAGATATCAGGTGTACCAAAACTAATTGTTGTACCTTGTGAATAATTTGTGCCACTGTTAGTAACAGTTATACTAGCAACGCCTTCAGCGCCGACACCAGTTTTTCCACCGGTTGCATGATTTTGGAAGGGGGTAATTAAATTACCAAAGAATTTCTTTTTAATCGGACGTCCCATTTTATTTTCTCCTTAATGTTAAGATCGTTCTATGATCTACGCGGATGGTACCGCATAAAACCCTTAAAGGGCGAACAGTATATTTAGTTAATTTTAATTTTAGTCAATAAAAAACGCCCCGAAGGGCGTTTTTATTTGCTTTGTAAAGCCAAGTATATGATTACTTGAAGCTTACGTTTGCGCTAGTAATAGCAACTTTACCTAAGTAGTCAGCTGCATTACCTAGAGAAGAAGCAGTGTTGCTCAACTCAACGTAACCGTAACGTGTTAGGAAGCCAACTACTGGCTCAAATGTAGCTGGGTCAAGAACAACACCAGAACTCATCAAAGGAATGTATGGGCAATAGAACGCAGCAGCATCTGCTTCGCTTGTACCTTTGTATCCAATAAGAACTTGGTTTGCATCAACAGTGTCAGCCATATAAGCGTCAACATAGATACGCATTGCGCCATTCAATGTACCAACAAACTTAGTGTTTGTAGGAGCTTCAAATGTACCTTCTGTAGTACGAGCAAATGCGCTAGTAGTAGCAGATTGTAGAATTGTCAATGCTTGGTTAGAAACAACAGCCCAGTTACCAGAACCACGACGTGTACGTTGAGCAATCAAGTTGCTAACACGGTTGATTTGGATAGCTAGAGCGGCGTGCTCGTCACCCACGAATGTAGCTGTACCAGAAACTAATGATTGGTCATATGTTTCTTCAACAGTTGCTAAAGAACGTAGACTAGCCAAGATTTCTTGGTCAATTTCAGCAGTGATTTCTTGTGCCAAAGCAGCCATGATTTCTGCTTCGATGTCAATACCTTGTTGGGCTTGTGCATCTTGAGCAGCTTCGAAGGTCCAACGTGCGCTTAGTTTACGAGACTTAGCTTCGACTGGAGTCTTCAAGATTTGAATGCTCATACGCTTGCCTGGAGATCCTTCTAGGGTAGCAGTTGGAGAAGCACCTGGAGTAGCACTGTTGTTACCAGAATAAGCGGAAGCAATTTTGAATGGGCTTAGAGCTTCTTCACCTGCAGATACTACATCACCGGAAGCAACGCCGTCAGCGTAGCGAACACGTAGAGTGTGGATTTGACCAACTGGGCCAGTCATTGGCTGAACGCCGATGATTTCGTTTGCAATAACTGTCGGCATAACACGACGGATTACTGGAAGAATAACACGGTTAAGTGTTGCAATGTTACCAGAGCTGGTTGCACCAGCAGTTGCGCTTTCAGACAAACTGCGGCGTGTATTTTCTAGGCAAACGCCCATAGAAGCACGACGGTTACCAGTTAGGCCTTCAAGCAGAGCTTCTTTGGTCTCTGACCATCTTTCATTTAATAATTGTGACATTTAATGTCTCCTTGAATTTAAATTATTTTAGACCCGCTAATTTGCGGATATCTAATATATTGTCTAAGCCTACCTGTGGCT
>Ga0114964_10001065_pt1 | contig 20255 bp, 16 predicted proteins | sample C_131016_MF_Meta_FD_92638 | JGI IMG/M metagenome (GOLD analysis project Ga0114964, IMG submission 92638) | Freshwater microbial communities from Lake Croche, Canada to study carbon cycling - C_131016_MF_MetaG | ecosystem: Environmental > Aquatic > Freshwater > Lake | place: Lake Croche, Canada... | reverse complement strand
GCTGGCCCTTTGATCTACTGGTCGGCGTGGCGGGATTCGAACTCGCGACCCCTTGCACCCCATGCAAGTGCGCTACCAGGCTGCGCTACACGCCGAAAAAAAAGATTATAACCTGTTCTGGAGGAGAATTCGGCCCCCCTAGGATCAGTTTCTTCACATCAACAATTGTCGGATTTCTCTGAGCTCTCGCATGAGGAGTTTGAGCTGGGGAGGATCGCTCAAAATCCCGGAGGCAGTCCATGCGTCCACCAATTTGCTTTCATCCAAGTCGTGATCCGCTTCAAAAACCTCCATGCCCGTGAGCATCATCACACCTGAGCGCTTTTTGTCCTTTTCGACTTGAACAATTTCTTGTAACTTGTTCCTCGCCCCACTGATGGTGAAGCCTTGGTCGTAGAGCAAATCGCGAATGCGGCGAATCATGAGTACTTCATGGTGCTGGTAGTAACGGCGATTGCCGCGGCGCTTCATGGGCCGCAGTTGGGTGAACTCTTGCTCCCAGTAGCGCAGCACATGGGGCTTGACGCCACACAAGTCGCTCACCTCACCAATGGTGAAGTAACGCTTGGCAGGGATGTTGGGTAAATCTATCGACATGGAAACCATCACTCAAACGAGTTGTCTATCATTTCTAAAACGGAGGAGTGAGATTACACGAAGCGCAGAAAAAAGCCAGTGAATTATTTAAAAATATTTAGGTGTAAACCACCCCCAACGGCGGTAAATATTTATGCAATTGTGCTAATGAATTGGAGCCCAATAACGCTCAAAAACACACAAAATGAAAGCATGTATGCTAAAGCGTTAAACCGCTGGTGGATTTTGAATCAAGTCTTTGAGTTTTTGACTGGCATGAAACGTCACCACACGGCGTGCTTGAATCGTGATGGCCTCCCCAGTTCTTGGATTTCGTCCGGGACGCGGTGTTTTGGTGCGCAACTGAAAATTGCCGAATCCAGAAATTTTCACATCCTCACCAGCGAGAAGTCTCTCCACAATCAGATCAAAAAATGCATCGATCATGTCTTTGGACTCACGCTTGTTGAGCCCGATTTGTTCAAACAGCAACTCGGCCAATTGTGCTTTGGTAAGCGCCGGGGATTCGAGCGAATTCAGTGCCAATTCCATCATGAGCCTCTTATTGTTTGTCCCAATTCATACCATCGGTGCAATGATCATCTCAACTTTTGACCATGCTGTCTAGTCAGACCAACACGGTATCCATGCAATGCAATTCAACACAACGGCCCTCCATGAGAGCGACTTCAAGCCCTGAGGCGCGCGCCAAGCGACGTTGTCAGATGAGCCAGCACACTGGCAACACAAGCTTCAATTTCAGGCTCCGTGAGGGTTGCACCCTCCTTGGACAAACTCAGGCGAACCGCCCAAGAGCGTTCATTCAGACCCATCTGCCCACTCCCCTCTTTGGGGCGGTACAAATCAAACAACGTTGCATCTTTGAGGAATCCCCCACTGGGCGAGCTCCAAACCTCTTGCATCAAACGGGCATGGGTCACTTCTTGGGATAGCACCAAAGCCAAATCGCGCTCCACACCTTGGAATTTACTCACCTCGGTAAAGCTGGGCACCTCACGGGTTGAGACCGCATGCAAGTCTAGCTCAAACACGATGGGGGACTTGGGCAAGTCCCAGGCCTGGGTGAGTGCTGGATGCAACTCCCCTAGCCAACCGATGGAGTGGCCTTTTGCAAAGATCTCGGCACTTCGCCCGGGATGCAAAGCCTCTCGCTCACTGACTCGCCACTCGAGCTCAAGGGGATGCAAAAATGACTCCAAGTCCCCTTTGACGTCAAAGAAGTCCACGCCTTGATCGCTCGCGGCCCACTGCAGGGGCTGCAAACGGCCATAGGCCAAGCCACCCAATCGCATGGGCTGATGGATGCCTTTGACCGTTTGATCGGAGTCTTGGACACTGGCATCTTTGATGAAAACTCGGCCCATCTCGAAGATTCGCACATCGGACATTTTGCGATCCACATTGAACTTGAGCACTTGCAGCAATCCCCCCAAGAGTGTCGTGCGCATCACATTCATGGAGCTTGCGATGGGGTTGAGAAGGACAATGGGTTCGGCGGCTTTAGAGAACGATCGCTCCCACTGCTCTTGTACAAAACTGTAGTTGATGGTTTCTTGGTAGCCCAAAGAGGCGAGTGTGCGCCGCAACGCAAACGCACCGCGCTGGGACTCCAAGGGCAATTGTGCCGTGATGGGCCCCAAGGGCGGTGTTTGTGGAAGGGTCTCATAGCCCAAACAGCGGATGACCTCTTCGATCAAATCCTCTTCCATACTCAAATCAAAACGGTGGCTCGGTGGTGTGAGCGTGATCAATCCAGGCGACTGCTCGGGCTTGAGCCCCAAGGACGCCAAGGCCTTGAACATGGTCTCTTGGTCAATGTCCATGCCAATGACGCGGCACGCGCGCTCAACGCGCAAGGTGAGCGCTTGGGGCTTGGGTAGATTGAGGATTTGATCATCCACGGGACCACACACGCTCTGGGGGGTGCCGCAAATGTCGATGACCAATTGGGTGATGCGCTCGATCATTGCAACGGTTTGCGCTGGATCCACGCCCCGCTCAAATCGGTGCCCCGCATCGGTGGAGAAATTGAACTGGCGCGATCGACCTGCCACCGCCGCGGGCCACCAAAACGCAGCCTCGATGTAGATGTTCGTCGTGCTGTCTCCAACGGCGCTGGCTTGTCCGCCCATGATGCCCGCCAAGGACTCGATGCCCTGAGCGTCTGCAATGACACCCACGTGGGCATCCAGCTTCACCGTCTGGCCATTGAGCAACTCCAAGGTCTCACCAGGCTTGGCCCAACGCACTTGCAAGGGTCCAGAGATTTTATCCAAATCAAAAATATGGGTGGGTTGACCGAACTCAAACATGACAAAGTTCGAGATGTCCACCAACGCACTGACCGATCGTTGTCCACAGCGCATCAATTGGTCAACCATCCACTGGGGTGTCTTGGCTTGGGGGTTCAAGCCTTTGACCACCCGTCCGCTAAAACGCCCACACAAATCATGCGCGCCAGCGTCCACCAGAACTTCCAAGCGATCTTCACAACCGACTGTCACCGCGCCTATGGCGTGTGCTGTGAGGGGGGAACGGGTGATGGCAGAAACCTCGCGAGCCACGCCATGCACGCTCAGGCAATGCGCCAAATTGGGCGTGAGCTTCAAGGTGAGCAAATGGTCATCGAGATTCAATTGCTCGCGAATGGACACACCGAGTTGGGCTTCGGGGTCCAACACCAACAAACCCGCTTGTTCGTCGCTGATTTGAAGCTCCTTGGCCGAGCACAGCATGCCAAAGCTCTCCAGGCCCATCAACTTGACCGCTTTGATCTCCATGCCGCTTTGCCCATCCGCACCCGGGAGCACTGCACCGAGCATGGCGCACGGCACCTTCAGGCCCAAGGCGGCATTTGGAGCGCCACACACGATTTGAAGTGGGCCCGAAGACGCCGCTCCCACATCGACTTGACAGACCCTGAGTCGATCGGCTTTGGGGTGGGGCTCGATGGCAATGATTTGTCCCACCACCACGCCTGAAAAGGCAGGCGCCACGGTGCGCAACTCTTCCACCTCCAGGCCAGCCATGGTCAAGGCATCGGCCAATTGTTGTGAACTCAAAGGGGGATTACAAAACTCTCGTAACCAAGATTCTGGCAACTGCATTGCTGAGACGTCCTACAAAGGTAATTATTGAAATTGACTCAAAAAGCGCAAATCGCCATCAAAGAACAAACGCAAATCGTTCACGCCATACCTGAGCATGGTCAACCGATCGGGCCCCATGCCAAACGCAAAGCCCATGAAACGCTCGGGCTCCAAGCCCATGTTGCGAATCACATTGGGGTGCACTTGCCCAGAACCGGCGACCTCCAACCAACGACCGGCCAAGGGGCCAGTGGCGAATTGGATATCAATTTCAGCGCTGGGTTCTGTGAATGGGAAAAAGCTCGGTCTAAAGCGCAAGGTGAGGTCGTCGGACTCAAAGAAAATTTTACAAAACGAGGTGAACACCACCTTCAAGTCTTTGAAGCTCACGCGCTCACCAATCCACAAGCCCTCACACTGATGAAACATGGGCGAGTGGGTAGCATCGGAATCAACTCGGTAGGTTCGACCCGGTGCGATGACACGAATTTCCGGCATGCCCTCTCCGCGGTCCAAGGCGTGTCGGTGCGCTTTCACATGCTGCACAGCATGGCGAATTTGCATGGGCGACGTGTGGGTTCTGAGCAAGTGACCGCCTTCAACATAAAAGGTGTCGTGCATGGAGCGCGCGGGGTGGTTCTCTGGCGTGTTAAGTGCTGTGAAGTTGAACCAGTCGGTCTCAATCTCGGGGCCTTGGGCAACGGTGAACCCCATGGAGTTGAAAATGTGTTCAATGCGCTCCAAGGTCAAGCTCACCGGGTGCAATCCGCCTGTGTGCCGCACGCGACCTGGGAGCGTCACATCCAAAGACTCGGCCTTGAGTTGGCGCGACAAGGCCTCTTGCTGCATGGCATCGCGGCGGGCTTGAAGGGCTTGTTCAATGGCCGTTTTGAGAGCATTGATCTTGGCGCCTTGGGCTTTTTTCTCGTCAACACTCAGTTGCGACAAACCCTTCATGAGTTCGGTGATCTGGCCGGTTTTGCCCAAAAACTGCGCCTTGACGTTTTCCAAATCAGCAGGTGTTTTGGCCGCTTCAAATGCCGCACGGGCATTGAGCACCACATCATCGGGTAATGCGTTCATGGCTATGAAAGGGAATCAAAAAAACAAAAAGGTCAAAGCCAGCACTGTGAATGCATCTGCCTTGACCTCTTGAACAAGGAAGCGTTTGAAGTGGATGCGGTGTGTTGAGCACCACACCCACCTTGCACGCAACCGACGCTTGGATTAAATGGCCAATTTGGCTTTCACTTGCTCCACAATGCCACCGAAAGCCGCTTTGTCATGAACGGCCAAATCGGCCAACATTTTGCGATCGATCTCAATCGAGGCTTTCTTCAAACCATTGGCAAATTGGCTGTAGGTCAGACCACACTCACGGGCTGCCGCGTTGATACGGGCAATCCAGAGTTGGCGAAACACACGCTTTTTGGTTCGACGATCACGGTAGGCGTATTGCCCAGCCTTCATGACCGCTTCTTTGGCGATCCTGAATACATTACCGCGACGGCCGCGAAAACCTTTTGCAAGGACTAAAACTTTTTTGTGACGGGCTCTAGCGGTCACACCACGTTTGACGCGAGGCATATTAAATTCTCCTGGGGTTCGTCGTTAAATCAAAGGCCAGCGGAGGGAAGCATCTGTGCCATGTGACCCATATTGGTCTCATGAACGGACACACTGCCCCTTAAGTGACGCTTATTTTTGGTCGTTTTTTTCGTCAAAATATGACGCTTGAAAGCCTGACCACGTTTAACGGTACCCCCTGGGCGAACTCGAAAGCGCTTTTTGGCGCTGCTTTTTGTTTTCATTTTGGGCATTTTCTGCTCCTCTTTGAATGTGCTCGTGAGGCGTTTGCGAAACTCACGCAACCTTGTTGGCCCCGAGACACTTGTTGTTTGCGTAACCTTTGAATCAGACCAAAGCGCCTTGCGTTGCTTCAGACGCGGGTTTGGTCACGCCACCCGGTTTTTTCTTGCCTGGCGCAATCATCATGACCATCTGCCGTCCTTCCAATTTGGGGAACTGCTCGACCACAATGCTGTCAGCCAACTCGTCTCGAATCCTTTGCAACAACGCCATGCCCAAGTCTTGATGGGTGATCTCACGGCCACGAAAGCGAAGTGTGATTTTACACTTATCGCCTTCATCCAAAAAGCGCCTGATGTTGCGCAATTTGATGTTGTAGTCTCCATCATCGGTGCCAGGGCGGAACTTGATCTCCTTGACCTCAATGACTTTTTGCTTGGATTTCGCTTCCTGTGCCTTCTTTTGCTCTTGGTACTTGAACTTGCCGTAATCCATTAACCGACAAACAGGGGGGATGGCGGTCGCTGCAATTTCGACCAAATCCACATCCAAATCCCCTGCCATGCGCAAGGCCTCAGCGATGCTCACGATCCCAATGGGTTCGTTTTCTGGGCCGGACAATCGGACTTCCGGGGCCATGATTTCCCGGTTCAGGCGGTGTTTACGTTCCTCGCGCAAGCGACGGTCGCGAAATTCAGTAGCGATGGTGTTTATCCTTTTAAAACAAGGTCAAAATTGACCCAATGGGCGCATGTGCTCAGGGTGATGAGGGAATTGCCATGATCACGAAACGCAAAAAATCACGTTTTGTGAGTAATATCCGCTTGGATTTTGGTTAAAAAATCTTGGACAGACATAGTGCCAAGATCAATATTTCCTCTAGCACGAACGGCAACCAAGCCCGCAGCACTCTCTTTGTCACCAATGACCAAGAGATAGGGCAACTTTTGCATTGAATAACTTCGTATTTTATACGTTATTTTGTCACTTGAGTCATCCACCACGACCCTAAGACCTTGATTTTTCAGCATTTTTGCGACATCGTTGGCGTATTGGGACTGATTTTGCGAAATTGTGAGGATGGCCACTTGATTGGGGGCGAGCCAAGTGGGCAACGCGCCAGAGTGCTGCTCGATCAAAATACCGATGAAACGCTCAAGACTGCCCACGATGGCTCGGTGCAACATCACAGGACGCTGGCGTGTTCCATCCAAAGCCACGTATTCGGCCTCAAGGCGCTCGGGCATGGAAAAGTCCACTTGAATCGTGCCGCACTGCCACTGGCGCCCCAAGGCGTCTTTCAAGGTGTATTCAATTTTGGGGCCGTAAAAGGCGCCGTCTCCTGGCGACAAAATGTACTCACAGCCAGACGCATTCAAGCTGTGAATCAAGGCCGCCTCGGCCTTGTCCCAGATCTCATCGCTGCCGATGCGCTGCTCGGGACGGGTCGCGACTTTGTAAATGATGTCGGTAAACCCGAAGTCTTTGTAGACTTGTTGCAAAAGTGCCGTGAAGTTGGTGCACTCTTGCAAGATCTGCTCTTCGGTACAAAAAATGTGTCCGTCGTCTTGGGTGAAGCCTCGTACTCGCATGATGCCGTGCAGCCCACCCGACGGTTCATTGCGGTGACATTGACCAAACTCGCCATAGCGAAGTGGCAAATCGCGATAGCTCTTGAGGCCTTGCTTGAAGATGAGCAAGTGACCAGGACAATTCATTGGCTTTAACGCATAGTCACGTTTTTCACTCTCGGTGGTGAACATGTTGTCGCGGTATTTATCCCAGTGGCCCGTTTTTTCCCACAAGGTTTTATCCAGCACCTGTGGCCCCTTGACCTCCAAGTAACCATTGTCTTGGTAGACACGGCGCATGTACTGCTCGACGCCTTGCCACACACGCCAACCCAACGGGTGCCAAAACACCAAACCAGGCGCATGGTCATCGATGTGGAATAAATCCAACTCACGCCCGAGGCGGCGGTGGTCACGCTTTTCGGACTCTTCGAGCATCGTCAAGTATTGCTCCAAGGCTTCTTTGGACTCCCAAGCGGTGCCATAGATGCGTTGCAGCATTTCGTTGCGATGGTCTCCCCTCCAATAGGCCCCTGCCACTTTCATCAACTTGAAATGCTTCAATTTGCCAGTCGAAGGCACGTGAGGTCCTCTGCACAAATCAGTGAAAGCACCTTCGCTGTACAAAGAAACGTCCTCATGCTGGGGGATGCTTTCGATGATTTGGGCTTTGTAGTCCTCACCCAAGCCTTTGAAAAAAGCCACCGCTTCGTCTCGGGGAAGAACTTTGCGTTGAACAGGCTCGTTTTTTTCGGCCAATTGGGTCATGCGTTTTTCAATCTCCACCAAGTCCTCTGGCGTGAATGCACGGTGATAGGCAAAGTCGTAATAGAACCCATTTTCAATCACAGGACCAATCGTCACCTGCGCTTGAGGAAACAAGGACTTCACCGCATACGCCATCAAGTGGGCTGTGGAGTGTCGAATCACCTCAAGACCTTGTGGGTCCTTTGGAGTCAAGATGGCCAGCGTCACGTTGCGATCAATCACGTGACTCAAATCCACGAGATGCCCATCCACACTGGCGGCCAAAGCAGCCTTGGCCAATCCTGCACCTATGGAGTTGGCCACATCCAGCACGCTCAATGCGTTGGGGTATTGTCTTACGGAGCCATCGGGCAAAGTGATATCAAGCATTTGAAATTCAAGTTAAGAGTGAAGACGCATTGAAAGGCGAGAGACACAGGGATGCACAGTGAACGCCAGATCTTCTAAGACGAGCGCATCGCTCCCATGATGGGCCCAGTGTCAGTCAGGTGAGTCCTCGTCAAAAAAACAATGCCACGCTCACCCATCACCATTCAAAAGGCGCAATCGTGTATTTTCCCATATTTTGTTATTGAGATTGCAACGCCTTGGGCAATTGATTGCTCAACCCACGGTGACCTCCAACTTCACCCCCAACAAGCATCAAGCTGACGAGTTCAAAGCATGGTCTCAATCAGTGTGGTAACTGTGCGGTAACTGTGCGGTAACTGTGCGGTACCAGAGCCGCCTCACTGCACCCTCACTTGCTACCCAGCATGAACAACAATCGTTCACTTTGAATCTTCAAGTTATCCCTGACACCTGATGTTTCTCAGTCGTCAAGAGCACCCGTTGACCTCTAAACCAAGCCCTTTTGCATCGACTTTACCCCACACCCAGGTGAGAGTGCTGAGTTCCACCTCTTCCCCCACGACAACTCCCTGAGGGCAAAAACGGCTCCCAGAGGGAAAAACTTGCCTTTTTCAACAAAAAAAACAACATTTACATTGGAAAAAGTGATTTTCCCCTTGGAAAGTGCGATTTTTCCCTATAGCATCACAGCACTGGTGAAAAAGCATTTTTCATTGGTTTTTATATACATTCAAGAAGGAACTTCAAAAATGGCAACTGCAAAAAAAGCCCCGGCAAAAAAAGCTGCAAAAAAAGCAGCACCCGCCAAGAAAGCGGCTCCTGCGAAAAAAGTAGTCGCTAAAAAAGCGCCTGCTAAAAAAGCAGCTCCCGCGAAAAAAGCACCTGCTAAAAAAGCAGCTCCCGCGAAAAAAGCACCTGCTAAAAAAGTAGCCGCTAAAAAACGCACTCCCAATGCAGCATTCATGAAGCCCTTGACACCTAGCGCCGCTTTGGCCGCTGTCATTGGACACCATGCAGTGCCCCGCACTGAGGTGGTGAGCAAATTGTGGACGTACATCAAAAAGCACGGTCTACAAGACAAAGTGAACAAGAGAAACATCAATGCCGACGACAAGCTCAAGGCTGTGTTTGGCAAGGCACAAGTCACCATGTTTGAATTGGCTGGCTTGATTGGCAAACATTTGTCATAAGTTTGACCATTTGAATCACTTTGCCCGCCCCACTGGGTGCGGGCAAAGTCTTCAGCTTATTCTCTAATCATTAATCATTAATCAAATAGACAAGATTCTGAGCCACCCACCATGGCTTGCTTTGCTTGGATTGAGCGACACCGATATTCTCGATCACCGGCACACCTCGAATCCAGACAGACCCGTTTCTCGACTCCCCCAACCCCGTGTTTCAAGCCAATCCTCTGAGGATTGCGGATTTTTATATCCCTTACGCCAAAGCTAAAGCCATAGACGCTTAGACGCTTAGACGCTTGGAGTTTCAACCATCTTTACACCAAACTGGCAAAAGCCATTCATTGCACCTGGCGTGGAATGACCCCAGTCCAAGGCACACGTGGCTGACAAGGCCTCAGTGATCAATGTGTTTTGAGCCACTGCTCCAACGCCACCCTCACCGCTTGCATGACCCCACCCCAGTCACCCAGTTGGGTTTGCCTAAAGATTCGCATGGTCGGGTACCAAGGTGTTTGAGACCCATTCAACCCCCAGCGCCAGCAAGTATCGTAGCGATTGAGCATCCACACGGGCTTGCCCATGGCTGCGGCCAAATGTGCTGTGGAAGTGTCCACAGAGATCACCAAATCGAGTTGCTCCACCAACGCAGCGGTGTCGGAGAAGTCATGTGCATCGTCCATCCAGTTGATCAAAGGCAGTGGCAACTGATTGGACTGACTCAACTGAGCGAGCTCAGTTTGGGCGGGTTCACCTTTTTGTAAAGCGTAAAACTCAATGGCATCCAAGTCCAGCACATGGAAAAGCGCCAACGGAATATTCCTGCGCTCATTGACTTCCCACGAAACCGGCAAATTGGCCCTGAACCCACCCGACCACACCAAACCGACTTTGCGCTTGATACTGGGCTGCATGCGCTGTGACCACCATTTGAGCTTGACCCCAGGCGCTTGGAGATAGGGGGCTTGGGCAACAAAGGGATCGACTTCGTTTTCCAAATAACGCCTCAAGGCGTGTGGCAAGCTCATCATGGGGCAATAGAAGTCAACCTCGGGCACCCTTTCGCCTTGGGCAATGAGCAACTCCACACCGGGAACACATTTGAGCAACGTTTTCAAAGCAGCAGGCACTTCAAGAACAATTTTGGCGCGCGCTTGGACCAGAATTTGAACAAAACGCACGAACTGCAATGTGTCCCCCAAGCCTTGTTCGCTTTGAATCAAAATGCGGCGATTGTCCAAGCTTTCTTGCCCTAACCACAAGGGCACGGATATCGCATTTTTTCTCTGCGCCAAGGCCGCGCCATGATACTCTCGCCTCGATTCAAAATACTCCCACCCTCGTTCATACTGGGCGTCCAGCAAAAGAGACAAACTCATGTGGTAAAGAATATGGGGGTCGTCTGGCTTCAATATCAATGCACGCTCATAACACTCGATGGCCGCCTTGGGGTGTTGGAGATCATGCAACACATCGCCCATGTTGAGCCAGCCACTCAAATGCTCTGGATCGCACTTGATCGTTTGTCCATAGCTCATCAAAGCAGACTGCAAATCTCTTTGCTTTTGTTGCAGGACCCCCAAATTGAAATGCGCCAATGCGCACTGAAAATCAATGGCAATGGCTTGATTGAAACTCAATTGAGCCCCGGCCAAGTCCCCCATGAATTGCTGGGCCATGCCTCGATTGACATAGGCCAAAGGCGCCACGCCTCCAAGATCAATGACTTGGTTAAAGCGCTTGATGGCCTGAGAGTATCGGCCCAAACCAATGAGCAGCAAACCCGCGTTGAAGAACGCCTTTTCGTCTTGGGTGCCCAGTTGGATGGCTTTTTCAAAACTGGTGAGTGCGGCATCAAACTGCTCCAACTGATGCTGCGCAACACCCAATTGAAACCAAGTCTCTTTGTTGCTGGGCAGCAAATTCAAGGAAACCTGGTACGCTTCAATGGCCTCATGCAAGCGCCCCAAATTGAACAGCACAAAGCCCCGGTATTGATGGGCAACGGCAAAATTCGGCGCCTTTTGTACCACTTGCTCAAAACTCATCAAAGCTTGGGCCCAATCACCGGCCTCCTGGCATGCCTGGGCTTTACTGAAATGGGCTTCGATGTAGTTGTCATCCAGGGCAATGGCTTGATCAAAACTGACCATGGCACCTTCAAACTCCTTGAGCTCACTCAAGGCACGGGCTTTGTACAAATGAAGAGGCGCGTGCTCGGGTTGCGAGGGGATGACCTGCAAGAAACACGTCAATGCGGCGCGCCAACTCTTGAGGCCCATGAGGGTGAGGCCTTTGTGAATATAAATTTCATCCACTGCCGGGTTCAGTTGAAGCGCTCGATCAAAGATTTCAAGCGCATTCTCCAATCGCCCCATCTCTTTCAATGCTCCCCCCCATTGGATGAGGCAATTCAAATCATGGGGATTGAATGCATGGGCGCGTTCGAAAAAAACAAGGGATTCTTCAAAATTATTGGTTTGCGCACAAATCACAGCGCTGCCAAAAAGCGCACCCCAGTGACTTTCATCGAACTTCAAGGTTTTGCCATAAAACGCCAAAGCGCGGTCAAGCTCCCCCTTTTCGTGACATTGCTGGCCACTTTCAAAGAGCTCTTTGGCGCCAACGGAATGGGCTTGCGTGAAAAGTGAAAAATTCATTCAAAGGACAATTGCATCAACCGAGGTGATCTTGGGACTCATTTTAGGCGCTAAGAGTCAGAAGATCCACAATATTTGTACGCCAAGGTTGTATAACCTTGGCACGAGAAAGACGCCACCACCCTTGAATTCGCAAAAAAAGGGTGATGAATGGTCAGCAAGCCAACTGCCACGCACAAAAACACACAAAACACATAGAAATCTCGCCCATGTCGCGCACAATGGGGTTCTCCCTTACCTTCAATTGAGTGCCTTTGAATGCCAAATATTGGATCACCACCAGAGCTAGCAAGCATTGAAGTGGCACCCGAGATGAACTTTGAGCTCGTCCATGAGCCACTTGTCGCCATTGAATCCCACGTTTGCATTGCCAGGACTCACCGCAGCGAGGTGGTACGCATGCTTGAAAATGCTGCCACTGACCCTGATTTGGCCAACCGCTACATGCGCATGTTCTATTTATTTCAAGGCACTCAGCAAGATGAATTTTCTCTAGACATGCAGGCCAAGGCCTTGAGTCTGAGGAGTACCTACCGACTTCAAACTCACACCACAGAGCCTGCGATTCGCTTGCTGGCCTTGTGTGCAGCGGGTGACATGAGGGAGAATTTGCCACTGGATTATTTGATCGAACACCAAGCCATTCAACTGGAGTTGCTCTACATACTCCCCGACCAACCCCCGCCTCTTCAATTACCAGACCATGACGTGGCCATGGTGGCCATGGGCTACTCCAAAAACAACACCCCACTTTTGCAGACCCTGTGCAACTGGGCAGCGCATTGGCCCAAGCCCTTGTTGAACCACCCAGCATGGATCCCCTACTGCGAACGCGAGCGAGCCTACCAAACGCTCAAGCATATTCCTGGCCTGATCATCGCAAGTCAAGAGAAATGGACGCGACACGCCCTTTTATCGTTGGCCAAAGACCCAGACCCTGCGCGGGGTCTGGGTCACTGGCCCACGCCATTTACCCTCAGACCCAGTGAATTGCACGCGGGAATTGGGTTTGAAAAGATATCAAATGCCAAGGAGTTTGAACTTTATTTGAATCAGAACCCCCAAGAAGAATTTTATGCATCCCCCTACATCGACACCCAAGGTGAGGACGGGCTTTATCGCAAATTTAGACTCTCCCTCATCCAAGGCCTGCCCTATGTGAGCCACTTGGCGATATCAGAGCATTGGGTGGTGCATTACAAATCAGCCCAAATGGAGTTCAACGAGGATAAAAAAAGAGAAGAATTGCTCTTCATGCAACACTTTGAGGACAACATCGCCAAGCCCTTTGAGCACATCTTTCAAGAAATACACCGATTGATCCCACTGGATTATTGGGTACTCGATTGCGCATTGAGCAAAAAAGGCGAGCTCATCGTTTTTGAATTGGACAACTCCGCATGGGTGCACGACACCGACCCCGAAGAGCTCTTTCCCTATAAAAAAGCAGTCATGCAAAAAACTTTCACTGCTTTTTACCAAATGCTCATCGAGCGAGTACGCTAAAGCATGACGATCAATAATCGACGAAATTTTTCAGCTGGTCCCGGCGCGCTACCGGAGTGCGTTCTACAACAGGTGCAAGAAGCGATTCAAGCCTTGCCTGAGAATGGGATGTCAGTTTTAGGGATGAGCCACCGAAGTGATTGGTTCATGCAATTGCTCCAAAAAACGCAAAGTAACCTGCGCACCTTGCTGGACATTCCCAATAACTACCAAGTGATGTTTTTACAAGGCGGCAGCAGTTTGCAGTTTTCCATGATCCCCATGGCATTTTTAAGAGGGACGGGCAAGACAGCTGCGTATTTGGAGACGGGTTACTGGAGTGCCAAAGCTCCCCTTGAAGCAGCTCACGAAGGCAGCGTTCGCATCGCTTGGAGTGACAAGGCCGCAGGGTACCGAAGCCTGCCCGATTGGGGGCAATTGCAAGTGGACCCCAACGCCGCCTACTTGCACTACGTCTCAAACGAAACTGTCGAGGGCTTGGAGTTCGGGAGCGAGCCCCTTGGACTGGGCATGCCGATCGTTTGCGACATGTCCTCCAATTTATTGTCTCGCCCCCTGGACGTCAGCCGTTTTGATTTGATTTATGCCCATGCCCAAAAGAACTTGGGGCCTGCCGGCGTGACCTTGGTGATCATCAAGGACAAATTTTTGGCTTTGGCTCGCAAAGATTTGCCCTCTATGCTGAACTACCACACCCATGTGAGGGCCCAATCGGTCTACAACACGCCTTGTGTGTTTTCAATCTATGTTCTTCATTTGGTCACCCAGTGGATGCTCGACAAGGTCGGGGGGGTGAAGGCCATGGGAGAAATCAACACCCAAAAAGCCAGTTTGATTTACCAAGCTTTGGCTCAATTTCCAGCGCACTATCGAATTCACGCCCAGGCGGCCTTTCGCTCGCAAATGAATGTGACCTTTCACCTCCAAAGCCCGGCGAAAGAAAAGGATTTTTTAGCCAAGGCACAGTCGTCTGGTTTTCATGGATTGGAAGGTCACCGCTCCTTGGGTGGCATCAGGATCTCACTCTACAACGCCATTGGAGTCGAAGCAACACAAGAATTGGCCAAGTTTTTAATTGAAGAGGCTTCGCGTTGATTGTTGAGGAGAACGAAGATCATCCATAAAATAACCCTTTTGTGCATGTAGGACTAACCATTACGTCTTTGTCCTAATGCCACCTGCGCAATGGCCTTTGCTAATATGCACAAACGGTCGACCCATTGAATCAATCCACAACTCGTGCAGAGCAACAGAATATGCAGACCTCAACATGGTTCAATTTTTAACGCCATGCGTGCACTGAATTTATCTTTATTGCTGCTCGTCAGTGTGACGTATTACTTGGCTTTTTTCCTCAACGACTATTTGTTTTCCTTTTTGGCACATACAGACCACGTGAATTGGATTTATTTGCCCTCAGGTATTATTTTGGGCTACGTCTTGGTCCTGGAAGAAATTGGAGCCTTGGGCATCTTCTTGGCCTCCGTCATCATTAACTTTCAGCTCCACCCAAATGAGTCTTTGGGGTCTGACATGGTCACGAGTTTGATCAGCGCTGGCACACCATTGATCGCTCGTCAAGTGTGCGTTTACTGGATCAAGATCGATGAAAATTTAACCGATTTGAATTTCAAAAAAATCACTGAATCCTGCATTGTTTTTGCGCTCCTCTCCAGTGTCTGTCATCAATTGTGGTTTCATTTCGAAAAACTCGATGAAATTTTCTTCGAAGATTTTTTAGCCATGTTTGTGGGTGATGTGGTGGGCAGTTTGATCGTGCTTTTTTTAGGCTCCTATGCCCTCAAACTTTGCCGCCACTACAAAGCTGGAAAACTGTAGCGCTCTGCGCCTGGCATGCGCTTGGCCCAGTGAGCACCCGATGTTGGCACGCCCGCAATACTGGATGGACAGGGTTTTGGGCTTGAACCCATTGCATCTCTTGCCGCACAAAAACGCCCCCTCACTCATCGGAAGATGATCGAGACACACTTGGAAAACACTTAGACGGCGCGCACTCTCAAAACCCTAGAATATTTAAATTCATCATCAGGGAGAAAGCCATGGCCCTACAGCTCAGAGATCACTGCACAAGTCAAAAGAGCCCTGAGCCCGCGCGCGCGCCCTCTCAAGCCAGGCGATTGCAACGGTCTTTGACAATCCGGTGGGTGGGCGCAATGGTGGGCTTGGCAGGTTTCATGTTTGGTTATTGCGCCAACCCGATCTGGGCACAAACCAGTGCACCACCGAGTGCGACGAATCTGATCCCAACTCAGAGCTCGGCGAGCTCACCCAATTCACCTCCCCTCACTTATCCCAACAGAGCCGTCAAATTCATCGTCCCCATCACTCCAGGGGGGAGTAACGACGTGTTGGCCCGAGTGATTGGACAAAAACTCACCGAACTCTGGGGACAATCGGTGGTGGTGGACAACAAACCTGGAGCCGGCATGAACTTGGGGGCAGACTTTGTCGCCAAAAGTGCACCCGATGGCTACACTTGGCTTTTGGGTGCCAACAATATTTTCGTCACCAATCCTCACGTTGGGAAAGTACCCTTTGATGTTTTCAAAGACTTCAGCCCAGTGACCCAGGTGGCTTTGGTGCCTTTTGTGCTGGTGGTGCACCCCGGCATCAGCGTTAAAAATGTGGCGTCCCTTGTGGAATATGCCAAGAAAAATCCTGCCTCATTGAATTACGGATCCTCAGGCAACGGCTCACCCCAACAGCTGGCGTCTGAGATGCTCAACTACCAAGCCGGTATTTCAATGCAACACGTGCCCTACAAGGGTGCGGTGCCTGCGATCACGGATTTGCTGGGAGGGCGCATCCAGGTCTTCATCGGTGCCATCAATTCACTGCTACCCTACACCAAAGACGGCAAACTCAAACTGCTCGCTGGCGCGGGCGCCCAACGCATCGGTGCATTCCCTGACTTGCCCACCATCGCGGAGACTGTGCCTGGCGTGGCCTTGGATGTGTGGCTCGGAGTGTTCATGCCCGCTGGCGTACCCAAAGAGATCATTGCCAAGGTCAATACAGACATCGCTCGCGTTTTGATCATCCCCGAGGTCAAAACGAATTTGGCTTTACAAGGCATTGAAGTCGCAACCAGTACACCGGAAGCCCTGGCTCAAACCATACGGGAAGACCATGCCCGTTGGGGGCGTGTCATCCAAGCGACCAATATCAAAGCCGACTGACCTGAGCTTTCATGAAGTGCCACCATCCCACACCACCACCCGCCTTTTTTAAAGTGAACTTATGACACACCGCGAGATCCCCATCCCCAGTCAAGCCAGCCCAGATGTCTGGGGAAGTGACTCGATTGCCCAATGCTTGAGAAGCCTGGGACTGCCCTATTTGGCCTTGAATCCTGGAGCAAGTTACCGCGGCTTGCACGACAGCTTGGTCAATCACCTGGGCAACGAACATCCACAAATGCTACTGTGCTTGCACGAGGAGGTGGCCATCTCTTTGGCACAAGGCTATGCCAAAGTCAGCGGCACCATGATGGGCGCGGTGGTGCACTCCAATGTTGGCTTGATGCATGCCACCATGGCCATTTTCAATGCATGGTGTGACCGTACTCCCATGTTGATTTTGGGTGCCACAGGCCCTTGGGATGCGGCCAAACGCAGACCCTGGATTGACTGGATACACACCAGCGCTGACCAAGGCGCATTGGTGAGGGACTATACCAAATGGGACAACCAACCCGGCTCGGTACCAGCGGCCATAGAGGCCATCCTCAGAGGTCAGCAAATCGCACAAACCTCGCCCAAAGGACCGGTTTACATCAATCTGGATGCTGCACTGCAAGAAGGCAAAACCGACCATTTGATTGCATCACCTGCTCCAACACGGTATGCCCCCCCAATCGCTCCACCGCCAGGTTCACAAGAGCTGATGCGCGCCATTGAGTTGATCGATCAAACCACAGAAGTGGTCTTCTTGTTTGGCCGGATGTCCAGCGATGAATCGGACTGGAAGCAGCGCATCGCACTGGCCGAGCGCACGCAAGCGCGGGTCATCACTGACTTGAAAAATCCTGCGATTTTCCCAACACACCATCCACAACATGTGGCCCATCCTGGATACTTCATGCATCCTTTGGCGTGCGAGGCCATTCGTCAAGCCCAAGTCGTCGTCCTCTTTGACTGGGTGGATGCAGGTGGGGCCTTCAAGCAAGCCTTTGGTGGCCAAGCGTTTGAGACCAAGGTCATCCAAATCAGCTTGGATCAACACAACCACAGAGGCTGGAGCATGGACTCGGGCAGTCTATTGGGCACCGATGTTTACATGCTATGCGAACCCGATCAAGCTGTGAAAGCCTTGCTTGAAGGCGTCAAAGCGAAAACGCCCCAATCCTTTGCACCCCATGCCCCCTTACCGAGCGTGATCGCTGACGATGTGGTGAGTCTTCGAGCCATTGCAGATATTTTGAGACCTCTGCGGAAAAAGCACCATATGAGTTTCATCCGTTTGCCACTGGGCTGGAATGGCGCATACCTGGACTGGCAAAGCCCCACAGATTACTGGGGCAGTGAAGGTGGGGGTGGGATTGGTGCAGGCCCAGGCAACACCGTGGGGGCCGCTTTGGCGATGAAAGATGCAGGATTGGGCCACTTGCCAGTGGCCCTTTTGGGCGACGGGGATTTTTTGATGGGCAACACGGCTGTGTGGACTGCCGTACGATACGGCATCCCAGTGCTTTTCATCATCTGCAACAACCACTCTTTTTTCAATGACGAGTTGCACCAAGAACGTGTCGCTTTGGAGCGTGGCCGAGCCGTTGAAAACAAGTGGATCGGACAACGCATCAGCGAGCCCAATATCGACATTGCACAAATGGCACGATCCATGGGCGCCCTTGGCATTGGACCGGTCACTCGTCGCCAAGACCTGCAGTCTGCCATTGAAGAAGGCATTGCGGCTGTGCGAGCGGGGCAAGTCTGCGTGATCGATGCCAACGTGCTGGCAGGCTACGATGCCAATATGAGCGGTCAAACGGCCAACAACTCCAATGTTCACAAACGCTAAAACCCAATGAGCTCTCTGACTAAAAACACCATGGCCCCACACACCGTGGACTTGCCCCAGCACCGGGATCTTTATTACGCAGGGGCGTGGCATGCGCCGTTGGGGGGTTACCTCGACACATTCAACCCAGCAACGGGGCAGAATTTGGGCCCGTGTGCCGAAGCCAACGGCGAGGATGTGAACCGTGCGGTTCAAGCGGCCGTTTTGGCGCAAAAGGATTGGGCGGCCATGAAACCCCTGGGGCGAGCCGGTCTGCTGAAGAAAGTGGCCGCCGTGTTGAGGGAGCATTCGTTTGAATTGGCCATGCTAGACGCCACCAACTGTGGAAACCCCATCAGCGAAATGCAAAGGGATGCACTCATTGCAGCGGCTCAAATTGAGTACTACGCTGGCTTGGCCAGCGAAATCAAAGGCGAAACCATCCCCATGGGCGAAGGCGTCTTGAACTATTCTTTGCGCGAGCCTTATGGTGTGTGCGCTCGAATCGTTGCCTACAACCACCCGATCATGTTCACCGCCGCCAAAATGGCACCCCCCTTGATCACCGGCAACACGGTGATCATGAAACCGCCCTATCAGTCTCCCCTGTCCACTTACAGGATGATGGAGTTGATCGATGGAATTTTGCCAAGCGGGGTTTTGAACATCATCACCGGCAACACCGTGGCAGGCCAGTCACTGGTGAGTCACCCCCATGTTCCACGAATTTCCTTGATTGGCAGTGTGCCCACGGGTCGCGCCATTGCCAAGGCAGGCGCGGAACAATTGAAGCACATCACCCTTGAGCTCGGTGGTAAAAATGCTTGTATCATCTATCCCGATGCTGATCTGGAGAAAGCCGCCTTGGCCGCGGTCAATGGCATGAATTTCACCTGGTGCGGGCAAAGCTGTGGATCCACGTCCAGGCTGTTCATTCATGACTCGGTGTACGACCGCGTCATGGGCCAAGTGATGCAGCACATCCAGCGTTATCAACCCGGGATTCCCACGGACATGGCCACCACCATGGGCAGCATTGTCTCCAAGGCACAATGGGAAAAGATCATGGGCTACATTGAGTTGGCCCAACAAGAGGGTGCAATACTGGCCTACGGTGGAAAAGCGCCAGACAACCCCGCTCTCCAACACGGCTGGTTCGTGGAACCCACGGTGTTCACCGGAGTGACGCAAAGCATGCGCATCGCCAATGAGGAGGTCTTTGGTCCAGTCTTGTCTGTGCTGCGCTGGCGAGATGAGGATCAACTCTTTGCGAATGTCAATGCGGTGGAGTATGGTCTCACGGCGTCGATTTGGACACGCGACTTGGGGACAGCGCACAAGGCAGCGGCTCGCGTTCAAGCAGGGTTTGTCTGGGTCAACCATGTGAGCAGTCACTTCATTGGTGCGTCCTTTGGTGGCTTCAAGCAGTCTGGAATTGGCCGCGAAGAAGGATTTGAAGAATTGTTGTCTTACACACAGAGCAAGAACATTCACGTCGTGCTTTGAACATGGACTTGGCCAAGGCGAAGTGCCGTAAATCAAGGTGAATTGGGACCACAACACACAGCCATCCCGAGCCAACTATTCAAGAGGACGAATCACTTTACTTGGCCACTTCGAATTTGCCGCCAAGGTTCACTTATGATGTCATTGAATTCACCATTGAACTCAATACTGATGCCCGCTGCTGTAAAACCCTAG
>Ga0114964_10001063_pt1 | contig 20292 bp, 19 predicted proteins | sample C_131016_MF_Meta_FD_92638 | JGI IMG/M metagenome (GOLD analysis project Ga0114964, IMG submission 92638) | Freshwater microbial communities from Lake Croche, Canada to study carbon cycling - C_131016_MF_MetaG | ecosystem: Environmental > Aquatic > Freshwater > Lake | place: Lake Croche, Canada... | reverse complement strand
TATATGGACAGACTTCTTCTTATGGTCTTCCTGCGTGGGATGTTTCATCTACTTTAACAGTTACACAACGAATAACTGAATCAACAATTATAAATGCATATGCTGAGGGAAAAACGTTCAACGCTGGTGTTATTGCGACGCCTAAAAGTCTTGGATCTTTTTTCCAAGCAGTAAGAATTGCCTAATCAAAAACAATAAGACTCTATACATTGGTTATAAAGTTTTACAATTTTTTCTTTAGCAAAATGAATTAATTTGTGATTATTTATATCAGAATATTCCTCTTTTGAGAAAAAGGTCTTAAACAAATGCAAAATACAAATAATAGTTATAACAATTCTCTCAATACAATATTTTATTATTTTATTATTTATCTGATCTATGAGTGTCCAATCTTCCACATAACTACACATCTTAGTTTTATTTTCTTTCATAAAAAAGAGATGAATATCCAATATTCCAGACATTATGCGATGAAAATTGCTGCATTCGTTTTTTACACATAATAAATATTTTATCTTATCGCTTCCAACTAAATCTAAATACAATGTCTTTATCTTTGTATTTGAATTGCTATTTATTGTGTTTGTTCTTCTCTCTTCAAGAGAGAAAATATGAGGGAAAACCCCATCAACATATTGGTTTTGATGGACTATTTCTCCATTCATCAAAAATGGAATAAAACTAGATCTTCTTATACATTCTATTAAATGAACATTATCATTGAAATTTGTTTCCAATACTTTCTTGTTTATTTCAATATTATAATAACATATGTACAATTTATTTTTCATTTTTTGATAAGTATTTTCTGGCATCTTATCCAAAATTTTTTCCAGTAAATTGTTGATAAATTTCAAGTTATGACATTCCTTGAATTTTTCAAGAGATTCACTATATAATTCCTCTGCCAAATTTAATTCGTCTATTAAATATAATAACGCACACATTGCACCAATGCTACAACCTGAGTACTTTTGTATTTTTATATATTTGCGCTTCTCCAATTCTTTCAAAAAATAAAGCGCACCAATCAAATAACTTCCATTAAAAATACCACCTTCCAATATTAAATTCATATTTTTGTTTTTCTTAAGTTTTTGAATAATGCTTTCAGGAAGTTCATCTACTAATTTTTTAACACATTTTTTTATCATTTAAACAATATATATTTTATATTTTTTTGATTTTATCTTATAAAATCAAAATTTTGTAAAATATATATTTGCTAAGGTTGGGCTGGCTCTTGAATTTATCCATACATTTCACGCATTTCGCTATATGTTGGTGTTCGTCCAGTTCTTTGTTCAAAATCATCAAAACCTGATTGCATAAACCCTGTTAAAATCTTGATTGTTTGATCAATATTTTTAGAACTCTTCAGTTCTTGGCTATTAATCAATGAAATATTGCTATCACTCTTTTCTTGCATCATCTTATTTACAAGGTTTTCGGATCCTTCTGAAAAACAACAACTTGTTGTTTCTTCCTTTCTCTCTTCCTTTCTCTCTTCCTTTCTCTCTTCTTTTATATCTAAACTTTGTTCTCTTGAATAAGAGTCCCAACTTCGTGATAGGGATTGACCTGGATAATTAGATCTTGTATAAGTTTTACCTGAAATTACTTCTGGTCTACTACATTGTGCCCCAATAATTGGCATTGGTCTACTACATTGCGATCCAACAACTGGACTTGGTTTACATTGTGCTCCAATAACTTCTGGTTTACATTGTGCCCCAATAACTGGACTTGGTCTACTACATTGCGCTCCAATAACTGGACTTGGTCTACTACATTGCGCTCCAATAACAGGTTGATTATTTTCATATTGTGATTTTGTTGGTTGTTCCATTATTGCATATTATGTCTTTATTTTTTTAAGTCTTTTGACTTTAAATAATTATTATATTCATCTTCTCTCATCAGTCTTGGTTTTTTTTCAGTTCCAGCGTTGTAAATACCTAATCCTATATATTCTTTATTTCCATAAACTAAATCATAATATGTCTTCATAAAATTTTCACAATTGGTATCTTGTTGCATTTTGTGTAATACTAATAATACATTCAGTTTTCGTCTGAATTTTTTATTTTCCTCTTTATTTAACTCATATAATTTATTTTCTTCTACAAAATTTTTTTTGAATGGCTGAATAGGGAACAATTTATTTATTAGTTTGTCCATTAACTTGTCTATATTAATGAAATTATCTTTATGCCATTTAATAAGTAATTCAACCCAAAATAAATTAAACTAAAATGCGCTATAATATACCATTAATTTTGAAAGCAAGTAGTAAAGCATTCCAAAAAGTGCACTCATAAAAAGTAATCCATAAATATTAATATTTCCATCCTTGTAAAAGAGTACAGGAAAGAATTTGTATAAATATTTCTTGAAGATTGGCAATTGAAACAAAAAATAAAGCACTGCTATTAAAAGTGGGATCTGAATCTCATCATATAATTCATCTAAGCTGTCCTTATATTTGAGGTTCTTGTTGTAATTTTCAATAATGTTTTCAGTAGTGTTTTCGTATTCATTTATATAATCTTTTTGCTGCTCAGGAGGAATATATGTGGGTTGAATTTGTTGATCGTGCATAATATTTTCTATACTTTGCGGAATATCGCGTGATGGTAATTGGGTCGCTCCAGTAACACTTGCTTGTTGTAATCCACTGACAATTTGGCTAATTGTTTGTTGATCTAAAGACATAGAAGTAGAAGGAGGGACCGGACCTTGGGTTTGAGGTTTATTCATCTCACTTATTTGCAAATCAACCTTTGGAAAAGGTTGCGAACCTCCTCCAATAGATCCCCCACCAACTGGATCCGTTGGCAAATCATTTATACTTGTGCTATCACCTGACATATAATTATTATAATCAAATAATTTATAATAATTACGCATTACTAGTTTGAATTCACTGTATTTTTATTTGCATCGCATTTTGTTGGTTTTGCATTATATTTATAACATTTCTCTTGAAAACGATATATTTGTCCATTAATGTCAGAAGAGTCAGGAGCCTTTAATATTATACAATTTTTCCCTTTGCAAACTGTTCTAAAGAGAGAAGCTAAACCGAAACCTAATATTACTGACATTAAATAATGACCATTTGTTGTATGTAAGAACTTTGATAAATGCATATATATTAATCATATATTTTTCTAATAAAACGGTTTCGCTTAATTCTTGAAAGTGCTTACGCTTGCACCGGAATGGTTTTTATTTTACCTTCATCACTAGGACATTCCGTAACAATCGCTTCATAAACATAACAATTATCTGCCTTATCCTTGTATTGCGTTGATCCTACATTTTCGGGTGTAGGATACACATAAACTATTTTCATATCTTGCCCCATAACATAAACAAAAAACATACCAATTGCAAAACTAATTAAAAATAAAGGGAAATTAATATATTTGCTAATCATTTATATTATAGTTTTATTTTATTTCTCTCTTCTAGTTTCTTCTTTCTTTTCCTTTTCTTACTCCCTGTAGTCCTCGCTAATAGTATCATCTGACGATTCTTGTATTACCAATTTAGGTTTGCGCTTAAGACTTTGTTTCAATGCAGGGATTCTTTCTTCTGAATTTTCTACCATTGTTGCAGATGTTGCCGACGTTTGTCTCATTTTTTGAGGAATGCCAGTCTTCATAGAAATAATAGAATGGTCTGAATTTCCATAATCTATTTCAAATTGTTGAATAGTATGTTTCTTTTGATCTAAATGATATGTTTTGTCATCCTCGTTATAATCAACGCCACTATATGCATATGTTTTTTCCATTATTTCTTCCGATTTTGGTAATATTTCATTCTTATACAATTCTACTGCTTCTATTACGTATTGAGTAATACCACTTCCTTCAAATTCCTCTATCATTGATTTAAATGAATCCACATTTTCATAAAATCCAGTAAGTAAAAGTTGATATTCTTCTTTTTTCTTTGGATTATCAACAATATTATTATAAAATTCAAAATATAAATCAAATAATTCAGTTGAATCTTTGATATAATTTTTAACTTCATCAAATTTTTCAACAGCTTGTGCAGAAGTAATATAACCAAATAATAGATCATTTTTGTCTCTAATGACTTGATTTTTATAATTGTTCAGTTCTTTTTCAATATTTGAAAGAAAATCTTGCAAACTAGTGGTTGCTGCCAAATTAATATCAATATTTAATGGACAAGGATCATTTCTATCACCACATAATGCAATTAAATGCCTGTCTTTAGCAACATAATCTGAATCCCCTTCTACTTTAGTATTGAAAATTGTTCCTACTGGACGCTTGCAATTGATACACTTCTTTTTTAGTTTTCTGTATTCAATGCGTTTTTCCTTCAAACTAAGCGCATTCATAGCTAAAATCTGCTTCTTTTGATTTTGAAAACTTTCCTCATAATCATTTTTAAGCCTATAATATTTCTTAACTGCTTCATTAAACTCTTCATCTTGGTTAACTTCAGGTTCTTCTGTTGAAATGCTATTTGATCTAATCCGCTGTCTTTCCGCCATTTGTTTTTTTCTGGAATCTTCAGATTCTTTTGTGGAGTTAGAGTTTAGATTAAAATCTGCACTTGAAGTTGGTTGTGAGTTTGAATTACTTGCAGGTTGTGGTAATTCTTCTATTTCTTCTATTTCTGGAGGAGGAGATTCGCTCATATTATAATTACATTAGAGTTATATTATTTATTTGCCTGGATTTCGTTATTCAATAATTTGACTCTCATATTTTTTTATGTAAATAATCGTACTCATTATCCCACGCAGGAAGCCCTGTTATTAGACTTTGTTGAGCAATCAGTTTTGCATCTTGATAATTTTTTATTTTTGTCAAAATATATTGTTGTTTTTCCCTATTTTTTGCTTCTTTTTCTGAAGGCGTTAGCTTGCCCTTGTACTTGAAAAGAAGGATAACTATCACTAAAATCAATAAAAAAACTCCTAAACTTATATTAAATAACGTGTTATAATATTTTTCCTTAAAGTCTTTACACTGTTTCAACGTTTCATTTAAGAAATATTTTACACCTGGTTCAATTAATAATGGTTTAGTAAACTCCTGAAAGTTCATAATACTAATTACTTTTATTATATCAAAATAAATTATACACAATATCTATATGGCAGAAGAAACTGTATCAGGTACCGATGGATCATTTCTTTCCCTCACTGTATTTTTAATAACAACTATTGTTTATTATTTATTGTTAAAACCACCATTCACTATAGATCTAATAAATGGTGGAAACCCTGATACTGTTAAAGATTTCCAGAAAAAGAAAATGGGAGCCCTTTTAAAATTCTTGTTGTTTGTTACCGTTGGACAATATTCAGTGAACTCTTATCTTCTTATTACAAAGTGTGGTGGAGACGTTGTAAAAAATATGATTGCTGCACTTTTTATGACATTCATCCCTTGGTTCCTCATTTTTGGTGCACTTGCAGCAACATTGGTTATTTTCCCTGGATTCAAATCAGCATTTTCAAATGTAATTGGTTACTTTATTGTTGCAAGTAAAGCCAATCTCATTTTAACAACTTTGCTGAAAAACAGCGATTTACAGGCAAAAATTCGTGAAGAAGATCCTGAAAAACAAAAAGCACTAGAAAGTGCGGCAGAAGCAATCCTTAAATTATGTGGAAATACCGGCATTTTGATCAACCAAATATCTCCTGATAACTTCTCAGAATATTGGGGATTATTGAAACCACTATTGAAAGATGAATTCCAAGCCACTGATGGTGATTCTTATAAAGGAGAATTGTTGAAGCTTGTCGTATTGCGTGACAACGTCGGAGAAGCATTATGGTATATTTACACTGCCGTTTTGATTGTATCCATTGTACAAATGAATATGTCTACAAGAGGATGCCAAACAGATGCCGCTACAATGGAGGCAAATCGTCAGAAGTATTTAGATGCCCAAGCAAAATACCAAGCAGAACAAGATAAACTAAAGTCTCAAGTTTATACTGTATAAAGTATTTTAATAATAAACTTAAATATAATAATATTTGTATTAATAATGAATAATAAATATTATTTTGCTTATGAATATGAAAGAATTGAATCAATAAAACAAAAACTAAAAGAAATAATGGAACTAAAAGAAAAACAACAAAAATATATTGATGAGTCAAAACAAAAAATAGATAGTCTTTTGTTAAATTGCAACTATGAATCAGCATTTGAACATTTGATTACTTTTTTAATATCTATTGAACCCAAAGATGTGTCTCATGTTTTGGCATATTACGATAGTATAATGAAAAAACGTAATAAACTGAAGAAAATATTCAACACTCTAGATTATTCTGTTTGAAATTGATTATCTAAATAATGTGGGTTGGGCTAAATAGTATAAAACGAATAAATAACTCAAAATGCCTAAAATGATGGCCAGTAACCATATTGGCAAAATTGTTTTATTTTTGTATCCTATTCCGAATGGACGAATGCTTCCATCGGATTTATATAAAAATGTTGGCTTCCATAATAAAATAGTTGCATATACTACAATAAATAAAAAAATGGATACAAGTACTGGATTGTTTCTAATAAAATAATGATTCATAATCTATGTTATACTATTATTATAAATAAATTTTATTAATTTACTTATAATGAAAAATTGTATTTGTATTTGGAATTGTAATATTTGCAATTAGGGTTCAATCATCATTTGGTTCCCAACCACTCCATTGATTCTCAGCTTGATCATCTTGGTCTACTTCAAAGTCACTATCATCTCCTTCTCCTCTTAATCTAGATAAATCATTATCTTCGCGATCTATTTCTTCGTCATTTCTCTCTTCATCCAAATAATCATCCACATATTGAGCCATATTTTCTTCTGATACTTGTTTATTTCTTCGCACATTTTTCTCCACTTGTGCTAGTTTTTCCATCTCATCTCGCTCATCATCATAATCTTCTGCTACATATTGTGTGAGACCCTTTTTCAAACCCTTGTTCCAAGCACCAAGTTTATTTATTTTCAATGCGGTATCTACATTACGTTCTTCATCATTCATCGCCTTCAAACGATCAGTGAAACTATCTTTTTCTTTTTCCTTTGTCTTGAACAAAATATCCATAATATTCTCATAACTCATATCTACTAATCCTTTATGTTGACGCATAATATTCAAAAAAGTAATTAACAGCTTTGCAACTCTCTCCTTCAAGTCTGACAAATTTCCAGACAAGATAATATCTGTCAATTTTTCTTTCGGTTCCATAGCAGTATTTGCCAATTCTAATTGTTCAGTTGTTACAAGAGAATCATCCTCATTAACATCTGATTCGGGCATAGATAAATTCACCATTTCTTCGTCTCCTGCCAAATTTGCATAAGTCATCAAGGTCTGTAACACATAATTCTCAAATAACATAATACTTGTTCTCTTATCAAAAATATTGTGAACTGATTTTCCTTTATAAACAATATTGGTGAAGGATGGCGTCTCTAATGCAAGCAATAATAAATTATTGCATTTGGTTTGAATAGTTATCAATACATTTGTTAGTTTTTCGTCATCATAAAAGGGTCTTAATGTAGCATAATAATCGCGAATACTGTTTGCAATATCCCTTTCGTGATTTCCAGATAACTTCAAATATTTTTGGATCTTCACCGAATTAAAGTCCACTTTGTTCAATATCATTGTTGGGAATACTACTATCATATTTCTCATAAACTCTTTGATAAATTTCAGGGAATTGTACCTAACATTATCGGAAATATAATATTCTTGTTTTTGTTCTTCTAACCTTGCTTCTGTTTCTGCTTGTGCTTGTGCTTCTGCTTCTGCCTCTGCCTCATCTCCCATATTCTCCCATTTCATTAACCCATCAATAATAGCCTTCACATTTCTAATGTTTGTTCTACTGAGCTTTGAATTGTTCTTTATAAATTCAAACAATCCTTCCTTCAATCTATCGTTGGATCGGCTCAAATAATTTTTGAAAGACTTCATCTCTTCATTATCCTCTTCTACTGTAAGATAATATGAATCCAATAGTTTATCTAAATTTTTAACTAATGACTCAGGTACAACTTCATCTTTTTCAGAATTGATGGATTCAATTAGATCACGGAATTTCTGAATTGGCTGCTCTTGAACCTGATTCACATTAATATCCACAATATTATGACGTTCTACTACTTGCATCAATCTCAGCAACTGTTCATTGTTATAATCACGACCAGACTGTTTCAATTTACGAATTTTCTCACTCAAACTGTCCTTATTTGTTAAAAACCCAGGTTCTGGTTTATCCGAACAAATGGGCAACAAATCTTCATTCATTGGGATCAAATTACCGAATCTACAATACTTAATAAAAGCTAGATATATAGTCTCCTCATTATATTGGTCTGTAAGTGGAGGATAAATATTCTTAGTATTCTCTCTTGAAAACATATAAGATGCTTTGGTAATAGCATTAATGTCTGTTAAAATATTTGACAAATCCTCCACAATCTCATTATAACGTTTAATATTAGGTTGAGCTTCTTCAAAATATTGTATTGTCGTTTTGTCAATATTCTCATTACAACAAGAATTCTCCAAAAATGGCTCACCTGCAGCACTTGTCAATAACAGTTTGTTTTCCTTTTCTTTCACTACTTTTTGGATTAATTCTTGGATAGCAAGAGAGAAAAAGATCGTCTTGGATTGAAGCACTAAAAGTTTCTCTCTTTGAATATCCGAACCAGATTTCAAATCGTCTAATAAAACCTTCTTAAATTGCGATGAAACATTTTCTAATAAATTACTCTTGATAGTAAAAGGCATTAATGGAGGCAAAAAGTTATTCCATTTCAACAAACTGTATTCATCTGGGATTTGATCGCCACTTGGATTAGACATCACATATTCCACCTTCTCTTCTAATTTGCGAATTACATCACTATGTTTCAATAAGTAGTTGTCTGTAAATGCCATTATTTTATCCTTGATTTTATCTGCCTTGGATCCTTTGAGTGCCGACCACGGTTCTATTGCGCTCTTGGATTTCTCTGCCACACAAGCCAAATAGGTGATACCCGAAAAATCTCCTGTTTTACCCTCCAATGGGTAACCATCAAATGCACGTACACAACCTGGATATGTTTTGCGCGTTTTAATAGAAGGTATACTAGTTTGTGCAGCTATTAAAAAAGCACCAAGACACAAATAAAGAATTGTTAAATTATATACTTCAATATAGGATGGCAGTTTTTTCCCTTTTTTCACCATTTCTTCCACTTTCTTCTTGTATTCTGGTTCCGATGAAAGAGCAACCCTGAAAGCATCCAATACTACCTTCGATATAAATTCGCGTTTATCGTTCATATTCACACCCATTGATCCAGATAAGAATGTAACCACATTATTGATGATTCTAGTCTCTTTCGTTTCCGACTTCTTACCTTGTTGTTGTGCAGTTTTCAATATACTGTCACCAATATCTTGTTCCAATAAGTCGCGAGATTTGATTTTGAATCCCGATGCTTCATATCCCTCTTCTACGTCATAATCTATTGCCTTAATCGGATATCCACTGTTCTTATCCACCCACATATCGCCATCATCGCTCAACTTACCTACAGCTTTGATAATTTGAGCCATTTCATCTAAATAATCCTCTTCACTGATCAAGTATGCTTTTGCAAGTGCGTAATAAAAATACGGCATTAACCAAGTATTGGTTTTTATACAATAGAGCCAATAATCATTTTTCGGGTCAGAGTCCACCTCATCTGGAGTTGCCTCCCTAGTAAAACGTCTGCAAAATCGCACAATATCATTCTGTTTTTTCACGAAGTCTTCTGTTCCTAAAATGGCATCTCTCAACTTTGTATAAGGAGAAACAACTGGCGCATTTTCCTCGCCCTCTTCACTCAAGCCCATCTCATAATGTTGCTTGTTGTATTTGTATTTGCGATTTCTCTCAATCTTCTCTAAACTTGGCATAACTTCTAAGCAATATTCAAACTTCTTTTCAAGCAACTCTTCTTGAACCTCCTTTGAATACTTATACTTCTTATCAAAAGCACTGATCATTTGTTTCAATGCGGTCTCTTCTAACTCTGCCTTATTCAACTCTAGGGAATCACAAGATGATTTGAACTTCTTATCAACTTCAATACAATCTTGCTGCAAATTACATAAAACGTTGTTATCTTTTGATACAATATTTTCATCTGTTAAATCAGTCATTATTGTCCATTGGTTGCCTTCACGACCATAATATGCATAATCATTCTCGGGATTTAAATATACTATAGCCAAGTCACCATCTGTAACAGCCCTCATTCCATTCAATAATGCATCTGCAATAATTGGTGCATCATCTACATCATACTTATTTTTGGATATGAGTTTACCTTTTAAGAACTCTTCAAAATCATCTGGTTTCATCTCTATTTGTTCTTTCTCGTAATCATTCAAAATTTCATAGTTGGTCTTATCAAATGCTTTATCGTAATAGATTTTTTTGCCATTATCTGCTTCCAAATCTTTAACGCTTGAGTATTGCTTTGCAATCACAAATTTCTTACAAGTATTTCTCTCACCTGCAGCCTTTATATTATCTTTTGCAATATCTTGCTCATCTTCTAAAAACTTGGTGACGTTATTTGGCAACATAAGAACAATATTTTCCAATGAAACCGCCACGTTATATAAGTTGCCAAAATCGCGCAAACACAATTTGAGAAGCAATTCAGAATTCGTTAATTTTTCATCCATCAATTTCTCTGAATAAGAATCCATCACCTCCTTTCTTCTCGCAATGTTGTTGCCGAATAAATCCTTGATTGCTTTGGAAGAAGGATCTGATGTCTGTCTATAAGAAACATTCTTTAATAATGAAAAAACCTTGCTCTTTTCCACAAAAGATTTCTTATAATCAATCATTTTTTGTTGAAGAAACTGGTTTATCTCCTTGTACTGCATATATGTCAGATCATCTGTATAGATCAAAAATGGTTCCAAAAATCCAACTACATCTTTCAAGGTTAATTTACCCTTGATGTATTTCTTTACCAAGTTGAACAAAATGCGGGTTTTGGGTACAATTACAGACAAAAATTTAACATAGTTCTCATAAGACGATAGGTCTTTATCTTTTTCTGCCAATACATAATTCTTAATATTTGATAAATATTGATCTTCGCCTTCGCCTTGATCAAAGTCTAATTCTTTATCCAAGTCATCCACCATTATATTTTCAACAGCTGTTGACTTCTTAAGGATTTGCCAATAACTAAGAAAACTTCTGTTTAGATTTGCCTTTTGCATAATACTGGATGCCGGCAAATTGATTTGAGAGAAAATAATCGCTGGTTCAGGGAGCGTCAAAATGGAGGACAATTGTAGGTTATCAGCTCTTGTCAAAGGGACCACATTACTGATCATAGACGCACCTTTGAAATTCGTGGCTTCTAGCCTATTCTGACCTAAATTGTATTTTTGAATCAAAAAACGTCTGGTCTTTATATTATCATTTACTGCAACGGATGAATAGAAATCTCCTAAATTATCAATAATCACATTCAAATTGGTCTCAACATCTTCTTCGTATATTATACCAGATATGTATTCAGGATTAACATCTTCAAAAGGCGTTTCATAAGGGTTCAAGTCACTCATAAGAGTCACATATTTACTTTGCTCTTCACCAGCTGAACCCGCCTTGTAGGTTTTTATAATATTATCCATTGCCATCAAGTCATCGGTTAAGTCTAGTGACAAAATGGTTTGGTTTTCATTTTCTTCGTCATACTTTACATTATAAAGTTTTTTTGTGTTTTTTGCAACTGGGAGGAGCCAATAAAGAGCTGTCTTAAATTTTTCTAGATCCTTTGCCAACGGTTTCCATTGTGCATCTTTTCTGAGCGCACCCAATACATTTCCGTATTCATCAAAACTGGAAAATGCTAGACGGAGTTGCTTGAAACGTTCTATCATAATATGAATGTTGTTGAGGACCTTGGCAGTTCTCTCTACACTTGGAACATCAGACAATAGTTCATCCAATAAATCATTGGTTTGTGAATCAATATTGAATCTTTGCTTACTTGCATCTACCCCAACATATTGCTTAATTGATCCAACCTCTTCACCAAATTTTATTTCATTTGCATATATAATGAACTCACGCGCTTGATCCTTTACCTTTTCTACTGAGACGTCTAATTGTCTCTTCTTTCGCCTTTTTTTCTCAGTTTCTGAATCTGATTCTGATTCTGATTCTAACTGTTCAAATTCATCTGCTTCTGCTTCTGCTTCTAAACCTTCATCTGTTTTTTTTGCTGCCTCAGGCGCTTCTCTCACTTCAATCGTTTCAATTGGTAAATCGTCCGGCAACCCCTTGTAAGCAAAATTTAAATAAATGACATCATTATCCGGAAGTGTTAACTCAATCATATCTGACTCTAAATTGGATATCCTACCTGTAATAATAGCTGGATATTCACCTCCAAAATAGATGTTCACCCATTTTCCAGGTGTCAATCCATTTTGCATTGCATACCCCTTCTCAGGATTACGATAAATAAGTTCAATTCCCTGTATTGATCCATCGCCTAATATTCCATCTTTTATTTGTAATGTGCGTTTTTGTAAATCATCAATATTAATTAAATTCACACGACCATCATCAATATATTCAATAATAAAAGTATTGTTATTGTATATTTCATTATCTGGTGAATGAAAAAGCAACACGTCGCCTAATTGAAGCTTTTGACCCTCTTCTGATTCATCTTCATCTTTTTTTTGAGCCTCTTCAGGAGATTCTATTTCTTCTACACTATCTTCAACTACTGGATTCTCAACATCAGATTCATCACTTGAATTATAATCTGCTATAATATTCCCATCTTCATCTCTTACAATATTTGCTTCATAGTCTGAATTGGATATTTTTGATGACATTACCCTATATTTATAATAGAAATTTTTATCTCTAACGGAAAATCAATAAATATATATGGTTTAAAGACAAAATGCTATTTAATTTATTCATATGGAACACAATTTGTTGACTTTAAGTGAAGATGGTAATTTGGTTTATCATTTAAATAATATCCCAGGATTCAATGAAGTCCTTCTACAAAGCCCACCTGTTCAGGATCCTCTGACTGGAACTCTTGCTAGTAAGTGGGACTCACTAAAATTCAGCAAAATATTTTGCCATAGTCAAAATCATCCGTCATATGGAGTGATTCGTTACGATAAGCACCTTCTATTAAATGATGATAAACCTAACATTGGTCTCCTACGTTCCGTAATTGTAAATAGTAGTGGAAAAGTCGTTGCTTTTGCCCCACCAAAATCCATTGATTGGCTCACGTTTTCAACATTGCATCCAGAGAAAAACGACAACATTGTCGCCGAGCAATTTGTGGAAGGAACAATGATTAATGTATTTTGGGATCCTACCATCGGAGTCAGTGGTGCTTGGGAAATTGCCACTCGCAGTAATATCGGTGCTGAAATTGCGTTTTATCACGAGCCAGGCAAACCAGTTATCACATTTAGGTCTATGTTTATGGAGGCACTCAAAGAAACCGGACTAGACTTCAATAAGTTGAACCCATTGTACTCTTACAGTTTTGTTTTACAACATCCGCAAAATCGTATTGTGGTACCATTCAAAAAACCCGCCTTGTATCTTGTTGCCGTTTACGAGATCGTTCATACCGAAGGTAATATTGTGAATATAACAAACGTTGATATGTCTCTTATAAGAGAACAACACGAAATATGGGGTCACACAAGTGTGCAATTCCCGGAAATATATCACGACTGGAAATGCGTCACAGACCTTATAGATAAATATGCGTCTATGAACACTAGTTATGATGTGGTCGGCGTTATTATCAAGAACTTGAATACTGGTGCACGATCCAAAATCCGAAATCCTGTTTATGAAAACGTCCGGCATTTACGGGGGAATCAACCGAAACTGATGTATCAATACTTGAGCTTACGCCAAGAGGGGAAGGTTACTGAATATTTGAAGTATTATCCCGAGCATAAGAAGGAATTCTCGTTTTTCAGAGTGCAGTTACATAAATACACATTGGCACTCTATCAGAACTATATTGACTGTTATATCAAGAAACAGAAGCGTTTGCGCGAATATGCCGAAAAGTACAGGACACATATGTATAACATTCATCAGATCTATGTCAATAAATTGAAAACAGAAGGTCGTCATATTTCAAACAGCGTTGTTATTGACTATGTGAACAAGGTTCATCCGACTTTGCAAATGTATGCGCTGAACTATGATATGCGCAAGAGACAAGTGGATATTATTAAAGTAGAATCTGATGCAGGACAAGATGCTGAAACTATTGTATAAAAATCTCTACATAATATATGTTATCATCTATTTCATCAAAAAGTGGAACAAATCATTCTTCTCATAGAAAAGAAAACCATAGTCTATCCAATAGCCAAACAGGTCTACTATTAGAAGCAAATCAAGCTGTTGAACATGAACCTTTAGAAATGAGCGTTTTAACAAAAGAAAAAAAAGAAGAAAAAGAATCTAAAAAACTTAAGAAAAAAGAAAAGGCTGCTGAAAAATATGCGGAGTTATTTCCAGAAAATTTAATACTTTTGATTTCAACTCACGGAGAGATCTGTGTCTCTGAAAAACATCCAACATATTCAGAAGTATTTGACATACCTAAAAGTATTCAGTATGTTGCAAAATTAAATCTTGCACCACTTGGAGTTTCCGCAATATTAACTGCTGCTGATGTTAGGAATGTTAGAGATGCTTGGACTAGTCATAATCTATCAAAAAGCTTGAAGGATGATTATAATTATACAAGTCTGGTTCAAATTGATCAAATGATCCAACAATTAATGAAAAGTGAAGAATTCGTTGATCAATTGAATCATCAGGAAAATGAGGATGTTTTAACCCACTTTATGCAAACAGTCCAAAAAGAAGTTGTCCCTTTTTATAGACAAAGACTTATTGATGATTATAAAGAAGATTATGATTATGATAAAGCAATCCAGACTTTTAAAAAGGCAGTCAATTTGCATTATATTGCAGTTGAAGGGTCCGAAAGAATGCCTCAAAGTAAAATAGATAAATTAGAAAAGAAAAACATATTTCCACATTTGTTTCCTCCAAGAGCTAATAAGGCGATGGTAGATAAAAATTATGAGACCGGAATTGCATCTGACAATAGAACAGTGGATCCAAAGAATTTTGGTATTATTGCGTTGAACTTGAAACAAGGGAAAAAACATTACAACTTATTTCCTGATATTCTTGCATCCTTGGGAAAACGTAGTCGTAGTAGTTATAGTAGTCTTAAATTGAAAACAAGTGAAATATTTGATTTTATAAGTAAAATTAAAAAGTCAAATGGCGAACCAGCAGTAAAAAGGGTCCTTATAATGGATCTTTCTTGTTCGGGATTTCAAGGAGAAAATCCTGCTTATGAAAGATTATTGACTAGATTTACACAAGATTTTGCTTTTGGAACTAAGAAATATGGAAAAACTGAAAAAAATGGAAAAATTGGAAAAACTGGAAAAACTAAAAAAAAGGCACTACACAAAAACTTGAAAAAACATAAGAAAACAAGAAGAAAAATTAAATAAAATAATATATTAGTGTTTAATGATTTCAGCATCAGCATCAGAATCTAGCAAATCTGCAAAAAGGAAAAGAGAAGAAGAAAAAATTGGTGATCTTTTTCCATCAACTGTAGTTGTTGTTTTTTCAACTCACGGTATGGTATGCCATAATCTAAAAGCAAAACATCTTATAGAAACATATGAAATACCTGAAGGCATTGCAATTGAAAAAATAAATATTGCACCAATTGGTGTAGCAGCTTTACTTAAAGATAATCAAATGCCTGAATTTGACCTTGCGGAAAAACAACCAGATTTGGGAGTTGCGATTGCTGAGTTTGAATCAAAATCTGAAGTTCAAAAGATTAAAACTATTATTGAAAAAGAAATGGGAGAAAAACCTGGAATAAGTTACACCGAAGATGATGCAGAAATACAGGATTTTGTAAATAGATTATTTACCAGATTAAAAGATTTTTATATGGGAACAATGTTAACCGAAGATGAAGATGTAGAAGAGCGAAAAACAATTGATGATGCGGTTAGTTTACACATTTTTGAAGATAAATCTCCAGATCCAGATTTTGTACCTTTCACACCAGAACAATTATATTCACTTGCTAAAGATAACATATTTCCTCATATTTTTGAAGAAGGTCAACCAAGAATTATGGCAAATAAAAAACTAGTTACTGGGAAAGAATCGGAAAAAGGACCCAATCCTTGGACGAATACAATATTTGCATTAAATGTTGAAGAAATACCTTATTTTGATTTATTCAGTGCTGTTAGGGAATCAATGGGTATGTCATCACGTAGTAAAGAGAGTCTTTTTGTTAAAACAAGTGATGTTGTTGATTATTTATCCAATGTTACTAACTCTGCTGGTGAAAAAGTTGTAAAAAAAATTATAATTGTTGATTTATCTTGTTCAACATTTAGTAAATTCGTATCTCCTCATAAAGAAACATTAACAAAACAAGGTAAATCATATGGATGGGGGTTAAAAAAGAAGAAGCATAATTCTAGGAGATCCAGATCCAAGACTAGTTCAAAGAAAAATAAATCTAAAAAATTCAAAAAATCCAAAAAACCTAAGAATAAAACATCTAAAAAGGAGTAAGAAAAATAAATAATTATAAAAAATTATTTATTTTTTTCTAAAAGAACAATCAAATAATATTTTGTTGCTCCACTTTAACCCGAAGCGTAGTAAGTGGAGTGGATTTAAAACTTCTTACCAATAGTATCAAAGACAATCTTCAACTCCTCCAAACATTCCAACATATTCTGTTTCACTACCGAAGTATCTGCAACAACTTCTCTATACGCCACTCTTAAAATACTATCTGGATCGTGAGGATGTGCATTTACATATCCACAATAACTTACTGTCTTATTGGACTCAAAGAACTTAGCATACATTGCATATTCCAGCGCCTTGCCAACTGTGTAATTATCATCTATTAGAAACACATCATAGCTGTTCTTTATCGTGCTGTCTGATGGCGTTATCTGAATATCATTCGTCTCAATTTCGGTTTGCAATTTGACCAACCTTTGCTTCAAAATTTTACACGCCAGTTTCACTAGATCTTGGTTGCTATAAACTCCCACGGTTTCAAGAACAAAATCAAAACTATCTTTCTTCGTTATTCGCTGACCTTCTAGCAACTTCCAGTCTTTCTTTGCAAACTCAATCTCATCCTTGGTCTTGCCGTCATCTTTCCATTTTTGCGCCTTCTTATCTAATTCCGCTTCTATAGCCACAATATCAAATGTATAACCATACGCACAAGTTGACACCATATTGAACATTGAGTCTTCTTTTGGACTACCTACAGAAAACTCACTAATGAAATGGATCTGTTCTCCTCGGATCTCATCCGAAATGCGTGGTCTCAACCGCACAAAATCAATAAAATCCCCACTCAATTCATCTCGCGGGAATATTTCAAGCGTCTCTTTCTCTCCTAGGTACTCGCCATTATGAACATTCTTGATCTTGAAATCGCCAGTTGTCACGTAAATAACTGTGTCTGTATTATTTGTCACATTCACTTCAACAACATAATCCTTGATCGGAAATTTAGAATCTGTAATATGAATAGGAATACAACTCAAACGCTGCTTCAAAATCTCATTGTTCAAGCGCGATGTATTCACAATGATGGAACACTTGTTCTCTTCATATGGAGTTGTTCTAAATACAATAGATTTAATATCAGAAATAATGGTTCGGCGAAGAGCATTTGCCAAACTGACATTTACACCACTTAAGGTAAACTTAAGGTTGCCATTATCTTCGGAGATGGAATCAATGATTGGGTTCATTCTACTGTCTATATTATACTGGTATTATTTAATACAAAATAAAATAATCAATTTTTTATTTTATTTTGTTTTGAGAAAAGTGAGTTAAAACAATAGTGAAATAACCTAAGTATAAATTAATGAGTTCAATACTTTATTATAGCAATTTTTGTGAACATTCCAAGAAATTGTTGCAAGCTTTGTCAAAAACTCAATTAAGCAAAGATATTCATTTTATATGTATTGATAAAAGGACCAGGGGAGAAGACGGAAAGACTTACATTATTTTAGAGAACCAACAAAAAATTGTTATGCCTGAAAATGTTACCAAAGTGCCAGCATTACTCCTTTTGACCCAAGGATACAATGTCCTTTATGGTGATGCGATCTATCAACACTTGAAACCTAGACAAGAAATTGTTACAAAGCAAGCTACCAGCAATAATATGGAGCCTATGGCTTTCTCACTCGGAGGCGGTGGATTTAGTGGAGTAGCATCCGATAATTTCAGCTTTTTGGATATGGATTCGGACCAATTGGGAACAAAGGGGGACGGTGGTATGAGACAAATGCATAATTATGTGCCACTCAACTATCAAGATTCTATTACTACTCCAACTGATGAGCATGATTATAAGCAACCTAAATTGGGTGGTGAAATGACGATTGAGAAATTACAAGAACAGCGAAACCAGGAACTTTCTGTCTTGTCTCAACAACAAAAGAGAATATAGTTACTTATTAAAAGACTCAAATTTATTCCCTTCTAGTCCACACATAGAATCAATACCTCTTGCAGTTTCACAAAAAAAATATTCTTTTGGTTTATCAGGTTTAACTATTTTTACTCCAGTAATCAAATATTGAAGATAATCTCTTTCCCTTTCTCTTATATCAGAAATGTCTTCTTCTTTCGCAAAAAGTGCACATTTGTAAGATGGATTGATTGTCATTACATTTTTAATATGATGTTTACAATTTGCACAAATTTTTGTGGCCTCACTTAAAAATAGAAATGTCAAACATACATATAAAATCAATTGCATTATAATTGTATTAGTTAATTGATTTTATATTCTTTTATTTATTAATTATTAGGCGTTTTATCTATCAGCACTTCTTTTGCTACATTCGTTATAACCTTACCAAATAAGGTGTCATCCTCTTCTATATCTGCACCTCCAGTGCATTTTGTAAGTATTTTAACATATTGATCGTGTTTTCTTGAACGAACATCCTTAGAATCCGGATTTAATGCAACCCATTCACTTATTTGTTTGAAATTTTTTCCTCCAACATATTGAATTGCCTTTTTGACCTTTTTATTGTCTTCATCTTTTTCCCAAACATCATTATCCTTGATATACATAACCTCGCGTTTTAAATCACTGCAATGAATCGGTCTCTTATAAACGTCCAGATCTCTCAACCCTCTTAAGAAAATATCACTAACACCTTTTACATAACCTACATTCCCAGTGTTTTCCAAATCGGTTACACTTAATTGAAGGGAATTCACAAAATCCATAATGTCCAAGGCGTCCTTACATTGCTCATTCAAGAAGAAGTTCATATTGAATTTTTGATTGTTATTGTTGGTTATATTGTTAGTTATTGAATTATTGTTGCCATTTTTAGCCAATTCAAATAGTTGTCTTTGATGTTCCTTGGCTTGTTCCATAAGCAGATCTGACTGTTCTTTAAGAAGATCCTTGAATTCATTGTTTTGTTGAAGAAGCATTAGAACCATCTCCTTGTCAATTGCCTTATCATCTTGTGATTTTTCACATTGATTTTCACCACTGCATTTTTGCTTATGTCTCCATAGTCCGGCACGATCATTATATTCCTTTTTGCAGGTGCAGACATACTTCTTGGCGTTGTGAGGCGTTGTTTTTTCACCACATTGGACACGATTTTGGTGTTTACGTGTGGATATATGTCTATGCCATTCAGTATTTCTGACGCAAGTTGTATTGCATAAATTGCAATGATATTTGCCATCGGTTTTAGTGAAATAATCGCTGTCGGACATTGTTTGTTATAACAACAGATTTTTCTCCTAAACCCTTTTTGGCGAAAATATATAAAAAAATTTATGCTCACAAACTTTTTATCCACGATTTTTTTTGTGAGCATTATGGTCATAAATGAAAAAAACAAGAAAAAGAGGTTCCATGAAGGATGGCCTATGGCCATTTTGGACATTTATTTTTGTCCAAAAAGCCAAAACGGAATGACTTTTTGGACCTTAAAAATCGCAATATTTTGATGTGACTGAGAATATTGGTTTTTCTTATTTTTCAAAAAAACATATGGGGAACATCGGGATAACAATTTTT
>Ga0114964_10001061_pt1 | contig 20298 bp, 20 predicted proteins | sample C_131016_MF_Meta_FD_92638 | JGI IMG/M metagenome (GOLD analysis project Ga0114964, IMG submission 92638) | Freshwater microbial communities from Lake Croche, Canada to study carbon cycling - C_131016_MF_MetaG | ecosystem: Environmental > Aquatic > Freshwater > Lake | place: Lake Croche, Canada... | reverse complement strand
TAGTGCTTTGGCCGCTATTACCAGCACTTGAACCGATAGCGATTGCGTTTTGCGATTGGAGAGAATTTCCCGCGCCAGCACCTATAGCAATCGCACTCACTTCTTGTGTAGTATAAGCTGCGCCATAACCTATGGCAATTGCATAGGCTTTTTGACCGGTATATGCTGCGCTCTTCCCTATGGCGATTGCATAGGCATTTTGAGTATTTGAACCTGCCTGATTTCCTATCGCTATCGCATCATTACTTTGTGAAGTTCCTCCAGCAGATGTGCCTATGGCAATAGAATTGGATTGTTGTTGCGTGGCGCCAGCATTTGTACCTATGGCAATAGCCTGAGTCTGCTGTGTCAGGCCACCAGCATTATTACCTATGGCAATTGCTAGAGATAATTGTGTACTAGCACCTGCACCGCCGCCTATGGCGATTGAACCTCCGCCTTGCGTATTGCTTCCTGCACTTGGACCTATGGCAACAGCATACGCTTGTTGCTGACTATATCCTGCTCCTGAGCCTATCGCAACTGCAAAAGCTCTTTGAGTATCATTTCCTGAAGAGTTCCCTATCGCTATCGCATCGTTACTTTGTGTAGTTGAGCCAGCATTAATACCTATAGCAATAGAATTGGATTGTTGAGTATTCAGTCCTGCATTTGCGCCTATAGCTATAGCGTTGTTCTTTTGTGCATTCGAACCTGCCGCCTGGCCTATCGCAATCGCATAGTCTTGTTGATTACCATATCCTGCAGCAGACCCTATGGCAATTGAATATTCTCGTTGTGAGATATTACCTGATGAATGTCCTATGGCTATCGCGTCGTTACTTTGTGTAGTTGATCCAGCACCTGCACCTATAGCTACAGCGAATGAATTTTGATTACTATTTCCTGCTAATGATCCTATCGCTACTGAATCGTTACTTTGTGAATTACACCCAGCATTTACACCGATCGCAACAGAATTTGAACCTTGATTAGTATTTCCTGCATTACAGCCGATTGCTACAGCAAACTCCCCTAGGTTATTCGCCCCCGCATTACATCCAATACCGATGGAAGCTATACTTGAGAAATCTCCAACTGTTATATTTACACTACTCACATATCCAGAACTTCCTAAACCTGCTAGTGTAGACGCCAAGAAGTCAGTTGAACTTATGTAGCCTGATTCTCCAAGACCTCCTACAGTAGAAGCCAAGAAGTCAAAGGAACTTATATATCCTAAAGTTCCAAGACCTCCTACAGTAGAAGTCAAGAAATCAAAAGAACTTATGTAGCCCAATTCTCCAAGACCTCCTACAGTAGAAGTCAAGAAATCAAAAGAACTTATGTAGCCAGAAGTTCCTAAGCCAGCAACCGTAGATGCCAAGTTGAATGAACTTACATAGCGTGAAGACCCAAGACCTCTTACAGTAGAAATCATACTAAACGAACTTATGTAACGAGAACTTCCTAGTCCAGCAACAGTAGAAATAAGTTGCGTAGTTGATACATTATTAATAGGAACTGCAGCAAGACGATTTGAAATTAATTCTGTAAAAAAGCTGGTAGATGATAAAATGAGTTGCGTACTTATAACACTAGAAGTATATGCTGTTACACTCAATACGTCATCAATTCCATTCATAAATATGAATCCACCTCCAGAATGTGTTATAGAGTTTCCTCCATTATTAATACCTGTCTCAAGATTGATAATGGTAGAGTGATTTTTCTGTACTTGTGATTGTATATGCCCTATAACCCCTTGTTGTATGGAACTATAATTTACTTGCATATCAAAATGATAATATCCAGAGATTTGAGGTACAAATAGAGAACTTACATTATCCCACCAATTATTCGGATCTAACACCGATTGTAGTTGTAAGACTGTTGTGGTTCCTGTAGAAATGGTTTGATTTGTAGAAAGTTGTGCTTCAGTAATATAAGTATAAGAAGCAAAAAAGTCTACCAATCCATAGACACTTGATGTAAGACTTGCAGTACTCACATAGCCTAGAGTGCCAAGTCCATCCGCTGTAGAGATAAAAGTACTTTGAAATAATGATGTTTCTCCAGCAAGAGTGGAAATGTTGTTGAAAAAATAGATTGTATTCTTCAAGGGATCGGATTTTATAGAAGTTCCATTACATCCTACAAATTTCACCGTCGGGGTTAGAAGGGAATTTGAGTAACTTACGACAGAATTTCCACCACTTATATCAATCTGTGAGAAAGATTTGCTGTACAGCGTATAATTACTTGTGGATGGACTGACTACGCTGCCCATATTTTGTCCAGTTGTAATGTTGAATTTATTTACAGGAAGACTGGCGTTTATATTAACTCCATCGACAGCGATCGTATTGAAAGCAGGAATTCCTCCTAGAGAAGAAGGAACCGCCCAAAAAGTTCCACCAACTCCATCACTCGTGAGAGTCTGCAAAGCAGGAATAATGGAATTTGTAGAAGTATAAGCCAAGACTCTTCGTACAATTATGGTGTCTGTGTCGTATGTTTTGAGAGCCGACATTTTCTTCTACTTAGATGCGCTCACATAATGTTTTGAACCGATACAAACACAGATCCTGTAGAACCAAAGTAGGGGCTCACTACATTTGTATTCAAAGCGTTAACAAAAGGACCTGCCGACACAGAACCTGGTACAAAGTGTTTTAGATTGTAGGGTTGGCTGTAATCTATGACGGTATTTGGAGGAATGGCAATTCGTATAGGAGCGTTGAATGAGTTAGAAGCATCACCAGAAGTCCCTGTTTGATAGTTGATCGTGGTGTTTCCAGCATAAAAGAAAGAAGTTGTTGTTGTATTGTACAAGTTTGAGGATCCAAACTGTAAGAATGATGATATTCCTAATACTATCGGGCTTGATGCGCCCGTTGCTAGTTTAGAAAAAAGAAGATTGGGATAGATATCCAGATTAATAAAAGAATTACTATTTATGAATGAGCTGAAGGGACTAAACTCTATGGACGCTGTGGAGAATAACATATTACTGAAATTTACCAGCGTAGGCACGATTTGAGTTCCGCTGTTTCCAGAGTAGTATATGGAGCTTGTCAGGAACGAAGAAATATAAATGACTTGATTGACATTATTGAATGTGACTGCTGTTCCTTGGCCTAGACTGACAATCGCCACCTGCCCCGTATTGTTAAAGCTCACATTCGTTTTTAGTACTGAAATGCCCTGTGTTGTGCTTACAAGTTGGCTTGTGCTAATGTATCCTATGCTGCCGAGGCCTTGAACTGTGCTAACGGTGATAGCGGTAGAATAGTACTGAGAGATTGAGCTGTACAAAGAAGCTGAACTAATATATCCCAGAGATCCTAGGCCGCTTAGACTACTTTGGAATGAAGCGCTGCTTATATAACCGCCGCTACCTAGCCCTTGTATGCTGCTGACAAGACTTCCAGAACTTATGTAGCCAAGAGTTCCCAGGGATGCAACGGTGCTTGTCAAAGTAGAAGAACTTATATAGCCTAGTAAACCAAGTCCTTGAATACTGCTCATTAGTGTGGAGCTGCTGATATATCCTATGGATCCAAGGCCAATCAGAGAAGAAGTATTGTATGAAGCAAAACTGCTAATGGTACTAAGGCCGACTTGAGCTGTAGCGTTAAAAGTACTGACAATACTGAGTACGGTGCTTGTACTTGCCCATCCTAGACCGCCGAGACCCGCGAGAGAACTGGTAAGATTAATCAGACTTAGAGTTCCACCCGTATTTGCAATCGCTGTGCTGAGTGTGGAGATTGCTGTGTACATATCGGTAGACATGGAAGAGAGACCGCGAAAATACGATGTATTTGTTGATATGCGTGAATTAAAACTACTGATTGTCGAAGGCAACCCCTCTAACACAGTTCCGCCAACAAGCGATAAAGAAGAAAGTCCATCTGTCCAGAATGTTCCACCGATTCCATCAGTAAGTAGCAGGCTATAACTGCTAATATATTGACTTGTGTTTGAATTCAGAGCATAGACTGTACGGAGAACAATAACATTACTACTCATTTCCTCTATTTGTTGCGCGAATATTATCGTATTCCATTATACCTTTTAGAAACAGATGACACAGGGTGGAGGACTCTTACAACTTGTGGCCCAAGGAAAACAAGATGTATTTTTGACAGGCAATCCTCAAGTAACTTGGTTCAAAATGGTATATCGTAGATATACGAATTTTTCTATAGAATCGCAGATCATTCCGTTTGACAGTCAGCCTGATTTCGGGCGGAGAATAACTGTATTATTACCAAGAAAAGGAGACTTGCTCGGTAAATTGATGCTAGAAGTCCAACTCCCGGCTCTCTATGATTCTGTAACAGGTGATCCTGTATCATATTCAAACTCTGTGGGACATGTTCTCATCCAAGAAGTAAGTATTGAGATTGGTGAGTAAGAGATTGATAAGCAGACGGGTGAGTGGATGGAAATGTGGTCTAATTTCACAATCACAGAAGACAAACGCCAAGGTTGGAATAACATGATAGCAAAGACAACAGGCGGAGGTCAAGGAAATGCCCCATCTTCTTCCGTCGGTCTCTATGGCCCTCTGTATCTTTATATCCCTCTGCGTTTCTGGTTTTGCAAGAATCCTGGTTTGGCTCTGCCTCTTCTTGCCCTACAGTATCACCCTATTCGTATAAATCTGACGATTCGTCCGCTTCAACAAATGTTCGTGGTAAATAATCCGAATTATGTGAATCCAGCTTCTGGATGTCCTTGTGTTACTATACCGACTTCACAAACCGTCATCGCCGGTACTCCTAAAAATCCTATAAACGCCACAATCACGAGCATGGTGTTATACGGAGACTATGTTCATTTGGATATTGACGAGCGTCGTAGATTTGTGGCGCATTCCCATGAATATCTCATAGAACAAGTACAATATACTCCGAGTATTTCGATTGATGCAAATGCGGCCACGATACAAGTGCCGTTAGAATTCAATCACCCCTTGCGCGAACTTTTCTGGGTAATCCAAAGAGATATTGCGGTGAATACCAACCAGTGGTTCAATTATACAAATCTGTCGATTAGTGAAACATCGCCCAACGGATATAAGAATCTTATCTTAACAGCTCTATTGCGCATAGAAGGTTATGATCGTTTTGATATACGAAATGCGGATTATTTCCGACTTGTACAGCCTTACCAGAATCATACGGTTATCCCCGTAGATGATTTTGTGTATAGCTACAGTTTTGCGATTGAGCCTGAGGAAATGCAGCCGAGTGGAAGCATGAACGCCAGTCGTATTGATAACATCACTCTTCAATTGCAAATGGATAACACAGTTCTCCCTGCACGCAACGCAGCGAATGTACGTGTCTACGCAACAAATCATAACATTCTTCGTATTGTGGATGGTTTTGGTGGTCTCTTATTCAGAATATAAGTATAGTATCCGGATTTTAAGAAAGAACTATGTTCTTGAGTGAAGTTAGTAGTGCGAATGGAATTTCCAGCAGTTTCGCAAAGTCGTATAGATTTTTGGAAAGAACCACAATTTACTCAATCTGGTATGTGGTGGTTCACACTATTTTTTGGTATTTTTGGTCTTCACCATGTCTTATTAAGAAGTCCTCAGACAGCTCTTATTTTTTTTATAGTGAATCTGTTTACTCTAGGATATTATTGGCTATTTGACTTGGTTCAACTCTCTACCTATGGTGGAGTGAATCTTGAGACTCTGAACAAGTACGGATTAGATCATCCTTGGGGTGCTCTCGGCCTCGCGCAAGGTATGTGGATAGATGATAATGCCCCAGAAAAAGAACCTACGAAGGGCAGTCCTCCCAGTCCGTGGTTCTTTCTCTTATACGCGCTCATGGTACCCTTTGCTGTAGTATCCAATTTGATTGCTGGAGATTTATTTAATGCCGCTGGACGCTTTGGTCTTTTAATCTTTATTCCGTTTGGATTCTTAATCACATTCTTTGCGATTTTCTATGATTCGTGGCAAATGTTTGGCACACCGGCAGACTTGTTGTTTAGTGGAACAAAACGTATCTTTCCTTGGACCATTTGGATGGATCCAGACTCTCACAGCCCCAATTTGATGTCAAAGACAGAAGTGAAACCGTGCCCTAAAGAGTCATTCATCACCGCCATTTACAAGATTGTGTATCAGTATTTCAAGAATATGTACGACTTCACTCTCGGTGCGGGTATGATTGTGGCTCCTGAATTTGTCGTACCCTTCGTAGCAGGTGTAGATGCTGGTGAAAGAACACTCGATAATGCAATTGTCTTAGGAAAGGATGCAGTAGTAGGTGCTGGTGAGATCATAGAAACTGCTGAGAATGTTGCGGCAAATACAATTGGGACTGCTGCAGAATTGGCAGGAAAGATAGGACATCTGGCTTCAAGTGCGTCTTCTCTCTCTAGCTCTTTCATACCCTCTACTCTGCCACCCATCGCTTCTCTTGCTTCGGCCACACCACCTGTTCCTGCTGCAAATTCTGCTGTCCCTGAACAAAAGGGAGGAGCAAAAGGAAGTTTTGCTAAGAATCCTTTAGACTATCTAGCATTTGGTAGTATCGTTGCGTTGATTGGAGGAGGAATTCTTCTTACGGCGAATAGAAACTTCCGAGATGCAGCCTCTAACTGATCACAAACAGTTTGAAGAACTGTATGAAAATAATACTCTTGGAGCCCCGGTTTTAGTTTATTTTACTGCTGATTGGTGTGGTGCTTGTAAGCGCATAGACTGGGATTTTATCGAAGAAGAATTTCCCAATCTCAAGATCTATCGTTGTGACATAGACGAGAATAAGTATACTCCTGGCTTCTGTCAAATTCGTAGCATACCGAATTTTATCATGGTGAATCCTGGACACAAGAACATCGCCGGCCCATATCAAAGTAGCGAGACTGCTAAGATTGCAAGCTGGATCCAGGTTCAAACCCGTAAGAATACAAAGTAATCTAGAATAGAATGGCTTCTACGCCATATGATGTTTTAATAGTCGGTGCAGGGCTAGCAGGTTTACACTGCGCTCTTCGCATCATTAATAAGAATCCGCAACTTCATGTCGTTATTGCGGAAGCTTATGACTACGTAGGGGGTCGTGTAGAAAGTTATACTCCTCCTAAATTCCCAAACATGCAGTGGGAGAGTGGAGCTGGCCGTATTCACGAAAGCCATAGAATGGTAAAAAACTATGTAACAAAGTATGGACTCACTTTGTTTCCTCTTCCATCAGCCCAGGACTGGTTGAAACAAGGTGAAAACCCTGTTCCTGTTCCTGATTCTTGGACTGAACTCTCAGAAGTTATTGATTCTGCTACTTCATCCCTTGAACCTTCCATTCTAGCCACACATACTCTCAAGCAGATTCTGGATGCCACATTAGGAAGAGAAAAAGCAGAAGATTTATGTATTCGTTTTGCTTATCGTGCAGAATTAGAAACTCTTCGTGCGGATCTTGCGTTAAAAACTTTCAGGAATGAAATGAAAAGTGCAGCAAATTTCTATGTAGTCTATGAAGGCCTGAGTGCTCTCATCAAAGCCATGAAAGAAGAACTTGAATCTAAGAAAGTCAAGTTTCTTATGAATCATAAAATCACCAAAGTTTCAAAAACACGAGAAGGTTCCATCCTCTGTACAGTTCAAGGCGGATCTATCAAAGCAAATCGTGTGATTCTTGCGCTAGATAGTAACTCTCTCAAACGTGTTGCGCCGTTCCAGAATTATCCTACACTCAAACATCTTACGATGAAACCTCTTCTAAGAACTTACGGAATCTTTCCCTTCCCTCCGTGGTTTGCTTTGATGAAAAAACTTGTGACAGATTCTCCCATTCGTTTCATGATTCCTGTGAATCCGATTCTAGGAAGTATAATGACCTCTTACACAGAATCTCAGGATGCCGATCGCTGGACAAATATTCTTGAAAAGAAAGGAGAAGTTACGTTGAAAAAAGAAGTGATGAAAGAACTTCGCCAATTGTTTCCTGAGACAAAGATTCCTGATCCTCTTTTTTTCAAGGCACATTCTTGGAAGAATGGTTGTACGTATTGGACTCCAGGAATGTATGATCCTTCAAAAGAATCTGAGAAAATCATGCAACCGTTCCCTAATCAACCCCTGTATATATGTGGAGAGAGTTTTAGTATACATCAAACTTGGATGGAAGGTGCTCTCATCCACGCGGACTCCATGTTGAAAAAGTTTTTCTTATAATCTTAGAAAGAGACGAATGGCAGATATACACATGTCTCTTGCTCTATTCCATATATTCGTAGTTGTTCCCTTCTTACTCTATATAGTCTTCCTCCGAGGAAAGCTAGAACTCTGGGTATTCAACATACTACAAATCGTAGGAATCTTGCTTCTCATTTATCAAACGTACAGAGCGATGGTTCGCTGGAAGTCTCATAGCTCTGGGCTCTGGATTAATTTAATTCACATCTTCCTGATTGCTCCTCTGATCATCTATATTGGAAATTCTGGATACGATACACCGAGATGGGCTTATGAACTTTTGGCCATTACTGCATTCGGTGCTCTAGGCTATCATATGTATAGTGTTGTCTTGATGGTACAAGAAATGCACGATGGTGAGAAACAATTATCAGCAGCAAAAAGAGCTAAAGAAACTCAAGATTCTAATTAATCTAACCAATCGCATGACGAACATCTTCCTTGCTTGTAATATCACTCGGCAAACACTTTGCTAAGTGATACACAAAGGATGGCTTGCTAGAAAACCCACTTCCACAAGAAGTACAAGTAATTTCTCCACAAGCAGTCAACCCTAGATACTTGGCAACTTCCTTGGAAAGATGACGTAGAAAGAAGTGGCTACGAAGACCTGCCTGAGTTGCTGAAAGAAACTTACAATCATGATGCTTACATTCAAACTCCTTCTTTCTTTGCTGTCCTTGTGCTGGATGCTTTGAAAGAGTATGATTATCTAGTCCTTGTTTGGTGGATGTCTCATAGTCACAGTCTTTACACTTGTGCTTGAGAGGACCGTCATGATTCGCTTTATAGTGCATGTGCATCGTGGATTGGTTCTTCTTTACGACTTGGCAGTGGGTGCATACAAAGTGTCCATCTGAATTCCTAATATATTCGTACGCCATGGTGACTTGACCATCCAGCCGCGCCAGGTTTCAATTTTTGTTTGGTTGAGGAACAGCAGTAGCAAAATAAAAATTGTACGCGCATGTTGCCAGAATGACCTGTCCACTTACTGTAGAATGTCGTCATTAACGAAACAAAATTGGATTCCTGGGACTCTGGAGTTGAGTTCTAAGGTAAGATATGGGATGACAAGTCGTGGTGTCCCAATCTTTCGCTTTGTACCTTATGACAAAGATATTTCTCCGATGGCGGTGGGATGTTCACAAAGAACCATATTCTATAACGTGCATGCAATTGTTGAACCTTCCGCCCCAACTTCTGAAGATCGAAAGGGAGAACTTCCAAAGGGAAATCTGATTAAGAATCTAGGAACTCCTAGTGCAGAATCCGAAAAAGAACTTCTTCTCTCCGCCTACGCCTACAACAATTGCAAACAACAGCGCCACTTTCCAGAATACGAAGAATCAACCCCTTCAACACCATCACATCGTATTTTCTTGCCAGGGATGACATTCCACATAGATCCGCCAGGATGTAAAGACGTAGATGACTCTTTTACAATCTACTATGACATGGAGAGAAATCTTTGGGATATCTCTATCAATATTGCCGATGTTGCAGAAGCCGTTGGTGATTCCACTACCCTAGATATTTGTGCGCAACAGCGAGCAACTTCCTTCTACACTCCTGAAGGTTCTGCTATCTATCCCATGCTTCCTCTTGAACTTTCTGAGAACAGAATCTCGCTTCTCCCTGGGACCATTAAGAATACTCTGAGTCTCTGCTTCAGTTATGATGTTTCTACAAAATCTATCTCAGAACCTGAATGGAAGTTGACTAGAACAGAAACAACCACCTCTTACACATACGATGAAGCTAATTCCAACTTTTCAAAGTCTCATGAACTACAGATTCTTGCGAGCTGTGCCGCGGCTCTTTCTGGCAGACAGATGAATGACAGTCATGAATGGGTAGAGTCTATGATGATCTTCTATAACAAGGAGGCGGGTAAGATTCTTGCAAAAAACAACACAGGTATTCTGAGGAGACAACGTGAATCCACATCGCCTATCCTGGCGAGTGTAAAAGACATACCCGAAATTCCAGAATTCTTATTCTACGAGTCGGCAGAGTTCTGTCTTCCTACCAGCGCTAATTGCAGACATCACGGTCTGGATTCTGAAACGTATGCCTACGCTTCTTCACCTATTCGTAGATATGCTGACTTGGTAAATCAGCGGTGTATCAAAAATCTAATCAAAGGAGAAACTCCAAAAGAAATTGGAGAAGAACTTATTAGTCAATTGAATCGTAGGCAGAAGCAGGCAAAAGCATTCAGTCGTGACTTGTTCTATATGACAAAGTTGGCAAATTCGCAAAATGGTTCTGAAACTGTGGATGGGATTATCATATATTCCGAAATGAAAAAGACAAAAATCTGGGTTCCTGAATGGAAGCGCATGATAAGTGCTAAAACTATGGCAAGTTCTCTCTTCTCACGGGGTACGCGTGTAAAGATTTGCTGGTATGAATGCCGCGACCAGGCGCGGTGGAAAGACAAGATTGTATTTAAGATTGATGAAGTCGCTATAAATACGGACGGCTCTAAAACTCTAAAAGTTTAAAAACACTTATTATCGGCGCTCCGTATAGAACTACGAAAAAATGGAACTTCCTAAGGTTTTTTTTGTTAGTCTTTTGATTGTTATTTGGTGGATTGGTTCGTGGGGTTTGATTGAATTAGGAGTGCAGTACTTTGTCAGAGGTTCTATGAAAAATGCTGTTTTAATCTATAGTTCTATGATACTTTTTGTTATTACGATAGTTTATTTTAATCCTGCAGTTTTGGAGCATTTTATCTAGATGCGCAGATACAAGCTTTCTGCAACAACTACATCGCGTAGAACGATTGCTTGGGCTCCATCGAGTTCATAGAGCCAGCCGACATCTTTCGCAAGAGTTGCCATAGCGCGGAATTCATCGACGAGTCCCATGAGTTTCATGAGGGCGCGTTGGAGATTACCTTCAAAGATTCCAAACTCCGCACAGACTGTTGCAGGGAGAGGACTTTCTTCAGAAAGCCAGTAGGCGATGGGATCTACCCACTCGGTACAGATGGCCCAGAACTTAGGATCATCCACAGCAGACCCCCTCTTACACCCTACCTCGGAATCTTTTATGATACGCAACAACTCGTCGCGCACTTTCGGTTCTACAGAAAGTTCACCAGGATGTTTTGATACTACATCATCGCGTGTCTCGCCTAAGAAAACAGAGAGAATACATAGGAGATCGGCAAGTTTCCATGAAGAACTGTATCCGCGCAGACGAACAAATAACTCCGTCATTAAGAAGGGATGGCCTTCATTCACCTCTGAAGCAAGAAGGCCAAGCTCTGACAGTTGCCCATTCTCGTTTACGTATCCGTATTCCTTCAGAACATTCTGACGTTGATGCAGAGATGGGACTGACATCTCAGATTGCAAAGTTTTATAAGAAGAGTTTATCTGGTTTAATATCATTTTTTTCTGCTTATAATCTGAGTATCTATTCAAAATCGGATTCCACAGAGATTCACGATGAGCCACTTTCCACGCCTCTAATTCCCTGCCAGCGGCCTTCTTTTTTGCGTTCTGAAGTTGAGAGAATTTCTCCTCCAGCTCATCTCTCAGAATACATTCCGCCATCTGTTCCTCTGACAACAGTCCGCTCTGATGCGCAACAGAGTTCTCGGCCTCCTTTATATCCGAAAGAAGTCCCTCGCACTCGTCCTCTTGCAATCTCCACCAATAAGATTTCTTTAGCAACTCACGCATATCAATCCCATTCAGAATCTTCAATAAGAAATCGTAGTGAAAGTTCATTCGAGAGCCAAATTTTGCACTCTTCCCTGTCAGAATCTGACGAATCGTATATAGATCGACAGGTTCTTTCTGGGGCAGATAAATCACAAGACCTCGCGTATCTTTACCGCGGCGGCCAGCTCGTCCTGCCATCTGAACATACTCTGACGAAGTCAAAGGCCGCATCCGTCCATCAGTAAACTTTTCCAACGCTGTGAATACGACAGTCTTTGTAGGCATATTGATCCCTACAGCGAAAGTCTCGGTGGCAAAGAGAACCTTGATATAACCCTTGCTAAACAGCACTTCAAGAATCTCTTTCATAAATGGAAGAAGGCCGCTATGATGAAAGGCGATGCCGCGCATAGCCAGATCTTTTAGAGTGTGGTACTGTGGCGACTTTTCCAGACTCTGACGAAATCTGCTAAGATGAAAGTCCCAGATATGGGATACAGCTGAAGCATCGCTGCTATCTAGGAAGTGGCCGCTACACAAAGAAGCCAGGCGCTCACACCCTACCCGCGAAAACACGAAGAAGATTGCTGGAAGATTGGCCTTTACCTCCAGGTCCGCCAACAGTTCGTTCATCTGGTGTTCAAATGCCTTTACATGCGTCTTTCCACCAACAGGACCTTCGTGCCCCCCACGACGAGCATCCTTTACCTTTTCGCGATACTTATCTTGGGCAAGCAAAGCTCCAGAACGCCCTTGAAGCCATCCCTGGTAAGCAGAATCATAAAAGACTTCACGCGAGTCATAGATTACAATATTCTCTTGGCAACCAACGCCTCTAACACTATGTTCCAGAGGCACAGCACGCCAAAGAGTTGAGATGAGCCAGAGTTTAACTTTCTTCAGATCACCTAGCCAGCGAGCAAATCCGTAAGGAGATGAAAGAGTAGCGCTCAGTAAGATGAGCTTGATCTCAGATGGAAGAAGCATGAGAGTTTCCTCCCACACGTGCCCACGATCAGGATCGTTGATGTAGTGTACTTCATCAAAGACAACAGCATCCAAACGGTCAAGGCTTACCAAAGAAGTCAAACCAACATTCTCAGTCAAAGTACCTTTCTTGAACAACAGATTCCGCAAAATTTCTGTCGTCATCACGATAATCTGAGCATCAGGGCGGAACTTAATATCGCCTGTCATGATTCCTACCGATGCTTCTGGAAAGAGGTGTTTCAAGTCGTGAAACTTCTGATTGCTGAGGGACTTGATGGGAGTTGTGTAGAATACACGCCCACCGCGAGACAAGCTCTTGGCGATTTGGTACTCGCCGACGAAAGTCTTACCTGAACCTGTCTTGGCGGTCACCAACACATTCTCGCCGGCTTCAATCGCCGCAATCGCAAACTTCTGAAAGCGATCAGGTTCGTAGCCTGTGACGAGAGCAGGTGAAGAAGGCTGAGAAGGCACATCATCACCCTCTAACACAACTCGCACATATTCTGAGCTCATCGTGTAGAAAAGACAAAAGGCAAAGGCAAAGGGAGACCTGTAAATATCCCTCACAGCCTGCTTCAATTTTATTGCGAACTCTGCTTAGAAATGAAGAATAATATATGAATAGATGTTATCTTTTTATTCTTTTTTTGAGTCAATTATTCCTTTTAAACGAAAGGGAAAAGCTCCAATAACTTCTGCTGGATGTTTTTTCACAGATGGTAATTTATATTTAGCAGGATATCAACCGAATAAGAAAATTCCATGTATAAGTGGAATTGGAGGAAATCCTGAAGAAGGAGAAACGGAAACTGAGACAGCATTCCGTGAATTGATTGAAGAGTTATTTGAAATTTCTCCTGTTCCTAGGGAAATGCAGAAAGATCTTGAAACGAATGTACAGCCTTCATTAAGAATGTGTAATGAGGGTTATACTATTTTACAGTTTACTTTCAAAGACTTGGAAACTATCCTTGAGCGTATAAGCAAGTTTGATGCAAAGTCTAAATTATATGAAGAATTTCCTATGACGGTTGGTGATCTTGTGTTAAAGAGGATTGTATCTTCAAAGGCAGAAATAAGCCACTTAGTTCTTTTACCTTTTGTTTCCAACACTCCTTTTGACACTAGTAATTTTTTATCAACTTGTTTGCTTTCAGATGTAAATCTGTTAAGGGGTTTATTTTCCGTAAAAAATCCATTATTGTAATTCAGAGATGACTTTGGATAAACATAGAAAATATAAGTCTATCTATGGTGAAAAAGAAGTATTCTGGGGTCTTGGCATAGAAGAGGAAACTTATTTTCAATTCTCAAAACCGATCCAAGTTGCTGCTCCTCTGTTAAGAACTGCGCACAAGCCTGAACGATATAGTGTATCTTATTACAAATCTTATCTACCCGAGACTCTTGAACGAATGAAACTATTGTTTACAGATAGTTCAGGTTTTTATCCTCTACCTTTCTTTTTTAATGCTCATGCATTTACAAAGATGGATTCGCATGGAAATCATGTAAAGACGTATGAAAAGCATCCAAAATCAAATCCGGCATTCAGAGGCAGAACTCTTTTTCAAGAACTCCAAGAATTCTGCCCTGACATCTTTAAAAAAGAATATGAAGAATTTTTTACTTTTGATGGAGATACGATAGAATTTATTACGCAGAAATTTTACAAGGCCAAGGCAAAGCCAGTTATCAAAGAACTTATTAGCCAAAAGAAAAGATTCTTGGATCAGTTGAATTTGTACTGTAAGAAGGCGAAGTTATACCAGCAATATGGTTCTTTCATGTATCCGCAGATAAATCCAGGATTTACTGTGTTCTATTCGAATCCTTCAAATCTTGCCATATTCAATAATGGTACGTATCATATTAATATAACTCTTCCTTCTCTCCTTGGTCCAAAAGATAGTGAAGGAATCCCTACACTCGTGGATTCTGAATTATTTCGTAAGCAGCACAAGAATTGTATTCGTATATTCCAGTGGTTGGAGCCGTTATTGGTAGCTGTGTATGGAACACCTGATTTATTCCCCAACGGATCTAAGGCATCACAGAGATGCGCTGTGAGTCGTTATACTGGCATAGGAACATATAATACGGAGGAAATGCCTGAGGGCAAGATTGTTACAAAACTACGTGGTGATATTCGTGGATCTTCTGAGCCGTTTTGGTGGTACAAGGTATATCATGAAAAAAGCGCCTACAAGCCTCTTGATGAGATTGGGATGGACATAAATTATAAGAAGCATTTCTTGCATGGGATTGAGCTACGTATTTTTGACTGGTTTTCTGAGAAGAACTTGGAAGAAGTTATACGCACTTTGGTGTATTGTGCTGAAGCGAGTTTGAAGCACAAGGAAGTTTTGGAGCCGGCGATAAGTAGTGTTTGGAATGACTTGGTAGTTCTTATTTTAAAAGATGGTGGTGAAGCTATTATGGACGCAAAAGATATTGGAATTTATGAGTGTATCTTGGGTATTCCGCTCTTGATAAAAAGGGGTAGTGTTAAAGGGGTATTTTCTGTGATAAGGAAGGGTTTACATAATAAATATAGGTATGGCAATTTATCAAAGATGTTTTTCTAATTAAAGGGGTGGGTGGCGGAAATCTTTTCGGAAATGGAGAGAATCCAGATGGACATGCCAGCAATAGCCACGGCGAAGATAAATACGAAGGTGGAAGTAATACAGAGGAAATCTTCCTTATCAACAAAGATCTTTTCAATTGTGTCAAGATCATTTCTGATTACATAAGAACTGAGCATGGAAAGGGGGATAGTGATAGACTTATCGGTTTCAATACGGATCATTTTCTTATCGTCCTTGATGTATGTTGTTAGGTAGAGTTCGCCCTTATGGGTGGAGAGAGTGCGGGTCTTTGTGTCTAGAATCTCAGGCTCAACTTCCTCATCATTCTCACTCTCACTAATATCTTCCTCTTCCTCTTCCTCTACCTCTACCTCATGTTCTTCAATCTGCTCTTCCTCTTCCTCTTCTTTCTTCAAGAATTCATTAATCTCATTCACGATGACACCAGAATCAAGCATAGTCATACTAGGCAGGGCGCGGGACAGGTTTGCAGGAGTCCAAACAAAATCAATTTTCACCTAAACCCCTCTTACACAAAACCATAAGATATGTCAGACAAGCTAACAATCACTACTCTCTGTATAGGAGCTGATTATAAAAAGGCTCTGGATTCTTGTATTCAGACAAAGCGTGACTATGTTGCGAGACATGGTTATACTTTGATTGAGGGTGATGAGAAGTTCTGGGATCGTAATAAGCCGATCGCCTGGTCTAAGATTCCTTTCTTGCTGAATGTCTGTTCGAAGCTACCTGAGGGTGCTATCATTTGGCAGAGTGATGCTGATGTGTACATAACGAATCCGAGTCTTCGTTTTGAGGATCATGTGCTACCTTTACTTCCGGCAAACAAAGATATGTTGATTACTCTTGATGCGTGTGGTCATATTAATAGTGGAAATATTGTCTTTCGTAACACGGCATGGGCGCGCGACTTTTGGATAAGGGTGGGAGAGCAAATTCAGTTCACTTATCATCTTTGGTGGGAGAATGCCGCGATGATATATTTATATCAATCTAACAAGACAGACTATGCCAAGATACATATTACACGTGAGCACAAGAAGATGAATGCATATTTGCGGGGAATTCCTGGGGAGCCTTTATGGGAGTCCGGCGATTTCTTAGTTCATTTTGCTGGGGTGTACGATTTGGGCCAGATGAAGGACTATGCGGAGCGTTGTGCTAGAGGGGAGATTGTTCGTATCCCGATGCATTCTGGGGAGATTGCGGCATGTGAGAATAGCAGAGACGAATCGTTGTCTTTCATGTCCGCGGCTTAAATCTCTGGCGAGTAAAATTGATGGTGGGGGCGGTTTGTTTCCACCAGTTGTCCGGTCCAGTAGCTCAGTTGGTAGAGCATGGTGCTTATAGAATAATTCTATATATTTCGCATCAAACAAGTATACGCCAGAGTCGCGGGTTCAATCCCCGCCTGGACCATTTTTTTATTGTATCTTGCAATAAAAAAATTCATCTACAAGATGGACAAAATGTTGGTTTCCTCTGCGTAAATTTCTATATTCTAGTAGAAACAAATGCCGTACTCTCCTCAACGTGGTGGTTACAAGAGTGGTCTTCCTTCTGAGCTTTCCGAGTATTCCGCGACCGGCGGTCGTCGTCGCACGCGCCGTGCTCGTCGTTCTATGCGTGGCGGCTGGGCGGATGCCTTCGCGTCCCCTATGTCGTCATCTCTGGGCGCGACGGCTCTGCCGGCGGTAGCCGGTTCTACATCGCTGTCCGCTGCAATGGCGACGAATAGCACTTCGGCTATCTCGCAGGCGGTTGGCACATCTCCTAACGCTGCCAAGACTCTAGTGGCGGCTGCGAATGGTTCAAGCCCGGCGGCGGCGGCGGCGCGTGCCATCCTGGCGAAGCCTGCAGTAGCTAGGGCGGTTCAGGCGAACCCCGCCTTAACGGCCCAGCAAAAGGCGACGGCCCTGGCCACCGCCATCGGCAAAGAAAAGGGCTTTATCTCTAATGATTATAAGGTGGCTGGAGACAATTGGAATAGAATTGTTAAGCTCCGTGCGGAGAAGGTGGCTGCGGGCCCTGCTTTTGATAAGAGAGTAGCGGCTCACCGTGCGCAGCTGGCGGCGGATGGCCCCGCCAGAGCGGCCCATCTAGCAAACTTAGATAAGTATATGAAGCAACACGGCGATCGTATGCATTCTACGCACGTTGATGCTGGAAAGCACGCCATGGCTCTGCAGAAGCTGACGGGCTCTCCTGCCACCTCTTTCTTGCCTGGTCATTGGGGCAAGACGTCTATCCCGCTCAAGGGCGGTGCTCGCCGCCGCAGCAGATCCAGATCCGCGTCTCGCAAGTCCACTCGCCGCCACCGCCGTTAGATATTTGTAAGATTATGAAATTTTAACAAAACAATCACAAACAAAGACATTAACATGTTTTTCTTCGTGATACTTAGAGGATGGACCCGGTTCCATATTCATTCTTATCAGAAATAAGGAATCCGACAAATCAAGAAGAATTGTTTGCTGATGCGTCAGGAACAGACATATCAGGACAATTAATAAAAAAGGGAGGAGCAGGTAGAATGGCGACGAGAACGACGCGTAAACTCCCGAGAGTTGGATCCAAGGCACAAGTCTTTCATGGTACAGCTGCACATACTTCCGGTGGTTTGACAAAGAAGGACTTGATGAAGACCAAGAAGGGGCGGATTGTTTCGCGTAAGAAGCATGCGCTCGGCAAGAAGTCGTTGAAGAATCTGGTGAAGGCTGGCTATAAGGCTAAGAAGGGTACCTTCAAGATTTTTAAGAAATAATTCTAACGTGATTCTAAATGGCATTCTTGATGGAAGATGATATAGGAGGAACGAAGCAGGCGTGGGGTGGCGCACGCGGATGGGAAGATCAAATTACTTCTTCTTTGATTACTTCTGGTACTATGAGTTGCCGCGCTCCGATGAATAGAACTATTCGTCGTAGAGTGAAAAAGAACAGAAGTACTAAAAAATATAAAAGAAGTCGTACGAGAATGGCTATGAGTAAGAGTAAAAGAAGAGCTCGTCGTTAGTGTTTGAGAATCCATGTTTTCAGCTCATCGATTATGGACACGGCCTCAGGTTTTGTGAGCAAAGGGCTCGCTGCAACATCACTCGGATCATACCAATACAAGCAACCGCGATTATCCGTCTCGTCAATATTTGACCAGACTAATGCCGCGCCTTTTTCTGTAATTTCCGACAAATGTGAAGAAACGTTTGTGGCCAAGCTACGCATTCCTGTTCCACGCATACCCAAGACTTTCTCGGTAAACTGTGGTGTATTCTGCAAAGGAAAGAAGATGACTTCCCATTCACATCCTAAGAGTTCTCCTTTGTCAGAACATCCGATAAGACTGACATCGCTAGAAGGAGTCCATTTTTGCCACAAAGCCCGAGGAATCTCTTGACCTGCTGCGCTGTACCACAAGATTCTCACAGGTTTAGGAGCATTCGCAACATAGGTTGCTAACATCTGCGCTTCAAACGATTCACGAATACGAAATACACAATCCCAACGTTTACGAAAGAATCCTGGAGTTCCGCCACTCCCGCCTCCAGAACGCACAGGCTCATGAATCACTAGGACAGATCGCCCCTTATATAAACTTTCCGATTCTAAACTATCTATACGACCAATCCAATCACTCTCTTTTCCAATAACAAGACACCGGTGGCCGCGAATTCCTTCATCAAATCCTTCCAGGCGAAGAGAAGACATAACAAACCCCTTTAACACAGTCCGCGTTCTTTACTCGCATATATTAGACGCATCTCCAAGATGAAGTTTGATCTGGTATCCTTCTTAATCGCTTTCATTACCCTGCCTATCGTAGATAGTCCTTGGCTCTACATCAATACTTTTACAGGTATTCCCATGTTTGAAAAGATTCAAGGAAGTCCTGTAAAACTCCAGATTCTTCCCGCCATAGTTGTATATCTTGCTCTCGCCCTCCTACTCATTCAGCAGAACGGCGTCCTGAATGCAGCCATAGTAGGTTCTTTGACTTACGCTGTGTACGATTTCACCAATCTCTCAACATTAAAAGACTACAAACTATCTTTTGCTTTACAAGATTCTACTTGGGGAGGAGTGCTTTTCGCCATATCTTATTTCTTAGTAAATAAGATTCGTAAGTATTTTTAGAATGCTGACAAGAAAGAAAAAGCGTAATATGAATACTTTTAATGAAGTTGATTTAGAAAAAATAGAGGAAATACGAGAAAAACTTCCTTTACTAAAACAAGAATTTGAAGATTTGCGTGTAGATTCTACAGATCTTGCTCTAGCACGCCTTGACTTAGAAGTATATGAAAAAATTTTAGATGAAGTTCAAACCTTAGATAGTAATGTAGTGATTATTCAAATAGAGAATCCTAGTTTTTATCATGAAAACAATATTGATATACTTCATTCTGAAATTAAAAAATTTATCAAACAAATAGAAAATACACAAAAAAAGACTAAGAATATCCAAAAAATTTTAAAAATGCGTGACAAGCTTTCTCTGCATAAGGAAGAATTTGAAAAGTTTTGTAAAGATGACTATGAAGATTGTCATATATATGTTTTGGCAGAAAAAATAGATGAGATAGAAGATGACTTTTACGATTTACGCATAACACAAAAAGAATCGAATGGTTCAATTGACATAGATAATATATATGAGAAGCTAGAATCTGAGATTAAATCTTTTAAGAATGAAATAAAAGATGTAAAGAAAATGAAAAAGGAGAAAAGAGAAGAGGAAGAGGAAGAAGAAATTCGCACACCTGGTGGCGCGAGGTCTAAAAAAATAAGAAAAACCCGTA
>Ga0114964_10001060_pt1 | contig 20315 bp, 16 predicted proteins | sample C_131016_MF_Meta_FD_92638 | JGI IMG/M metagenome (GOLD analysis project Ga0114964, IMG submission 92638) | Freshwater microbial communities from Lake Croche, Canada to study carbon cycling - C_131016_MF_MetaG | ecosystem: Environmental > Aquatic > Freshwater > Lake | place: Lake Croche, Canada... | reverse complement strand
TCAAACATCGTTGGTGGTGTGAACCCTCGTAAGGCGGGTGAAACCGTTGATGTTGATGGCACTTCACTTCCAGTGTTTGGAACAGTTGAAGACGCTATGGCTGAAACAGGTGCAAATGTATCAGTGATCTTTGTTCCACCAGCTTTCGCAAAATCTGCTGTGATGGAAGCTATTGACGCAGAGATCGAACTTGCTGTAGTTATCACTGAAGGTATTCCAGTTCACGACAGTGCTTCTTTCTGGGCATACAGCAACTCAAAGGGCAATAAGACCCGAATAATTGGTCCTAACTGTCCAGGCATTATCAGCCCAGGAAAATCTAACGCTGGCATTACACCTTGGACCATCTCAGGTGCTGGCCCTATTGGTCTAGTTTCTAAGTCAGGTACTTTGACTTATCAGATGATGTTTGAACTTCGTGAGATTGGTATCTCAACCGCTATTGGTATTGGTGGAGACCCAATCATTGGAACTACCCACATCGACGCACTCGCTGCTTTTGAAGCGGACCCAGAAACTAAGGCAATCGTGCTTATTGGTGAAATCGGTGGTGACTCCGAAGAGAAGGCTGCCGCATACATCAAAGACAACGTCACTAAGCCAGTAGTTGCATATGTTGCAGGCTTTACCGCTCCTGAAGGTAAGACCATGGGGCACGCTGGTGCCATTGTGTCAGGTTCTGCTGGAACTGCTCAAGCCAAAAAAGAAGCTTTTGAGGCAGTTGGCGTGAAGGTGGGCAAAACACCTAGCGAGACTGCAGCTCTAATGCGCGGTGTTATCGCTAGCCTGTAATTCATGCGAATCAGGGGATTTGGTCAAGGCGCTCTAGAGGCAACATTTGTTATTGCCATAGGCTTTGTCACAATCTTTTTATTAAACATTGCTATTTGGCTAATTGAACAAACAGCAGGCTCAAATTTTGGGTCAGTGCTGCAAACATCATCTTTGATTTGGTTCAATGCTCACGGTGTTCCGATCCAATATGCGGCCAGCAAACTTGGTAATGTGCAAGTTCCTGCTTACACCTTTGATCTAATCCCTCTAGGTTTTAGCATCCTCATTGGTTGGGCTATCTATCGTGCCGGTAGAAGACTCAGCAGTGATGAGTTCTTAGGTTCAAGTTGGTTTGGCGCAATTCTCAGCTATGGGGTTCTGGCGGTTGCCCTCAACTCTGTTGCTAACACCAAGAAGGTTTTTGTTTTAGATTGGCAGGCAATCTTTATTCCAACTGCACTCTTTGCAGCCATTCTGATTATTGGTTCGGTTGTCGGTTCTCCTAAGTATGAAACATCAGGTTCACTTAGAAAAAAGTTTTCAGATTTCTTCATCAATCGCTTTGAGAAGTTACCCTGGGCTATAAAGCCTTTGCTCTCACCTGCGCTTAGAGCCGGAACTGCAGTTGTTCTAACTCTGACAGCTTTCAGTGCAATCATTATTGCTATCTCGCTTGCTTGGAATTGGATTGAAGTGATTCGGCTCTATCAATCTCTTCAATTGAGTTTCCTGGGGACTGTGTCTGTGAGTGTGGGGCAGTTAGCACTTTTACCTAACCTGATTGCACTTGGCGATGCTTGGCTGACCGGAGTGGGTTTCTCAATCGGTCAAGGATCCATGGTCAGCCCAATGGGAACTGAGCTTGGCCCGATTCCAGCAATTCCAATGCTTGCTGTGCTACCGGTTGGCAGTTCGGCTTTGATGATTATGTTTGTGCTAATTCCGCTACTGGCAGCTTTCCTAGCCACCCTCTTGGTCAAATCGCACACCGCTGAACTTAGATTCAACTATGCCTCGGCGACCTCTGCTGCTCTAGCTCTTGGCCTATCGATTGGTTTTGTGGCAGCAGTTGAGATGTTCCTGCTTGCTGATTTCTCTGGTGGTTCGATAGGTCCAGGCCGGATGGCATCGGTGGGGGCAACGCCTTGGTTGATTGCCTTGGTCACCTTTGTTGAAGTATCGGTTGCAGCCGTCTTAGCAGCGTTTTTTAGTGCTAGGCCTGAGGCTGCCGACCGTGAACTTATTCAGAAGGTGCGACGGGTAAAATAGGGGAGTGTTCTCTGTTGTCGTTCTCATTTCTGGCAGCGGTTCTAACCTTCTTGCACTACTCAAAGCAGCTGAGAATCCGCTCTATCCAGTCAAAATAGTCGCAGTCGGCTCCGATAAGGATGCCGCTGGGTTAGAGCATGCAGAGCTTTTTGAAATCGATACTTTTGTGGTTGAGCCAGAGCGCTTTAGCGATAGAAATCAGTGGGGCCAGACTCTGCTGTCAAACGTTTTGCACCACCAACCAGATCTTGTCATTTTGGCTGGCTTTATGAAGATCTTGCCAGAGAGCTTTGTTTCTGCTCTTTCAGGAAAGCTAATCAATACCCACCCATCGCTACTTCCTGAATTCAAAGGCGCACACGCGGTTCGCGATGCTATTCAAGCCGGCGCAACTAAAACCGGTGTCACTATTCACTATGTTGATGCCGGTGTTGATACTGGCCCAATCATTGTTCAAGACGAGCTACAGATTCTCCCTGGTGAATCTGAAGAAGAACTTCACGAACGCATCAAAGTCATTGAACGAGCACTACTTGTGAAAACTGTTGAAAACATCGCACTGGGCAAGATCAAACAAACGAACTAGAGGTATAAGTGTCTGCAACCAATGAATACACCCCTGCTGATTACCAGCACCGTGATCGTATTGCGATCAGGCGTGCCCTGTTATCAGTTAGTGATAAGACTGGTCTTCTAGGGCTAGCCAAGGCACTTGCTGAGCACGGAGTTGAGATTGTTTCGACTGGTTCAACTGCAGCCGCTATTAGAGATGCTGGATACGCAGTTACCGATGTTTCTTCTGTTACTGGATTTGCTGAAGCACTTGATGGTCGAGTAAAGACATTGCACCCAAACATTCATGCTGGCCTGTTAGCTGATCTTCGTTTGATCAATCATCAGCAGCAACTGAGAGAACTTGCGATTGAACCATTTGAGCTAGTGGTGGTAAACCTATATCCATTTGCTAAAACGGTTGCCGGTGGCGCAAAAGGCGATGCTGTTGTTGAGCCGATCGATGTCGGCGGACCGGCAATGGTTAGAGGCTCCGCAAAGAACTTTGCCAACGTGGCAGTAGTCGTTGACCCAGCTAAGTATTCAGAAATAGCTGCGGCGTTGGTTGAGGGTGGAACAACTTTGAACCAGAGACGCGAACTTGCCTCTGAGGCTTTCACTCACACTTCAAGATATGACAGCGCTGTGTCTAGCTGGTTTGTCTCAGAAGTTGAGGCTAGAGCATTACCTAACCAAACTATTGAAACATCACATAAGAACCCAGGCTTCCCACAGACCATTGAGATTGAAGCAACTCTTTTGAATGTCTTGCGTTACGGTGAAAATGCACACCAGGCTGCTGCGATTTATCGCAATGGCGCACCTAGTGCGGTTGCTGGTGTGGCTCAAGCCAAGCAACATGCCGGTAAAGAGATGTCTTACAACAACTATGTGGATGCCGATGCAGCAGTTAGAACTGCCTACGACTTCGATGAACCAGCGGTAGCGATTATCAAGCACGCTAACCCTTGCGGTATTGCCATCGCACCGAAGGACGCCATTGATCCGATTGCAGAAGCGCATTCGGCTGCATACCTATGCGATCAGCTCAGCGCATTTGGTGGAGTGGTAGCGGCTAACCGCACAGTAACCATGGCCATGGCACAGAACCTACTTGACATCTTCACCGAGGTACTAATCGCCCCTGGCTTTGAATTAGAAGCATTACGGTTACTGATCGAGCGCAAGAAGAACATGAGAATTCTCGAACTACCTAGAAACTACTCAAGAGAATCTCATGAACTTAGACAGGTCTCGGGTGGGTTCCTAGTTCAGGAACCAGATAACTATAAGAACTTCTCGTCATCAAACTGGAAGTTGGTTTCAGGACCTAGACCTGATGATGCAACCATGAAGGACCTTGAGTTTGCTTGGCGTGCAGTCAGATCTGTCAAATCAAATGCTATTTTGCTTGCTAAAGATGGCGCATCCATTGGTGTGGGCATGGGACAGGTGAACCGAGTTGATGCTTGCAAGCTTGCAGTTGATCGAGGAATCATCCGTGTGGTGGGATCTGTTGCTGCTAGCGACGCATTCTTCCCATTTGCTGATGGGCTCGAAATTCTCATCAATAACAAAGTTAAAGCTGTTGTTCAGCCTGGCGGGTCAGTTAGAGATGAAGAAGTTATTGCGGTTGCAAAGGCAGCTAATCTCACCATGTTCTTTACCGGTGAACGCCACTTCTATCACTAAAGGTTAGATATATCTGCTTGCTTTGATCTAACTGCTTCGGCGGCAACCTTTAGGTTCTCAAGTTCAGCTGCATCAAGTGGAGTTTCAACAATCTTCTTGATGCCACCTTTACCAAGTTGAGCTTCAACACCTAGGTAAACACCTGAGATACCAAACTCACCATCAACCCATGCGCAAACAGGGAACACTGCACCTGAATCTTCATGGACTGCTTTAGCCATTCGAGCAACAGCAGCTGAAGGTGCGTAGTATGCGGAACCAGTCTTTAGCAGTGCAACAATTTCTGCTCCACCGTTACGGGTCTTCTCAACTAAATCTGCAATTGCTTCAGCACTTAGAGCATCAGTTAGCGGCTTGCCATTAACTGTTGAAACAGAAGGAACTGGAACCATGGTCTCACCGTGGGAACCAAGAGTCAGGGTCTTCACATCTGCTACATCGGCTCCGGTAGCTTCTGCCACGAAGTTAGTAAATCGAGCGGTGTCTAGAACTCCAGCCTGACCAATAACTCGTTCTTTAGGGAAACCAGAAGCCTTTTGGGTTAGCGCAGTCATCTCATCCAGTGGGTTAGAGACCACAAGAATTACGGCATTGGGAGCATGCTTGGCAATGTTCTTAGCAACGCCACCAACGATGCCTGCGTTGACCTCTAAAAGATCCATACGGCTCATGCCAGGCTTACGAGGAAGGCCTGCTGTGATGATCACGATGTCGCTGTTAGCGATGGCCTCGTAGCCTGCGCCCTCGGGGGTAGTGGTAGCGCCAATGACCTTGGTCTGGTAGCCCTCAATTGACCGTGATTGGTTTATGTCCAAGGCAACGCCCTCAGGCTTACCTTCAAGGATGTCCGTTAGGACAACTGTGTCGAAGATGTCATAGGCAGCTAGACGCTGCGCTGTTGTGGTTCCGTAGAAACCTGAACCGATTACTGAGACTTTACCGTGGCGTGCCATGCTGCATTAGCTCCTTGTGGGATGGAATTTGGGTGTTTAGACGGATATAGCCTAATGCTTCCCGATAGACTGAAAGGCTTTGTGCGCAAAGCTCAAACTTGAAATTTAGGTATCGAAGAAGATGAAAAAATTAGGCACCGTCGGCACTCTCCTGAGGATCTTCCCCTATGCGAAAAGTGCCTTACCCCGAGTGATTCTCGGCACTGTCGCAGCCATTCTTGGGCATATGTTCGCTCTTGCTATCCCGCAGTTCCTAAAGAACTTAGTTGATCAGCTGAGCGATAACCCAAGTTTCACAATGTTGGTCTGGGCAGTGGTAGCGGTATTAGGTATGGGTCTTTTGGAAGCGGTCATGGTGTTGCTTCGCCGCTGGCTAGTACTAACCCCTGGCACACATGTTGAAGCAGGTTTGAGAAAGACCTTGTATGCAAAGCTACAAGACCTTCCGGTAGCGTTCCACGATAAGTGGCCTAGCGGACAGCTGCTCTCTCGTGTCACCGGAGATTTGAGCATGATTAGACGCTGGTTGTCTTTCGGTCTTGTGTTGTTGGTTGCAAACATCTTTACCATCGTGGTCGGATTTGCTGTGCTGTTCTCATACAACTGGATTTTGGCAACGGTGTTCTTTGTCATGATGAGTCCACTCTGGGTTCTTGGTTTTAGATTCGAAAAGGACTACCACGACACTGCGAGATTGAGCCAAGACCAAGCTGGAGATTTAGCAACGGCAGTTGAAGAAAGCGTCCACGGTGTTCGAGTGCTGAAAGCATTTGGTCGTGGCGCATTTATGACAAATAAGTTTGCTGAGGATGCACTCAAACTTCGCACTACAGAACTAAAGAAAGCCAAGATGGTTTCAAGACTTTGGTTCTTCTTCTCAACCATTCCTGATTTTGCTCTAGGGCTCTGTTTGATTATTGGAGTTTGGCAAATTGTGCAAGGAGATATTACTCCTGGTGTTCTGGCAGCATTCATTCTGACCACCCGAGTCCTGCACTGGCCAATCGACTCAATCGGGTTCCTATTGTCTATGACCATCGATGCAAGAACTGCAGTTGAACGTTTCTTTGAAGTTATCGATACCAAAGTTGATATCTCGGATCCTGAAAAGCCATTGCAAATAGTTCAGCCTAAGGGTCACTTGGTATTTGAGAATGTGCACTTCAGGTATGCAGACGCTCCAGAAGATCAACCAGATCTGCTCAATGGCATTAACTTAGAGATTCAACCAGGAGAATCGGTTGCTCTGATTGGGATAACCGGTTCGGGTAAGACTTCCTTGACTGCGCTAGCAACAAGGCTCTATGAAGTTACCGCCGGTTCAATCAAGCTCGATGGAGTTGACATTAGGGATCTAACCAGAGAAGACCTTCGGGCTCATGTTGCTATGGCATTCGAAGATGCAACTCTGTTCTCTGATTCAGTTAGCTTTAACGTGCTTTTGGGAAGACCGAACAGCACTAAGGAAGAACTAGATCAGGCTATGGATATTGCTCAGGCAGGATTTGCCTATGAGTTACCAGATGGGCTTGATACCAGAATTGGTGAAGAAGGACTTTCGCTTTCCGGTGGCCAAAGACAGCGTTTAGCGCTAGCTAGAGCGGTCGCTGCCCAGCCATCGGTTCTAGTGCTAGATGACCCGCTGTCAGCGCTAGATGTTGATACCGAAGCAATGGTTGAAGACGCACTTAGAACAGTGCTCAAGGCCACTACAGCACTGATCGTTGCCCACCGTCCTTCAACTGTTCAGCTAGCTGATCGAGTTGCACTATTACAGGACGGCAAGATTGTCGCGATTGGTAAACACAGCGATTTACTGGCTTCGAATGAGCATTACCGTTACGTGATTAGCAGCCTCGATGCTGCCGGAAAGATGATTGAGGTGAACAACTAATGAGTATGCAGGGCGTAAAAGACGAAGAGAAGATTCACCTAAATAAAGAAGAACAAAAGCGCATCAGGGCTAGGTCTATGAAGCTACTGGGTGAAATCATTCGCCCAGTTAGAAACAGATTGTTCATCAGCTTGGCGCTTGTTATCACTAGCCAAGCGCTTAGAGTTTCTGGCCCTTACCTGATTGCTCTGATTATTGATAAGGGTGTTCCTGCTGCTAAAGCTGGCGACTGGAACCTGCTGTATTGGATTGTTGGAGGCTATGTTCTAGCCTCACTGTTCGCCGGAATCACAATCGCCTTCTTCCTGCGCTTTGCAGCAAAGGTAAACCAGGACATCATGTTTGGTTTGCGTAAGAAGTTATTTGCGCACACTCAGAAACTATCTATCGAATTCCACGAGACATACACATCAGGTCGTGTCATCGCAAGACAGACATCAGATATGGATTCCCTAAAGGAACTGCTTGATTCTGGTGGTAATGAGATGATTGCCGGTCTGTTGTTTATGACCTTCACCGCAATTGCTCTGGTAACTGTCGATGCTTCATCATTCTTGATCATGTTGGTGTCGTTCATTCCGTTGTTCTTTCTTACCCGTTGGTTCCAGGTAAACACCAGAGTGAACTACCGTAAAACTCGTGTTGCATCAGCTAAGTTGATTGTCCACTTCGTGGAGACTATGACCGGTATCCGTGCAGTTAAGGCTTTCCGCAAGGAGAAGAGAAACGAAGAAACCTATAAGGGGCTCGTTGAGGACTACCGTTCGGTGAACGCTAAAGTGATTCAGCTCTTTGGTATCTATGATCCTGGTTTGATCATGATTGGAAACATAACCGTTGCCTTCGTCCTGCTCTGGGGCGGTTGGCGTGTGATGCAGGGAGACCTTGGTATTGGTGTTCTCATTTCATGTATTTTGTATGCGCGAAGTTTTTATGAGCCAATGGAAAACATCGCGATGTTCTATAACTCATACCAATCGGCTAACTCAGCTCTTGAGAAAATCTCTGGAGTTCTAGAAGAAGAACCTTCAGTCCATCAGGCGCAAAACCCAACTCCGCTTGCTCCAAAGAAGGGGCACCTGCAGTTTTCTAACGTTGAGTTTGCATATTCAAACGGCAAGGTTGTCTTACCTAAATTCAACCTAGATATTCCTGCAGGGCAGACAATTGCTCTGGTGGGTACTACCGGTGCGGGTAAATCAACTATGGCGAAGTTGATCTCCCGATTCTATGACCCAAGCGCTGGTTCTGTTGAACTAGATGGCGTAAACCTAAAAGAATTATCTGATGATGACCTGCGCACAGCAATTGTTATGGTGACTCAGGAGGCTTATCTGTTTAGCGGTTCTGTTGCTGAAAACATTTCTCTTGGTAAACCTGGAGCAACACTGGAAGAGATCCAGAATGCAGCTAAGGCAGTTGGTGCTCATGAGTTCATCTTGAGTTTGCCTAGCGGTTACGACACTGACGTCAATAAACGTGGTGGTCGTGTTTCCGCAGGTCAACGACAGCTGATCTCTTTTGCTAGAGCCTTCATTGCTGACCCGACAGTCTTGATTCTCGATGAGGCCACCAGTTCCTTGGATATCCCAGGTGAACGCATGGTGCAAAGAGGATTACAGACCCTGTTGGCAGGTAGGACGGCAATTATTATCGCTCACAGGCTCTCAACTGTTTCTATCGCTAACCGAGTGATAGTCATGGAACATGGCCAGATGATTGAAGATGATGCTCCTGCTGCGCTTATTGCAGGAACCGGTAAGTTCTCCAAGATGCACAAGGCTTGGCGAGATTCTCTCGTCTAGGCTAGTAGTAACAAATCACCTCTAAAACAGAAGGCACCGCTATGGAAAAAATCAAGGTAGTCGGCAAGGTAGTTGAGCTTGACGGCGACGAGATGACTCGTATCATTTGGCAGAACATCAAAGACTCTCTTATCTTGCCTTTCCTAGATGTTGACCTTGAATACTATGACCTATCGATTGAGCACAGAGACGCTACCGATGACCAGGTCACCATCGATGCTGCTAATGCAATCAAGGCTCACGGTGTTGGTGTGAAGTGTGCGACGATCACTCCTGATGAAGCTCGGGTCACTGAATTCAGCTTGAAGAAGATGTGGAAATCTCCTAACGGAACTATCCGTAACATTCTTGACGGTGTTGTCTTCCGTGAGCCAATCATCATCTCTAACGTGCCAAGACTGGTGCCGGGTTGGACTAAGCCAATCATCATCGGTCGTCACGCTCACGGCGACCAATACAAGGCAACTGACTTCAAAGTGCCAGGGGCAGGGCGTGTAACAATGACTTGGGCTCCAGCTGATGGAACAGAACCAACCACGTTCACTATTGCTGATTACCCAGAGCACGGTGGAGTTGCGATGGGTATGTATAACTACATGGACTCCATCCGCGACTTCGCTAGAGCATCGTTCAACTATGGTCTCTCTCGTAACTACCCGGTTTACCTTTCAACCAAGAACACCATCTTGAAGGCATACGATGGTGCATTCAAGGATGCTTTCCAGGAAGTATTTGATGCAGAATACAAGTCAAAGTTTGAAGCTGCGGGCCTCACCTATGAGCACCGTCTAATCGATGACATGGTTGCTGCTGCATTGAAGTGGGAAGGTGGCTACGTCTGGGCATGTAAGAACTATGACGGAGACGTGCAGTCGGACACTGTTGCTCAAGGTTTTGGTTCTCTTGGACTTATGACTTCCGTGCTAACCACACCTGATGGCAAGACCTGCCTTGCTGAAGCTGCACATGGCACTGTTACCCGCCACTACCGTGACTGGCAAGCTGGCAAGAAGACTTCAACTAACCCAATTGCTTCTATCTACGCTTGGACCAGGGCGCTTATGCACAGAGCAGAGTTAGATAACACCCCTGAGGTTCTAAGATTTGCGGAGACTCTTGAAGATGTTGTAATCAAAACTGTTGAAGCAGGAAACATGACTAAGGATCTGTCTGCTCTGGTAGGTCACGGTCAAGCATTCCAAACTACCGATGAGTTTATGGCAACCCTTGCCGAGAACCTAAAGGCAAGACTCAGCTAATTGTGAATAACAGCGAGTAATACTTCCCTGTGTAAAACTCCAGCACGAATTGTGTTGGAGTTTTATCTTTATGGGCATGTATAAACATAAAAAATCAAACTGGCTGAAACCAATAATGGTTGCCAGCGCATTCTCGGTAATCATCGGTGTTCTAGTCGTGCCTGAAGTTCACGCTCAGGCAACTACTCCAACACCAGCTTGTAACGCTAGCAAAACTAGTTGCACGGTAACCTTCCCTTATTCAGGTGACTACTACGTTTGGGCACCACCGGCTGATGTTAGAACAATGTCGGTTGTTCTGGCAGGAGCTCAAGGTGGACGAAGTGGAGGTAATGGTGCTAAGGCAACCGCTAACTTCAAGACCCTCCCAACAGGAAATCTTTATATCTATGTCGGTGGACAAGGTTCCTCCGGTAACGCTGCAGCAGGTGGCTATAACGGTGGGGGAACTGCTGGCTCCGGTCACGGTGATGAAGGCTCAGGCGGAGGAGCTACCGATATTAGAACCAGCACACTATTGGCAGACCGCATCGGAGTTGCCGGTGGTGGCGGTGGAACTGGTGGTTGGGTAGGTGGCGCTGGAGGATCGGGAGCCGGAACGACAGCTAGTGCCGGTGGCAATGGTCAGGGTTTAGGTGGAGGAGCGGGCACCCCCAGCGCTGGAGGATCAGGCGGTGTTTCATTTGGAGCACAAACTACCAATGGGTCTGCTGGAACTTCCGGAGTCGGTGGCTCTGGTGGATCAGCTAATACACCGGGCACGATGGTTGCCGGTGGTGGCGGAGGTGGTGGCGGCTTCTTCGGTGGCGGCGGTGGCGGCGCTGACACTGATCCAGCGGGGGTTGACGGTGGCGGTGGCGGTGGTGGTTCAAGTTACATGAACTCAACCAAACTAAATACGGTCGCATACTATTCCGCATTCCAATCGGGCAATGGTCAGGCCAGCATCACATACAACCTAGGACCAGCTGTGACTTCCTTCACGGCACCGATTTCACCTAGTAACGCTGCAACGCCGACATTTAACATCACCTTCGGTCAGAGCGTTACAGGTCTGACAGCAGATGACTTCACTATCTCTGGAACTGCTACTAGTTGTTATGTTTCAACTCTTACCGGATCTGGTGCAAACTATGCGGCAACAGTTAATGGGTGCACTGATGGCACGATAAGCCTGACTTTGAAAGCTGATACGGTAACCGGAAACGCAATTGGACCGGTTAGACCTGTTTCAACCTCATCAATCATTCTCGATAGAACAGTTCCCGAGATCAACACTCTTACTAAACAATCCAGCGCTAATAGCTTGCTGATCTATAAAGCTAGCTTCACAGAACCTGTGACAGGGTTGGCTGCAGATAGCACTGACTGGTTAGTTAAAGGTGATGGTTGCAGTGTTCAAGCTATGACTGGTAGTGGCAGTGACTATGTAATCACCATCGCCAACTGTCTCGATGGACACCTGGCTGGTTTGGTCTTGAACACAGCATCGGTAGTTGATGCTGCTGGAAATATTGGACCTTCGCTACCTAATCAAACTAACTCAACCAAGATTGATACCACCGCTCCCGTTGTTAATGTCTTCGATGTGACCGAACCAGGTTCGGCTGGAACACCGAGCTGGGTCTTTGATAGCGAAGAACCGGTAACGGGTATGGCTGCGAGCAACTTCAGTTTCTCTGGAACTGCTCAGTCCTGTTCGAAGACATATGCCGTCCTACGTTCAGGCCTTGGTTGGCAGGTAACACTAACCGGTTGTGGTGTCGGAACTGCCCAGGTAACGCTCGGTGCGAATACTCTGACAGACAACTCGGGTAATACTGGTCCGTTAGTATCTCTGGCTTCGAACGTAGTAACTATTACGCCAGATGAAATTGTAAATCAAAGCATTACCCCAAGCGCTCCAACCGGAGCTCAGGTTGAAGTTCCCAAGGTAATTGTTGCTCCAATAAAGGAGCAGCCTGTGCCAAGAATCAAACCTAAGAACGAGAAAACCGATCTAGTTGAAGAAGTCCCGGTTCCAGTCTCCAAGGAACTGGTGAAGAAAGGCAAAGAAAAGGTAGTAATTACTGAATCACAGCAGCAGTCTTTCCTTATAGCGCTCGGACTTTCTGCGGTTGCTCTGTTGCTGGCATCGGTCGCGGCCGGGTCACAGCTGCGTTCTAGAAAAAGGAAGCACTAAGAGTTGAAGGGGGGACCCTCGTTCTAGTGGAAGATGATTGTTCTATCGGTATCTAGTAATACTCGATGTTCGGCAAACCATCTGACTGCTTGAGCGAGGGTCTTTGACTCAACGTCTTGACCAATAGCCACTAGTTCTTGTTTGGAATCGCCGTGATTTACACGAACCACATTTTGCTCAATGATTGGACCTTCATCTAAATCACTGGTAACAAAGTGTGCGGTAGCACCGATAAGTTTCACACCTCGAGCATGAGCTTGGGCATAAGGGTTAGCGCCTTTGAAGCCGGGAAGGAACGAGTGATGGATGTTGATAATCTTGCCAGCAAACTCAGCGCAGAACTCAGGACTGAGGACCTGCATGAAACGAGCCAGCACAATAAGTTCGATGTCAGCCAGTTTGATGTAATCGCGAAGCATGTGTTCAAAGGCGGCTTTGCTTGAAGCATCAGGGATAGCGTGTGATTCAAACTTCACCCCGTAAAAGTTAGCTAATTCTGCAAGATCGGGGTGGTTGCTAAAGACCGCAGGGAAATCAACTGGGATTCGCCCAGATCTCTGATTGAAAAGCAGGTCATTTAGGCAGTGGGCACTCTTGCTAACTAAAACTAGGGTTCTAACCTTGCGGCCGACTTCGTCCAGGTGCCATTCCAAGCCATAGGTGTCAACGACATTAGCAATCTGTTTGGCAAACTCTTCTTTACTGGCAGAGACCTCGACCTGAAGGCGCATGAAGAATCTGCCTGTCTCGGTACTGGTGAACTGCTTGCTCTCGGTGATGGTTCCAGAGGCGGCTACGATAGCCCCAGAAATGGCATGGACAATGCCCGGCTGGTCAGCGCAGACAAAGGTCAACACCCAGTGGTTTAGTTGCTTAGTCATAGGGTCAAGTTTAGAGCGCTGAAGGCCGATAGACGGGTTGGGATGTAGAATTGGATTATCGCAACTGGCGCTAAAGATGGGGTTCCATCAGGGAGCGAAGGCATTTTGGTCGTGCGCCTGGGCCAAACCGATTAAGCCAATATAGGAGTTCCCAAGTGTCTAATTTGCCATCAACATTTAACGATCCGTTAGAAGCAACCGATCCAGAAATTGCTGCCGTTCTAAAAGCAGAACTCGATCGTCAACGCAATTTCTTAGAGATGATCGCTAGCGAGAACTTTGTGTCTCGTGGAGTGCTAGAAGCTCAGGGCTCAGTACTAACCAATAAATATGCCGAAGGCTACCCAGGTAAGCGTTACTACGGTGGTTGTGAAGCTGTTGATGTTGCTGAGAATCTAGCTCGCGATAGAGCAAAGGTTCTCTTCGGCGCGGAGCATGCAAACGTGCAACCGCACTCAGGAGCAAGCGCAAACGCCGCAGTGCTCATGGCGCTTGCTAACCCAGGAGATCGAATCCTAGGTTTAGAACTTGCTCACGGTGGTCACCTAACTCACGGTATGAAGCTGAACTTCTCAGGCAAGATGTATGAAGGTCATGCGTATGGCCTTGACCCAGAATCATTCTTGATAGACATGGATGTCGTTAGAGCACGTGCTCACGAAGTTAAGCCTCAGGTTCTTATCGCTGGTTGGTCAGCATACTCTCGTCATCTCGACTTTGCTGAATTTAGAAAAATTGCTGACGAAGTTGGTGCAAAGCTTTGGGTTGACATGGCTCACTTCGCAGGTTTAGTTGCTGCTGGGTTACACCCAAACCCAGTTCCTTTTGCGGACGTTATTTCAACGACAGTTCACAAGACCCTAGCCGGTCCTAGATCTGGTTTGATTCTGTGCAAGGCAGAGTATGCAAAGAAGATTGACTCTGCTGTTTTCCCTGGCCAACAGGGCGGACCTCTGATGCATGTTATCGCGGCTAAGGCTGTTGCTTTCAAAGCTGCACTGGGTGAAGAGTTTAAAGAGAGACAGGCAAGAACTATCCGTGGAGCTCAGTTAATTGCAGAGCGCCTGATGCAGCAGGATGTTAGAGCCAATGGAGTTGATGTGTTGACCGGTGGAACTGATGTTCACTTGGTTTTGGTGGATCTTCGTAATTCACCGATTGACGGCAAGACTGCGGAAGACTTACTTCACGAAGTTGGTATCACTGTGAACCGTAACTCAGTGCCTAATGACCCAAGACCAGCTCTTGTTACCTCAGGTGTTCGAATTGGAACTCCAGCACTTGCTACTCGCGGTTTTGGTGAAGTTGAATTTACAGAAGTTGCAGATATCATTGCATCGGTTTTGATGCCTAATCCAGACATCAATGCACTCGGCGACCGTGTTCGTAAGCTAACCCAAGCCTTCCCGCTATACAGCGGGCTAGAGAACTGGTAAAGCCTTGAGTGCTGTCGTACTCGATGGCTTAGCAATAGCTAGGCAGATAAAAGCTGAGCTAACTCAAGAAGTGATTGCTCTAAAGCAGCGAGGCATAACCCCAGGTCTTGGAACTCTCCTAGTTGGCGATGACATTGGTTCACACACCTATGTTGGTGGTAAGCACAGAGACTGCCAGGAAGTTGGAGTTCACTCGGTAAGAATCGATCTACCTGCAAGCGCTAGCGTTCAAGATGTAAAGGCTGCGATCAAAGATCTAAATGACGCTAAAGACGTCACCGGATACATCGTGCAGCTTCCACTCCCATTTGGTTTTGACACCAACGAACTTCTTGAACTTATTGATCCAGCAAAAGATGCAGACGGTTTGCACCCAATTAACCTCGGCAAGTTAGTTCTTGCTGGCAGTGATGAAATGAATTCACCGCTTCCTTGCACACCGGCTGGAATTGTTGAACTGCTAAAGAGGTATCAGGTTGAACTAGCTGGAGCTGAAGTTGCGGTAATTGGCCGAGGCATTACAGTCGGTCGGCCACTGGGATTGCTGCTCAACAAAAAGGGTATCGACAGTACAGTTACGTTATTACATTCAAGGTCACGAGATATCGCTCATGCAGTTAAGCGAGCTGATGTTGTGGTTGCGGCTTTAGGCTCACCGCACTTTGTGAAGGCTGAATGGATCAAACCAGGAGCTGCAGTTTTAGATGTTGGAATTTCCAGAGTTGAACAAGGCTTGGTTGGTGATGTTGATCCAGGTGTAGCAGCTGTGGCTGGTTATCTTTCCCCTAACCCAGGTGGGGTGGGTCCGATGACAAGAGCGATGCTAGTTAGCAATGTTGTCGCAGCCGCACAAAGCCAGCGCGTTTAAAAAACTATCTTCCGCCTCGTGTTGGCATTGTTGGTCTTGGCGTTGGTGAAAAAATAGGTGTGAAAGTCGGAGTTGGCGTCACAGTCTGAGTGGGTCTTGGCCGAGGGGTTTTTGTCGGTCTAATAGTCGGCCGCACTGTCGGAGTCGGTTCAGTAGTTGGACGATAAATTACGGTCACGGTTGGCACTGGCTGAGGAGTTGGAATCTCAACATCATCCACTACATACAGAGTGGCAGTGCAGAGAAATGTTTTGTCATTATTGGAGTTTGAATTACTTGAGTATTTAGCTCTAAAGCTAGGCATGTTCCAAGAGCCGTAATAGTCCTGAGCAGATCCACAGCCGCTATCGCTAGAACTATATCCGCTGGATAGGTAGGTCAACGTAATCTTCTTGTATTGCACTGGACTAGTAGCACTGGCTGTTGCGCCTAGTGAAATGAAAGCAGAGGCCACCATTGCGATGATGCCACTTATGAACATTGGCAATGCTAGTTTCTCGAAAGTGCTGCGGTTACTCATTTTGTCTCCAATTGGGCTCGATAGTTAAACCATAGACCTAACTGGCGACAACCTGCATAGCTAGTTGAGCATCTGGGTGCCAGCTAGCTCCTTATAGAGCGGGGTTGACTTCAAGAGCTGCTTATGGGTCCCTGCGCCGATGACTTTACCTTGATCAATAACGATTATTTGGTCGCTGTCGACCACGGTGGAAAGCCGGTGGGCAATGACAATCATGGTTCTATTCTTGGCAACTGCATCGATGGCTTCACGCATCCGCTGTTCGTTGATGCCATCCAGGCTAGATGTTGATTCGTCCAGAAGCATGATTGGAGGAGCACTTAGTAGAGTTCTAGCGATTGCTAGGCGCTGGCGTTCACCACCAGAGAGCATGATGCCTTGCTCACCAACTTCGGCATCTAATCCTCGCTTGTCACGCTTCAGAACTGCAGTTAGGTTCACTTCTTTCAACACTCGCTTTAGTTCTGCCTCTGTTGCATCGGGTGCACCAATGAGCAGGTTCTCTCTGATGCTGCCAGCAAGAACTGGTGCATCTTGCTCCACATAACCTATCTGACCCCGAAGATCTGATCTGCTAATTGTGTGAACGGCTTGTCCATCTAGCAGTATCTCTCCACCGGTTGGTTCATAGAATCTTTCAATCAAACTGAAGACTGTTGATTTACCCGCACCAGAAGGACCAACAATTGCAACTCTAGAACCGCGTTCAATCTTGAATGAGATTGCTTTCAGAACTTCTTTAGGCTCGCTCATCACAGGAGCTGCATCGGGAATAGGTTTGCCGTCTTTATCGATTGCAACTTCTGATCTTGCCGGGTAACTGAACTTAACTTTCTTGAATTCAATGGCAGTTTTATTTACTGCAGACCTTCTAGATTTCTGTGCTCTTTCAGCATCACTGTCTTCTAGAGGAATATCTAAGATTTCTTGGATACGGGCTAACGCGCCAAGAGCAGACTGCACTGAAGAGTAGGCTCCAAAGAATTGACCAACTGGTCTGATCATGATGAACATCAAAAGGATAAAGGTAATGAGTGAGGCAACCTCTGTTTGTCCAGATGCGACTCGGTAGCCACCGACACCTAGGACAACAATGAATGCACCGTTGGCAGCTAAGCCTCCGATTGGGGTGACCCAAGAGTTGATGCGTGCAATCTTGACACCTTGGGTGAAGGCCTCGGTCGCATCAGTTTGAATCTGAGCAGATTCTCTAGCTTCAGCACGGGCTGCTCTAATGGTTCTAACCGCTGAGAGTGCTCTCTCAACTGAGGCTGACATGTTGCCAACTCGCTCTTGGGCTTTGGTAGTTGCAGCTCTGATTCTTCGAGAGGAGACACCGATAGCAGCCACCGCGATAGAAATCATGACCAGGGTGATTGATAGCAGCAGCCAGTCAATTACAGCCATCGCGACTACAGATCCAACAAACAGCAAGGCACCACCAGCACCATCAACTAAACCTTGGGTGAGGGCTGCTCTTAGCAGGGTGGTATCAGATCCAACTCGGGAAACTAGATCCCCCGTTCTTCTCAGATCATATTCAAAGATAGGCAGCCTGAGCAGTCTGGTGGAAAGTTTTGACCTCGCAGAGAAGACAACTCCTTCACCTGCTTTTGCTAGTACAAAATACATTGCTCCGCCGGCAACTGCGCTGAGCAGAGTGATGACAAGTAAAAGTAGTGCGATTGGTAGGACATCTGAACCTTGTTGAACAGTGCTGATTATTCTTCCCACAACCAGCGGTTGAGCTAGGTTCACACCAGCAGAGATGAGGCTAAGAACGACTGCTATGACGAGAAGTCTTCGCTGCTCTTTCATGTATGGCCAAAGTTGACTGAATTTGGCTTTCGGCCCAGTTTCTTTTTTGCCCGGACGACCGCTGCGTGGACCCATGGAACTCATTTACTACCTATTTCTCTAGCCCTGGCTCGCCCAGGATTTCTTCATTGATTAGATATCTGATTTCTTGAAGCGATAGGGCTTCAGTGTATGCGGTGTTCCTGTAAAACTTGCTGAAGTCGACTTTCTGTAATGCCGCTAACACCCTACTGTCATGCAGTTTTAGGAACATTACAGTGCTATTTGGAACTCGATCAAAAGAAGTCCTAACCTTGCCACAGCCATAGCCAAAAACTGTTAGGGCGACATCAGCCTCCGCTGGCTTCACCTTGGAAAATAGTCCAAAGTCAGTAACCTTCATAATTTCTCTAAGGTTGTCTCGCTTTTCCCAAACTTGGAAGCAGGTGTTCAGCCTAGCTTTTTGCCAGACCATGTCACCTAGCTCATCTACATAGTCGATAGACAGCTCTTCATCATGAATCAGATGGAAGTTACGGTTTAGTCGATTGATGACTGACCATTTGCGCCAGCTTCTAGGAACAACAAAAGCAATGTATTGGCTGTGCTGAGCAACTTTATTAAAGAAGGGAATGCTCAGAGAGTTGTTTCTTCCAAAAGGAGGGTTAGAAATGGTAACTGCATTAGAAACCTTAGCAAGACTCTTGGTCTCCAAAAGGAAGTCAGCAAGCAATACACCCTCTGCCTTTGGTTCGATGTCAAAGCTAATTACTTTGGTAGCACCGAGCGCTTTTGTTGCCTTGACAAAAGAACCTGTTCCACCTGCTGGTTCAATAATTATTTTTTGATCCAAACCCCCAACCAGATTGCTGACAGTGGTGGCTAATCTAATTGCTAAATCAAAAGGGGTATAGAACTGTTCCTTACCCGTTATCCTGCGATTACCTGGGCGAACTTTGACGCTCTCAGTGGGGTTCATAAACACAAGGATATCAGTTTGGGAGATTTGAGTGAATCGGCGGGCTGTTATTCAAGACCCGCCGACTCACTGAACTGTGCTTAGGGTTGCTAGGCTCCGGCTACTTTGCCAAAGACGGCCATAGCAATGTTTAGAGTGGTGAGTGCTGCGATTGCTGGGACGACCCAGATCGGGGTCTTCTCAGCTTTGCGATATCGGAACGCCAAAACAAAAATGAAGACTAAAGCGATGAGTTTTAGTGAAATAACAAATGCGTTGATTTTGCTTGGATCCACTGCTAGTCCTGCCATGGCAAGCCCGGTTGCCAACATAAGGTATGAACCGTGAAGAACGCCGGCGGTTACTTTGATTCCCTTGGTTAGTTCTCTGATGTGTGAGAAGAAACCAGCGAGTAATACAGCAATACCCAGAAGGTGCAGTACTAGAAAAATGTTAATCAGCAGTTCTAAAGTTGAATCATCCATGATGCTCTTTTCTGTTGATGGATTACATCAATAGTCTATGAGCGAAGCATGGCCATGCTGATAGCTGCCTCGACGGCTTCTGCACCTTTATCTTCTTTGCTGTTAGGCAATCCCGCTCTATCTAGGGCTTGTTTGATAGTGTCAACGGTTAAGAGACCAAAGCCAATCGGTGTGTCTGTTGCCAGTTGGACCTGAGTCAATCCAGCAGTTGCCGCATCACAGACAAAGTCAAAGTGCGGGGTTTCACCCTTGATAACAACACCTAGAGCAATCACAACATCGGCACCATCTTCGATTGCCCACTTAGCTGCCAGCGGTAATTCGAATGCACCAGGAACTTTGATGATTGAGTAAACATCATTACCCGCTGCCTTTAGCGATCTCTCAGCCCCAGCAAGAAGCGCATCAGCAATCTCTGGATGCCAGCTGGCAACCAGGATTGTTACCGCTAGATCTCTTGCATCAATTTCCAGTTTCGGTGCGTGGCCTGACATTAGTTCTCCATTTCAGCGATGATTTCAGGGAGCCGATGACCCATCTTTGATCTCTTGGTTTCAAGGTAACCGAGGTTCTGAATCGCTTCACCAACGATTACTGGAACATAAGAAGAAACTGGAATACCAGCTTCGGTTAGGAAGTTAGCCTTGGCTGGGTTATTTGTCATAAGTCTCACGCTTTTAACTCCTAGTTCACGAAGGATAGAAACAGCAGCACCGTATTCTCTGGCTTCCGAAGGCAAACCTAAAGCGAGATTTGCTTCGACAGTGTCTAGGCCCTGTTCTTGAAGTGCATAAGCCTTGAGCTTGTTTAGTAAGCCGATACCGCGGCCTTCTTGCCCACGAAGGTAGATTACAATTCCACCGTTGGGGTCAGCTTCGATCATGTCTAGGGCGTATTGCAGCTGAGGGCCACACTCACACTTGAGTGAATCGAAAGCTTCTCCGGTAATGCACTCACTGTGTAATCGAACTAGAACATCTTTACCAGTTG
>Ga0114964_10001059_pt1 | contig 20323 bp, 40 predicted proteins | sample C_131016_MF_Meta_FD_92638 | JGI IMG/M metagenome (GOLD analysis project Ga0114964, IMG submission 92638) | Freshwater microbial communities from Lake Croche, Canada to study carbon cycling - C_131016_MF_MetaG | ecosystem: Environmental > Aquatic > Freshwater > Lake | place: Lake Croche, Canada... | reverse complement strand
CTGGTGTGGACTTTGACTAGTTGGCCTAGACAAAACACTTTGAGGGTCCAATACTCCATAATGGTTCCTGCATTGCGGTGGTCTATTTTGTAGGTGTATTTCATTGTGGAAATATCCTATCAGAGTTTTAGAAAAAGTCAACAGATTTTTTCACAATTCGGTGTAGGCTACACTGATGGTCATAGGTCCACCCTTGAACTTCTTCCAAGCCAGTTCTTCGGCTTGATTATGATTGCGAGCCTTGATGTATCCGACTTCCTTGCCCAGTAGATACACAATGTATGTTTTCATCGTTCAAAGAGTATCGCAGAGTTTTTACAAAAAGTCAATCAATTTCTTTTTCAACAACTACACACCACCACGTCAATGTAGTTTCAGCTGCACATACAACCAGTGTAGTAGGCACCACTCGCCAACCAAGTGTCAAATACTCATTCAATTCTTTGTGGAAATTATACGCTATGGAGCTATACAAACTCATCTGCTTTGTTTTTTTCATCGTGCTAATAGCATACAGGCGGCAACGACACAAGTCAACACCTTTTTTCAAAAATCAGGTGCTTGATTACCAAGCACTTGCAGCTTTGTGGCCACAAAAAAACAAGTTTGCGACAGGCAACGCTGGTGAGAAAGTTCGCGAGGATACAGAAGGTAATTAATCTCCTGCGGTTTAGTCTTGCGACAATTTATCCAGCCACACTTCTCCTGCTACACTAGTTCGCAGGCATCATGCAGTTATACTGGTCCTCTCAAATTGAATAGTTGCTAGGCAGGATTTGAACCTGCAAGCTTTATGGTCTGCCGTCAGCTACTCAGCAGTTTACCTGTGTGCGTCTTTACATTCCGCCACTAGCAACTAAAGGGTGGGCATGGAAGGATTTGAACCTTCAACAGGGTTATCCGCACACTAGTTAGCGGTTCTCCTGCACAGTTTGGCTACCTGCTTCCGCAACTCGGAGTTGCACGCCCAAAATTGGTGGACATTATCGTAGCCCATACGTCGGATTTGTACCGAAGCGTTTCCTTTTACAGTTGCGCTAACCATTCACCAATCAAAAAATCAAACAATAATGTTTCCGTTTGCATCTACTATTTTACAGGCGCCAGCAACGCTGTTATCATATTGTTTGATTTGTTGTCAAGTAGCTATCTCTATTGCTTGGTTAAAAGAACAAAAATTGCGCCGGTTTTCATTGTTTGTACAGCAAGTCTCGGACCCTGTTTCCCAAGCCGCATCACCACGTCACCCCATGCTCGGTTCTAACGACTGGCACTCTCTTGGTTAGCTGTGATTTTCAACTCTTTTAGAGTCTAGCAATCAAATTAGTCGGTTTCAGTGTCCGCGTCTTACCGCCTGCGCGAAGCCCCTACTGGTCAATTACCCGCAAACGCTGGCATCATCCCCCGTCTACTCGCTACGCGCCACCCGTAACCAACTGTAAATATAGTACCCCAGTTTTTCTAAAAGTCAAGCAGCAATCAACCGATATTTCACACCGTCAACTTCCACAACCTTACCAACACAACTAGGCTTGGGCTTGACAGCTTCAAGCCACTGTGCTTGTGTCAATTCTTTGTTGTCAAGATACCAAAACTTGCTGCCACTAGCACCTTCAATCGCAGGTCCATCAGTGCGATGCTGTTTGCCGTCAACATACCAAAGCTTGTCGCCATCGGCAAGTTCAATGGCAGGTCCATCGGTACGATGGCACTTGCCGTCAAGATACCAATACGTGTCGCCGTTGTCGCTAACTTTTACGGTGTAGATTGTCATCGTTCAAATAGTATCGCAGAGTTTTTCTAAAAAGTCAACCACAATCTCAGGCAAGTGCCAGATTTTTCTGCGCGGCATAGTTCATGCCCGGCGTCAACTTCCAATGCAGGTCACGCTCAATTTTCAGACCAAATGGACCACGAATCGCCTCCAATTCCTCAACAGTAGCAATACCACCCCACTCTACACAACCCATCCCAAGGTCTGCGTAACCATACAAAATACCATCTTCCTCACCCGTAAGCAGCCACGTATTCGCGCCCCACGGAGTAAACAACTTGCAAATAGGCACTGTGCCAGCGTAACCAGCAGCGTTGAGTTTGGAGGAGAGTGGACTGGTAAGCAATTTCATCGTGCTAATAGCATACAGGCGGCAACGACCCAAGTCAACACCTTTTTTTAATTTGTTGGCTCGTAGTCCTCAATCACCTTGTGAGACGGTATCAGCTTCACTTGCTCATCCAGACTCAGTTCCAGAAGACTGTGCCAGTTCCAATCAACGGGCGATTTATTGTGATTGTCATCATAAGTAATTTCCAGCACAACACGTATAGTTTTCATATTTTAGTCGCAGTATGAGTTGTTCCACTTGTTCTTACGCACATACACCTTTTTGCTGTTGATGCGCTTGGTGATTGGACACATACTTCCCCAATCTTTACGCACACCCTTCGCAATATCAGCCGTAGAAAAGTTCATCTTCATGGTGTGAATATACACCTAGGTTTAGAACTAGTCAAGCACTTTCAGCTTTGTACCCACAAAAAACCCATGCTTACTTAAGCATGGGCTTCAATAGCCGGTCCATCCGTGCGAAAAAATCTTAGTTAGTAGTCCATATTCAAAATCTTTTCAGCCCGCTTGAGTTGATTTGCAGCAGCAATCTTGTGCCTCAGAACCTTAAGCTGTTCCTCAGCACGCCGAAGATGTACCTCCTGCCGTGCCACTTCAAGTCGCTGTTTTTCAGCGAATCCATCAACGTCCGTTATGCCATAGCGTGCAATATCATCATTTTTCATAAATGTCAATATACACCGAGGTTTAGAACTAGTCAAGACTCAAATTGATCTGACTTCATAAATTGGTCATCAGATTGCTTGGTGCGACGATTATTTTTATTGTTGTGATCTTTGTTTTTGCTTTTACGCTGGTCTTTGAATTTACGACCAAACTCACTATTGCCCTTGTACGATTTTCCCATATTCTAAATGTCAATCAATTTTGCAAACCTGTTCATATTCAACATCCCACACATCACCATCTTGATCTCGCACCGTCAATACATTTTCTGAAATATCAACCACAATTCCATCAAAATCTTCGTTGAACACATCGCTGGGCCAGACTTCCACACTAACTCGGTCACCAATGTTGTAACTATCAGTAATATATCCCATAAAGTATGTTTGTTACGGTCTAGACTCTACCAAAGTTTTACAGAAAGTCAACTACTTTTTAATTTGACCAGAATCAATTTTTCGCTGTCGTCTTCACCGGTGGTCGCAACTTTAATGGATTGATTCTCCGTGATTTCGGTGGTGAGATAGAAGTCTCCATTTTTATCAGTCTTGACTCGCTCAATTTTCACGTCCACATCCGTCGCGTCACCCTCATGATCCAAACGATAAATAAGTTCAGATTTGTTGTTAGCAGTCAAAATGCTAATGGTTCCGTTGGGCCAAGTCACGACATAGATGTTTTTCATTACGATGTAGATAATACCAGCAGTTTAGAGAAAGTCAAGGGGCTTTTGTACCTGACCCCAAGGTTTTTTTACTCTTAGAGTTGATTCAACGGCACATCGTGGCTGATGCTGATAACACCGATGCGATTGCCGTTGATGTCATTGAGCGGACGGCGAACGGTGGTGGTGTTCTCGCTGTCAAGTAGAGCTTCCTTGATGCTGCGAGTGGCACGGGTCACTTCCATGAGGAAGTTGGTGTCAAAGCTGGCGTTGTTGGTGTCAAAGCTGATGTTGATGTTCATTACGATGTAGAGAATACCAGAGTTTCAGAACAAGTCAAGCCTCAATTACCACTTTTCTTCTGGGGATATTTTTACGACTTCCCACGTATCTTGTTGATATTCGCTGCCGGGAACGTCAATTCTGATGTCAACGGCCAGCTCCTCAATTTCATGCTCGGTAGCATTTTCGGGGACTTCAATGACGGTTTCGTAAACGGCGGCCCAACGGATAATGACTTTTTTCATATTGTTGTTATTACTAATGTTGTTATTACTTCACAGCGGCCACTGATCCGAACTCAACACCGTCTCACCATGATCAGTAACTTCCCATAGAGTACCAAACACGTCAAGTTGTTCAATAAGAGTATTGAAGTCATTGAACTCGTTGCTAGCAGCAATCTCCATCACCGCAATACCACCAACACCAACCACAAACAATTTGTATTTCATTGAGTAAATACTTTACAGGCACCACGCCCACAAGTCAACTGGTATTTCAGCAAAAGAATCCCTTAAAGGATTCCCTTACGTGATTAGTCGTTTGTATTAGCTCCGTATCCAGAGCCGGAATCGTTATCGTATCCGCCACCGTGACGAGCCGTCGCGGCAATCTGCTCCCGTGCTTTCCGAGCCGCACGCACGCTTGGAAGAAGCCTCTTGACCTCCTCGGTGTAGCAAGCCCGCACCTTCGCCGCTGCCGCTTGGTACGGCTCGCCAGCATGAGCCTCTACGGCTTCCCAAAAGCCATCGTGGTAGGCAGACCAACCGCCCGCCACAACTTGTGCTTCAGCCAAGTTCCAGATTTTGTCCATCTGGCGCACTGCCAATGCCCTCGCCTCCTCGGCCTGTGCGACAATTTTCTCTTCCATCGTGATTTCCATAACGCAAATACTTTACAGGCACCACGCCACCAAGTCAACCGGTATTTCAGCAAAAGAATCCCTTGCAGCCGATGACGTTGCCGCTATCGTCCCGAACCAGTTCACCGGGACTCACCAAATCACTGCGGCCAGCACTGGCACTCTTGACCATTGCGCTGACGATGTACAGTGTGTCGTCCTCACGCTCAGGCAGTCCAACCACAGGTCCAAACGTGGCGGTGCTGATGTTGATGCCGTCAACGGTGCGGGCAACCACAGTCTCTTGCGTTACCCGAGCGATTGTGCCGCTTTTGGTAAACGTAGTGCGGTTGGGCCAGTCCGAGATGACGGTGATATCGTGCGGAGTGAGATTGATGAATTTCATTACAGAAAAGAAAATACCAGAGTTTCAGAAAAAGTCAAGCGGCAACTAAAAAGAATAGGGCTTTTTGTGCTGACCCAAAGCGTCCCACTAATACTATGCAACCACCGTGTAAACCACTTGCGATTTGCCTCGCGCACCTTCCTCTCGGAAAGAACCAGACACAATCACCTTGTTGCTGCGAATCAATTCCTGAATCCGAACATACAACAGTGGTTGATTCAAACCAGATGACGCCACAAGCTGCTTTATGGTAAATGTACCACCACTGTCAGGCAACTGGAAATTAACATCCATACGCTTGCGTCCACGCTTGCCACCCCTAACAATTTTACCCGTCTGCAAACTCAACTCCTTGTTGTCAGCCTTGTCCTTGCTCTTGACCAGCAATTCGTCAAACCTAGCCTCGGCCTGGCTAATCGTCTTGCAGTCATACGCAGTCTTGCCAAACGAATTTGCACCGGGATATGCCATGCGATCCTCCTTTTCCACCACACCACCGGGTAGCGGAGTACCCTTGGCAACAAACTTGCTCAAAAACACCTCGTAGCTGCGATGCGTAGCATCCATGTTGGTGCGATGATACAAATATACATCATTCTGCTTTTTGACCAAATCAAAGTTGCAATTACCGACTTTATCAAAGTTGGAAACAAAGTGTGTAGGAATGTCTTTCATGTCTTTTAAGGTTTGATGTTTAACTTGTAACTAGATTACCCTAGGTTTTAGAGAAAGTCAAGCAGCAAATTCAAAAACGCTGCGGATAAATTGAATAAATAACTTCTGAATACTTGCCCTTGGGAATCGTCGCTGCTTCTGCCTTGTCGCTCTCCGTATGTTCAGGTCGCCACTTGGGATGTTGCTGCTTCACTTCGCCGTGAATTGAATTCATAAACGCCAGCTTGGCATCATAGCGTTGGTTTGAATCTGCACTTTCCACGGGCAGAGTCTTGACAAACTGCGTCAGTTCCTCGTGAAAGTGTGCATCAGCTGCACGTTCCAACATTTCAGCTTGCATCTCATCAGAATCAATCTTCATATTTTTTAATTTTACGTAATCAATTTACCAGAGTTTTTTCAAATGTCAACCTTCATTTCGCATATCTTCGCAAAACTTTAGCTCTTGACAATGCGTACAAATCAATTTTTCATCGTCTTGTGAGGTTTTTCCACACGAAACACAATGCGTGCCAACCTTGGACTGACAATCAGAAATCTTGACGGTATCCACAGTTTTCATATTTTTTAGAGAAACTCTTTGTTGATGCGAAACACAATCTACCAGCAGTTTAACCAAAGTCAAGGGTTTTCTAGGATTACCCACAACCTCACATACCATTTACTCAGTAGCGTTGTCAACCTCAAGCGGCATAGTCACAGTCTCACCATCACGCCTATCAGTATACCAATCTTGGCAACTGGCAGTACCAGCCTTGAGGTCATAGGTGATGTCATCGCCGAAGTCACTACCATCACCTGCACCACCGTAACTGTACGCATCCCATGCCCACTTCTCAACCTCATTGAGAAAATCGATCGGTACAACCATCTCCTGCGAACTATTCACGTCCACATTCAGATAGCCTTCATCAGAGCCACCTGAAAAGTTGAGCGTGATGATTTCAATTTTGAGTTGCTTCGCCTTAGCGACGATACGAGCGGGCAGCGGTTGAATTGATTCCATATGTTGTTTTGTTGTTTAGTGACTGTACCGAAAGTTTTTCTAAAAGTCAAGCAGCAATATCGCTGGAGCGAACTTTTACCCGCAGCATCCACGGTGCAGGATTTACCGTCAAAAGTTTCAGGTAATCCGCAGGTGTGGGAATAAATCCACAATCTTCATCAACGTGTTGCTCTGCCAACATTTTGGTAGGAATATGTTGACCCAGACTGTTGACTATGGTATGACCGAATTTTTCAACTGCCCACTGAACTCCGGCACTGTGATGGCGAAGCGCACGATGTGTCCAGTCACCGGTGAAGGCTTTGGTTTCATCGAACCAATCGTGAAGTGCAACGTAGTCAGATGGACTACCACCCCACTTGCGAACCGAGCTTTTAGCGTGTAGCCAAGGTGTCATCGTGCTAATAGCATACAGGACCAAACCTGGTTCGTCAACAGGTATTTTAGAAAAACTTTTAGAAAAAAGTTCTTGTGTTCTGCTATGAAGCTGCTACTATCTTACCACGAACCGATATAAGGGGTAGGTAGTTCCGCCACCCCAAATTACTTTATCGTTAACGAAAAATAACCCAACATATGTCTTGAACTTTTTTCGTCTGGGTGGCATAGTTTCTACATGACACAGAAGCAAGTGTGCGAGGCAGTCAAATTGAAGCTGGCAACCAATCCAGCATGGGCATTACGCGGTCTGGTTCGTATTTACGAATTTCAGACAATTTCCGAGCAGCAGGTTGGTAATACCACAGACGCCAACGGTGTGGGATTTTCGGGTGTGGATGCAGAAATTCTGTCGTCATTCGCTCGTCAGGTGAATATGGGTCGTACCTTGAGTGTCAAGCAGATGTTGCTGCTGCACAAAAAGATGCCTAGATATTGGAAGCAAATCTCTGGGTTGATTGCCACCGACAAATTGGAGGCAATGATTGTTGCAAAAGGTGCTTGACACATTATGGTCATTGGTGTTATGCTCAATTGTATGATAGAACTTCTTAAATTTGCGACGGAATCAATTAGCAACTATTTTGCTACCATCGCGATGATATTTGTGATTGCAGTCGGTCTGACCACCGTTTTGTCGGCACTCATTGAAAAACTGCACAATGCCATTTTGAGCATCATCATCGCTTGTCGTACCACCAAGATTGACGAAAATTGAGGGTGGGGGGTACAAAAGATCCCCAGATAGGGTTAGGGCTTGACTTTTTCTAAAACTTCGGATATAGTATTTACATGATGAATTACGAGGGTTTGTTGGAACCACAGAAGAATCATGCGGTTTCACTACTGAACAGTCTGCACCTCAATGGTGTTGCATTTGATTCTAGTCAAACTGGGTGTGGCAAAACATATGTGGCTGCGTGGATTGCCAAGAATTTCAATGCTCAGGTGGTGGTGATTTGTCCCAAGGTGGTCAAAAAGACATGGGAGACTGTGTTGAGCAAATTTGGTATCAAGGCACATCTGGTGATTAACTATGAAAAAATCACTAGGGGTCATACTCCCCACTATACGTATGATCGGGCTGAATATGACAAGTCTAAGTATTGGTGGGAATCCAAGGGTATCAGTGTAAATTTCCCAGACAATGCTTTGGTGATTGTGGATGAGGTACATAAGGCGAAAGGGTTGCATAGTCTCAACAGTGAATTGATTACTGCAATTAAAAATGCAGGCATGAATCTTTTGATGTTGAGTGCCACTGCTGCTACCAATGTCACTGAAATGAAGGCATTTGGTTTTGCGACTAATTTGCACAATGGTTCTCAATTTCGTAATTGGACATTGATCAATGGTGTCAAATACAACAATTATGGTTCTATGGTGTGGGACAGTAGTCTCACTGAATGTCAAATGGGTTTGAAGAACATTCATAATTCACTTGCAAATGTGATGCAGATGTCTAGTCGTATGACTAGGGACATGTTTGGTACTATTTTTCCAGATAATAGGATTAGTGCTGATAGTTTTGATTTGGGTGACGTGAATACTAAAAAGTTCAATGACCTAGCCAATCAAATGGAAGCGGAGTTGGCTGCATTGGATGAACGCTCCAAAACTTATTCAGAACATCATTTTGCAATTTTGATGAGATTTCGTCGCCATGCGGAATTGTTGAAGGTGCCTGTGATGGTTGACTGGTTGGAGGATATGTTTGATGAAGGCATCAGTCCTATTGTGTTTGTCAACTTTAATGATACCAAGGATGCGATATTAAACCGTTTGTCCAAGCTTAGTAAGTTTAATGGATTGGTGGGTTGTATTGTGGGTGGCCAATCTGAAAAACAACGCAATCAAGATATTGAAGACTTTCAAAGTGATAAAAAGAGGATAATGGTTGTGAACATTGCTGCTGGCAATGCAGGAATTTCATTGCATGATTTGAATGGTAAATTCCCTCGTCATACTCTTATCAACTTGTCATGGTCTGCCATCAATCTTTTGCAGTCGCTTGGTAGAGCGCATCGTGCAGAAGGAAAAAGTCCAGTTGTTCAAAAATTGTTATTTGCCACTGGCACAATTGAAGATCGTATTAAAAGTCGGGTAGAAGTCAAAATTAAAAATATTGATTTGTTCAATGATGGTGATCTAAGTTTTGAGATTGACCTCAATTAAAAAAAAGATTGACTTTTCTCTCACTGTCGGTTAATGTATAAAAACATGGATATTACACCTGTTATTTGCAAGATGATTGGAATTCGTCGTTATAGTTCATTGGATTTGACATATGGACGCAAACCAAAACATAGTGAAGTTTGTGGCATCACTGACAAGACTCTAATCAAACCAACGATTACTGATATGATTAGTAATCAGGGTTATAATAATATTTTGGTTAACTATATGGGTGAGATGTTTATATGTGAACGCAATCGCAATGCAATTACTGTATATACCAAAAAGGCTTTGAAATATCATCCTCTACAAAATCAAGTAGCTATTTAATTATAACGTCCCCATAGCTCAAATGGATAGAGCAGCTGCCTTCTAAGCAGCTGATCCAGGTTCAATTCCTGGTGGGGACACCATTTTCCTTTTTGGTATTGTATTTAAATAATCTTTTTAAATACAATTATAAATTCATACATATTTATAAGAAGTGTTGACCTACGGACACATCGTAAGTCACTGACACTAACCATATAAACTATGTTTGATTGTATAAAATATAAAGATTTTTTTGCAGACAAAATCAATGACAATAAATTATTGAAGAAAGAATTGTCTTTGAATGAAGTTTTAAAATGTCCATTTGGTATGAGTGCGGTGGAGTTTGAAATTTATAAAAAAATTGATCATCCAAAAGACAGAAGAAAGTATCTGAATAATTATAGAAAGCAGCACAAACAATGTGTACAATGTGGAAAGCCAGCCGCAGTAAAACAAGATGGCGAACCATATATGTTGTGTAAAGAACATTTGAAGAAATACACGGACCAGGACAGACAAACAGCTAGAGAAATTAAAAAGGACCAAGTTGAGTATATAGAAAAAAAATATAAATATTCTGGATGTAAAAAGTGTGGATATAGGAAATGTTTTGCTGCATTAGATTTTCATCACCGTGACAAAAGAGAAAAATCTGAAAACTGGAACTTTTTACGGAGAACTTCACTCGGTACCGACGACGCGCCAAATGTACGAGTACGGAATGAACTAGACAAGTGTGATTTATTGTGTAAAAATCACCATGCTATTGTAGAGCTTGAAAGTGAGAGACAAGTTGCTAAAAAATACCAAGCAAAAAAATTAGCTTGTTTAATGTATAAAAAAACACTTAAATGTACCAAATGTAGTTCATTGGATAGCGACAAGCCTCGCGCATTGGCTTTTCATCATTTTACAGGTGTAAAAGATCAAGATTTTAAAAACTTCTATAAGTGGCGGGAGTGGAAAAACTGGAGTAGTTTGTCAGGCAATGGAGCCACCAATACCGCCTCGGCGACAGATCAACCATCTGAACTACCTGAGAGAATAAAGAAAGAACTAGACAAGTGTGAGGTATTGTGTTGTAACTGTCATGCTGAAATACATTTCAACACAATAACTGGTGAGGTGAATACTGAGCTTACTAACGAGACTCCTACGGAAGAATGTACTGATGATATTTGTAGAAAGTCTCATTGACAATAGTTTTTAACGATGTTATCATAGCTATGCTGGTGGAAACACCATTTAGAAATGTTGACCTACGGACACACCGTAATAATAAAAAATAAAAAATAAAACATATGAAAGACAGTTATCTAACTCAGTTTGTACGTAATCGTAAGGGAAATCCAATTGGTATTGTTGTTGCCAGCAAGATTTTGGATGATGATGTGGTTCGCATTGGTTGGAGCTACACCAATGTCAAGGCAGGTGATCGCTTCAACAAGGAGCGTGGACTTGGTATTGCAAGGAATCGTATTCACACCAATACCAATCGCAAGGTGCCTCATGCTGTACTCAAGGTGTTGGATGATGGTGGGTTTGTTGATCGTAGCAAACACTACTTCAAGGTATCAGACGCACAGGTTGCAGGTGCATATCTGAAACAGATTTAATTCTAAAAGATTATGTACACTACTGAAAACATCAAAGATAAAAACAACAATATCATTGCACTTCTCAAGGAAGATCCCAATTATATTGTACTCACCACTGTCACCGGCAAACTGCTGGGACGATACAATAAAAATAGCAAATCTACTTTGGATGCCAGCAATAACTTTGCAGGTGCTGGTAATCAAGTGATGCGTCTATTGAAGTAACCTCGGTTATTCCACATTGATGCAATAGAATAGTTTTGATTGCTGCATAGAGTCAACACACAATCTGAAGCCAATAGCTTGTATAAGGCTATTGGCTTTTTTGTTTTTAATTGGATTCGGTTCGGTCACCTTTAGATAAATTATCAATTGCCCACAATGGTTGTAGGTTGGTGTAATGGCAAGCTAGCAACAATTGCTTTCTATCAGTTAAATCAAATGATGCTAGTGGTACGATGTGGTCTATGTGCCAACCTTCAAAACTCCAATTATCCCAATTCATACCATACTGAAATTTAGATTCTAAATGCATCTTCAATTCATCAATGCTACACCCCAGGTCTGTCACCGCACTACCATTTTTAAAATTGCCTTGTAATGCTTTGTATAATCTAGATCTCAATCTACGAGATAGCTTGTATTGTATGTCTGTTTTAATACGATTATTGTTATAAGCTTTTCTTTTATCCCGGTTAGCCTCACGCCAAGCTTTAGTTTTATCTATGTTAGCTTTCCGATAAGCTTTCTTTTTATCTACATTAGCTACATAATAAGCTTTATGGTTAGCTTTTAATTTATCTTTGTTAGCCGCATAATAAGCTTTATCGTTAGCTTTCTTTTTATCTACATTAGCTTCACGCCAAGCTTTATAATAAGCTTTCCGTTTATCTATGTTAGCTTCACGCCAAGCTTTCTTTCGTGCTTTTATTTTATCTTGGTTAGCTTTATAATAAGCTTTTTTTCTTAATTTTGGATCTGTAATATCTTTGTTGATATTCTTTATTATAGAATTACAATCATCATTTTTAATTTTATCGTCACAATTGTTATGGGGTTTGATCAAGTTGGTTTCATCCCATACAAAAAATTCTTCTATTTGATTCTGTTTCATAAAAAAATAACCCTCTATTTTTATAGAGGGTTGCTACATCTTTAAGAATTGTTATTTCTTCTTTCTGACAGTCTTTTTTGGTTTGGTATCAGTATTCAGTTCACCATGAACTTGATTTCCCAATTCTGTCAAAACAAACTTCGGCTCACCATCGTCACCATATTCACTAATCTCAAGCAAACCATCAGCAACCAATTTATCAACAACTTGTTTGACTTCTGATAGACAAATAGCATCATACAATTCAATTGCTTCTTCATCTGAACAATTTGATTCTTTTTTAATATATTCAATACAATTATCCCTGTTTTGTTTATCCACCTGTGATTGAACCACTTCAAGATCCATATTATCACAATGATTAAGAAATTGATCAATCGTACCTGTAAAATGTTCACCTGTTCTTTTCATAATTTATTTTTCTAATTTCAGTTATTGTATTTCTTTTTATTTTTCAATCTTAACTTCAAAACTTGTATTTCTTACTTAACTTACTATACCACAACAAGTTACAAAAGTCAACCAATGTCATGTACGCAATTTCGCTGTCACTCAATTGCTTCTATAGATAAATAGTTTTTTTAAAAATTCAAACAATTGATTTAATTCAGAAATCTTTATTTTAATTTCAACCAATATAATAAATGAAAGATTCCATTGGAACTTGCGCTCCAATGGAATCCTATGTGATATTATACTATTAAGCAACCGCTAGAACTGCATCACTAACAGTCTCAGTAACCGTAGGAGCATCAACCGCCTGAGACTTGGTAACAGTCTCAACAATCGCACTAAGGTTGTAAACCTTGCCAAGATCATCAATCTTGATACGCTTGAACACCTTGCGGAATTGCACCAGACCAGGAGTGAACTTGACACCCAGACCATGCACCGCCGGATTGTACTCCTGATCCATCGGAACATACACCACAGTACGAGCAGACTTGGTAGCCTTGGCAGGCTTACCACGTCCAATCACCTTGCCATCCAGCAACGTCACACGCCGAGCAACCACAGTGGTTCCACGCGCAGTATACTTACGCTTAGGCTTGATCACAGCCTTGACATCAACATCAGAGGCAACAACAGCAGTAGAGGTAACAGTAGACATATTATTTTTTAGTTTTTAGTTTTTATCGTGAAAGCAATTGTTGCTTTCATCTGTAATCAATTTACCATCAGTTTTAGAAAAAGTCAACCCAAAATCAAGAAATTCTTTTTACCAAGCACAGCCACCTCGTTCAACGCTTCAGCGTCCCATTCTCCGTTGAATTGGTAAGCCTGCCACCGAATCAACTTGGCAACAGCCTCCAACGTCGTATGCACCGGCTTGAACGAGGATAAACCACATCCAAACAGTATGCTGTCATCCACATTGGAGAGATCCCGGTCAGAATCCTTGGCGATTGCAAAAGCAGCCTGAAATTGTGTCAAAGTCATCGTTCAAAGAGATTACCCGAAGTTTTAGAAAAAGTCAAGCCCAATCACTTCCTAATTACCAAAAAAGTTCCTTCCCACGGCAAATCTCCACTAATTTCTCTGCCATCAGCGTGGAAAACCATGACATCAATAGAATAGCTTGAGTCCATCCAATTAACTATGCTCGCTTCTACATCATAGATGGAGTCTTCATCTTGCTTGTCTGTAATGTTCCAAGTACCTGTGACAGGCACAAAGTCTTCCAATTCCACTGCATTTTTTGCTTTAATTGTGATATTCATTGCTTAATTATTTATTCCATTCAAAATTAACAACACCATTGGTATCTACTGTATAATGTGCCGCACCATGAGCAATTGCTTCTTTTTGGGCTTTCTTTTCCATTTCAACTGAAGTTGATTTAGTAGCCATCAAAATGATTGCAAGTATAATCATACCCACAACGATGCCTACTCCAAGGATGGTAAGTTCAGAATCTTCTTTTGTGTACATATTTTAATCCTCGTAAATTTTGGACAATGCGTATTTAGTCATTCTCTTTCGTGGATAATACTTGATAAAGTCGCCGAGTTCCAATCCTTGACTTTTTAAGACACGATTAAAATCATCATATTCTCTGGCATCTGATGATTCGTGTATCAGGACACGAGAACGGATATGGATTTGAGATTGTGGAAGTGCGGACTGATACTTACCAGTGTAGTAATTTACTTCAATCATATCTTAGAAGCTAATGTGTTCGTGGCGAATCGTCACATTTTTACCACCATCGTCCACCACGATGATTTCACGCAGAATGTCCACGCCGTTGTCAAGAAACTGCATCGCATCATGCATGAGCATCACCGTGTCACCACTACGGAACAGCTTGCGAAGGTCCACGAAGTTTAGTTCAAAGTCAGTAACCAACACTGAATGAACATTCTTGAGATGGTCAATCATGGGTTCACCATCCCAAGCGATGTCTTTCCAACAATTCACGTAGTTGTCCCATAATTGTCGGCGGGTAATGGTGACAGAAACTTTCTTGGCGTCAGTAGTAGTAACAGTGTAGTTCATATATACAGATTATCAGAGATTTTAGAAAAAGTCAACGATAAATCTCAACCAATTTTTCAAATACAACATCATTGTCCCAAGACAGTGCTTCCGTAGATCTTAGGTCGCCCTTACGGCTCAAATCGCCTTCGTGATCCCATCCCTTGATCGCCATCGCTTTAATCAATAGCTGACTGGTGCTGCCGCCACACTGAGCGACAATGCAGTCGCTCAGCAGATTCCACAGAGGGTGAATCCGAAAACTTGGATTGTTGGTGATGTAGTTCATATTACGATTTAGAGATTATCAGAAGTTTTACAAAAAGTCAAGCGGTTTTTTTGATAGGATCACCACAAACCTACTATAATAAACAACGTGGTTTTTGGGGACTAAAACCCAGGTTATCCACGAACCTCTTTCCGACACCGGAAAATTATTTAACCTCACAAATCATAACAGTGTCAACCACCTCAAACGTACCCTCAACATACGCTGGATCGTCAGGCAATGGTGCCTCCAATGCCACCAATACCGCCTCTGTGACAGATTCTGCCATCACCTCAACAAAACCGCACATCTGGTACACAACCGGAACCTTGTAGATTTTCATGTCAAATATAGATTATCACCAGTTTTAGAGAAAGTCAAGGGTTTTTCAGGATCACCCACAACCTTTTTACGTAAGATTAAACCTTAAACAGTGGCAGCGACATCCTCATCCTCATCCTCATCCTCATCCTCATCCTCATCCTCAGTACCATAGCCCACACTCTCACGCACCTCAATACCCTCTGGACTATTCCATTCGTAATCGTGGTCGCCAATTTCGCCGTTCTCAAAACTAGTAGCACCGACGAATCCACCACCCTCATCAGCATATTCAGTATCAAATACCAACGTAGGATACATCAGACTAACTCGTTCAAAGAACGGCGTTGCAGGACTCCACGCCGTGTTGTAGCTGATAGTGGCAGTAGTCAATCCCGAAACGGCGCAGTCAGTCACTTGCCACTCACCAGTATCGTATGCACCCCACTTGGTTCCCCAATTGCGATTGGTCCAATCATACCAGTTGTTGCAGCCATACTTGGCAATCAATGCGTCACTATCTGTCTGAGTGATACCAAGACCCCACGGCTTTCCAGCATTGATTTCCCAATCCTTGAGTTCACCAGCTTCCTTGCGACGATTCCACTCAGCCCACAGGTTATCAATCTCAGCTTGGGTTTGAATATGAGCCGGACTAGTCGTTCCAACAAGTTCCTTGGGCATCGGAACCAGCGCAGCGAAGTCCAATTCCTCGCCAACGACCTTGCCACCAGCGGAGCAGTCAACGGCACTCACGAACCGACGCACATCGTCACCGGGACCAGTGATGGTGAGATTGGAGCTAACATGATTAGGCATATTTTTTATTTGTGTTCTAAGTACAGATACAGTCTACAGGAGTTTTTCTAAAAGTCAAATACCGTTTTGAAATTCCCTCACCTTTTTCAAAATCGTCAACTGATGCTCTGCATCAATGCCGTCATTTCCAGCCAAATATCCAGTCAACCATCCACTCAACCGATTGAAGGCCATTTCGCCTGCAAATCCACGAGGAGTATCGTTACTCATGATCGCCTCAACCACTTGTCTGATTTGTTCGTTTTTCATAACTCCAAGATATTACCCCAGTTTTACAAAAAGGTCAAGCACCAATTCAATCAAAAACTTCACTTCCGCCGTCGCTGCTCAATTCAATTGATGGATTGTACTTGCGTGCCAATTTAAGCACAGCTACGACTACCTCATCGTAGGGTTTGCGTGCAGTCTTGCAAAACTCAAAATCACACACCGACTTGGTGATTTGGCAAGTTTCGTGTCCATCATCTTCCAATCCGTTGAAGGTGACACCTTTATCATCTATTTCAGGCACGGTGCCAGTGTCGCCAAATCCGCCGCAGAGCGGAATCTTGGTTGACGCAAATAGTGATTTGGCATCGTTGGTGAATGATGTCCATGCAGCATCGGTGAACGATTTACGAATTTTCCAATATTGAGTGTAGCCCATAGGTTTTGTTTGTTACGATTTAGAGATTACCCCAGTTTTACAAAAAGGTCAAGCACCAATCACCTTTATTTTTGAACCACCACCGCCCGCGCACCCACAATTGCCCAATTCAAATTCACCATCGCACCCTGCTTGGTGCTGCTGTGACCCAAAAACGTCGCCGACTCACCAATGCCAAAATATGCACGCCAAAAGTTCTTGTCAGTCTTGGTGTTTTTAGGCCGATGAACAAATCCAACCTCCACGTCACCCACCTTGGCGACATACAGGTTACTAAGCGAACGACTAGGCGATTTGGTGTAATGAATCATATCCACAAGAAAAAGAGTACCACCTGTCTGGCTCACCGTCAACAAGTGTTTTGAAGAAAGTTTTAGAAAAAAGATCTTGATTACCACCAACCCACCTGGTACTGTATATCCAGTCAAACAAACGATGGGTTGCGCGGTCCAACCCGGAAACAACACCAGACTAGCGGTAACACGCAAAGGGTAGGGGACCAGAGGCTGCTTTCATTACGTTAACGATAACGTAAATAAAACATAAAAAGGCTTGCTTTGTAGCAAGCCTGTGTTAAGCAACCAAACGGTCACTCGTCTGTCAAAGTATCTCGGTCCTCATAGAAACTATCCAATTGACTATCCTCATTACCCTCGTTGCGATAGTCATTTACCTCATTGGCATTCATATCTGCCAAATCATCGCTGCCGCCACCATCACCAGACCAACCAGATTCGTCATCGTCCATAAATATATCCTAGCGTAGTTTTTCTAAAAATCAAGCCATATCACAAACTATTCGGTTACTCGTCAATCGCACCATCAGAGCGAAATGCCCATGCCGCATCACGCACCTCCTCGTCAATGCGCTCCAACTCCTCCTTGGTAGGCTCATACTCCACACCATCCTCACCCGTCACCGTGATGATGTCAACCTCGTCAGGCTCCTCAGGATAGCCCGGATCACCGTTGCTCATGTACATACGAGCAGCAGTGCCAGCAGTATACTCCGCGTCAACCGTGACCAGCACTTCGTCGCCGTCAACCTCAATCTCAGTCTCAATTGTTATTTTCATCGCTCAAAGATTACCACCTGTTTTAGAAAAAGTCAATGGGTTTCTAGGATTACCCACAACCTTTTTTAACCAAAATCAAGCCTGTACAACAAAGCCCGACGTGTCCTTCTTGGCCTTGCCCTTAGCCTTCAAACCAACAATGCAACCAACAGGGTCCAGAAAGCGTGCATCATGCTCGTCGCCATTGACGACAGGTCGTCCCATATACGTCGCCGGAAGCGTCTTGCCAGCGAATACCACAGCCACGTTGACACCCAACGCAATAGCTTCCTCAACGGCGGCCTGGTTATCCTCGCTACGGCTAAACGTCAGGTGATAATTTTTGGGCATCAAACCAGCAGCATACGCACGAACCCTTTCAATGCGCTTGGTATAGTCATAAAACTGCGTGCCAGCGTTGATTTCCATGATGCTTTTGCCCTCCTGAACCTGCACCTTTTCCCAGGCAACGTCACTCGTACCATTGAGACGAATTGACGGCCGGAGACTAGCCTTGCTTGCCTTTTTGCACAACGCCAGCACATTCAATGCGATGTCGCCCATGAATCGCTCCTGCTCAAGCTTGAACAGTATCGTCTTAGCGATGCGTGCCTTTTTGACGTTGGTCATGGCTCCACGCCCGCTCGTGTACAGACAATTAAAAGTGCAGCCCTTTGACGCAGCAGGGCACATATTGACAATGCCACTTTCCCGAGCAGGCGCAAGATACAAAATACCAGTCATCACACCGTAGGCTTGCCCCTTGCGGGTTTTGGCATCGGCGTTCACGCTCAATAGATTCAATTTCATCGTTCAAATAGAATACCCGAAGTTTTAGAAAAAGTAAAGAAATATCGCCAACTTTCTTCACTCATGCTCATACTCAGCATACGCACCATCATCCTGCAATTCCAAAATCTCGTTAATGACCTCCTCCTCAATACGCTCCATCTCCGCCTTGGTAGGCTCATGCTCCACACCATCATCGTCCATCACGCTGATGATAGTCACGGCGTCCGTCTCACCGGCTTGAATACGAGGCGCGATGCTTGCTGCGTATTCGGCTACAACCGTCACAAGCACAGTGTCGCCGAGACGCTCAAGCTCATCGCCGCCGTCAACCTCAATGTTAGTCTTAATAGTTATTTTCATCGTTCAAAGATTACCACCTGTTTTAGAAAAAGTAAAGAAATATCGCCAACTTTCTTCACGGAATGTACCACACCGGCTCACCATATCCAGGATCATACTCCCTCGTAACACTGCCAACCACATGACCCTGTGCCTGCAAAGCAGCAATCCATCGCTCCACTCGCTCACGCTGCACATCATCCGCAAAGTAAATCAAACTGGCAACCGCCTTGCGCTCCTTGGATTCAAGTCTCATTGTGCTAATAGCATACAGCACCATACCGGCACCGTCAACCACATATTTAGAAAAACTTTTAGAAAAAAGATCTTGCATCCATCGGTGCATCTGCTACTCTGTATGTGTTCTCAAGAGAACGGTACGGGCCGACACCAACTAGGCCGAACCTCCGATAAACCGGGGTGGATAGGGGACCGGCCGCTGCCCAAATTGCATTTGTAAATAAAACTTGACTTTCACCCAAATATCGCGTATGCTTGTGGTACACCACCCCTGCCCAAATTCAAAAAGTTGCAAGTGCTTGACTATCAACCACTTACGCAACCGTTGATTATCAACCACTTGCATTGATGCTCAATTATCGCCACATTGACCGATGCACTCAATGCAACATTATCGCCACATTGACCGCAGATACCAATATCACATTATCGGGGTAGCACCGCATAATATGCCCAAAATATGGTGTTTTTGAGTGATTATTATATAATATAATATGTATTATAATTTGCGAATATGATTGTATCACAAATGTCAAGCACAAATGTTATTGTGGATGATATATAATAAAAGCGGACAAGCAAAATGAAAAACCTGATATATAATACACATCTGCGTATGTATATATAATGTGCTGCAAAAAAATATAGACAATGCGGAAAAAGGTGCCAAGTATCTAGTTATAAGCATTATGATGTGCTGTGCTCACAATGTGGCTATCAGTAGTTATTATGTGTGTATATGATTGTTATCTGATACAAATTGTATTATTATCAACTGGTTATGCCACTATGACTATATTTATATTTTTGTTTATTATTTTATAATGATCATATACTAAACCTTTTTTTGTTGTGATAGATTGTATATATGGATACATTATATTTATTTTATTTATGATATGTGGTGCAATGTATTGTGTGGGGGTGGGGGGGGTATATAATAGCCTCTGTACATGGAGGGGGGTTATTGTTATTGTTATGGTTGTGTGCTTTGAGTTATTGTTCTGCTTGGTTATATAAGACTGAATCGTGATTTTACAGTGCATTGTATTATTTT
>Ga0114964_10001058_pt1 | contig 20337 bp, 16 predicted proteins | sample C_131016_MF_Meta_FD_92638 | JGI IMG/M metagenome (GOLD analysis project Ga0114964, IMG submission 92638) | Freshwater microbial communities from Lake Croche, Canada to study carbon cycling - C_131016_MF_MetaG | ecosystem: Environmental > Aquatic > Freshwater > Lake | place: Lake Croche, Canada... | reverse complement strand
GGTGGCTTTGCCGACAGCCGTATTTTGCAAGTGCACGGCCAGCGCATGGTGGAGCGGGATTTCGCGCCGCGCGGGCGCATTAGTGTGCAACTCAAAGACATGCGCAACGCACTAGACACCGGCAAGCAATTGGGCTTTGATGCGCCCATCACGCAACTGCTGGAGCAACTTTATGCCCAGGCGCATGACAACGGATTGGCGGGAATGGACCAGGCCGCCCTGTTTGCCCATTTGGCTAGCCGCAACAACATGGCTTAAAGCAATACCCGGGCACGTCCAACGCAGGACGCTAGCCCCACCAAGGACCCAGGCTACCCAGCAAACCCCTGGGATGTACTTTGGTTTGAACATACCAGGCGCCAAGCCCCAAAACGCCCGAGAACCAAGGGTAAGCACCAGTGTAATTAGCCAGAAAACACGGTTGACACCCCTTTACAAAACTGCGATTATTTCATCCGGGGCAACATAGTTTCCCTTGAGTAGTATGGTCGCTTCCTAAATTTTGGCAATTTTTCAAATAAAGGTGCAATATGAAAACACGTAGTCTGTGGGTATTTGCCGCTGCACTCAGCAGCGCTTTGACAATGGGGTCAGCCTTCGCGGCCGACGATAAGGCCCCGATCAAAATCGTTACCAATAACTGGACCAGCCAAGTAGTTTTGTCCTATGTGGTGGGAGATGTACTCAAATCCAAAGGGCTCAACGTCGAGTACAAGCCCTCCGATACGCAATTGCAATTCACTGCTATTGCTGCAGGGGATATGGATTTCCAGGTCGAAGTTTGGGAAGGGTCCATGAACGATAACTTCCAGAAGTCCTTGAAAAATGGCGCGGTGGACTACGGCGCGCACAATGCGGTGACCCGCGAAGACTGGTGGTATCCCAGCTATATGAATGAAATGTGCCCCGGTCTACCAGACTGGAAAGCGCTGGATAAATGTGCCGCGAAACTCGCCACCGCCGAGACAGGTACCAAAGGCCGTTTTGTAGGACCACCCGCTGATTGGGGTAAGCATTATTCGGAACGCATCACGGCCTTGAAGATGAATTTCCAGGAAGTGGCTGTGGGTCAAGCGGCAACGCTGTGGGCTGAGTTGCAAGCCGCCTACGACCGCAAACAACCGGTGGTCATCTTTAACTGGACTCCCAACTTTATTGAGGCGAAATTCAAAGGGCAGTTCGTGGAGTTTCCCACCTATGATCCCAAATGCCACACGGACAAAAGCTGGGGCATCAATCCCGACGCCTTGTATGACTGCGGCGCAGCGGCAAAGGGCTACCTGAAAAAGGTGGGTTCTAAGAACATCGCCAGCAAATGGCCCACAGCCGATAAGATCCTCAAAAAGGTGAACTTCACCAATGACCAGATCGCCGCAGCTGCCGCGATGGTGGATGTTGACGGTATGAAGCCCGAAGATGCAGCTAAGAAGTGGGTAGCGGCCAATCAGGCCAGTGTCAAAGCCTGGACGAACTAAAGGTCTCCCAACAACAGTGGGCCGCCTTTGGCGGCCCACTGTTTTGTGTAATTACTCTGTTTTGAGGTTAGTGAATGTTGCAGGCCACGCCGAAAATATCATGTCGTCACCTTTGGAAAATTTTCGGCCCTGACCCTGTCGGATTTTTAAAAAAGCACCAACACCAGCCCACGCTAGACGACTTTGCTGCTGAAAAATATATTGGGGCCGTAAGAGACGTATCCTTTGACGTGATGGACAATGAGATTTTGGTCATCATGGGCCTATCTGGTTCAGGAAAATCTACCCTGATACGAGCCATCACCCGCCTGAACGACCCCACGACAGGGGAAGTCATGATGGACGGCAAGAACCTACTAAAGGCCTCCGCGAGTGAGCTTATCGAGATTCGGCGCCACAAAATGGGTATGGTGTTTCAGAACTTTGGCTTACTACCACACCGTAATGTCATTGATAACGTTGCCTTCCCCCTTGAAGTGAGCGGCATGTCGCGCACGCTGCGCGATACCAAAGCCCGCGAGATGCTCAAACTCGTTGGGCTTGAAGGGCGTGAAGCCTATTTCCCCAGGGAATTGTCTGGGGGGCAGCAGCAACGGGTGGGCATCGCGCGCTCACTGGCCGTGGGGCCGGAAATTTGGTTTCTCGATGAACCATTTTCAGCCCTGGACCCGCTGATCCGTCGCGAGATGCAGGACGAGTTCATACGCCTGCAAAAACTGTTGCGAAAAACTATTTTGTTTATCACCCATGATTTTGATGAGGCGATCCGATTGGCTGATCGCATCGGCATCATGAAAGACGGCGAGTTGGTGCAATTGGCAACGCCGCAAGAAATGGTGTTGCACCCTGCCAATGACTATGTGCGCGAGTTCGTCAAAATTGCGCCGCGCGACAAAATTCTGACTCTAGGCGCGATCGCCCGTCCACTGACGGGAGAACTGCCGCAGCAGGCCCTGGCCGGGGACACCAAGCTGTGTGATGCAGCGGCTCAAATACTGGCCTCCGACCAGCGTTTTTCCATCCTAAACCAAGGCCAGCAGGCTATGGGCACGGTCACCCGCAAGGATTTGATCGACGCCCTGTTCCCACAGACGGTAACGCCATGACGGCCGCGCTTGCAGTGGGTGTGGCTTCGGGCACAGGGCCGGCGCGCGGCCAAGCTTGGCTGCCCGCTCTGGGTTTTTTAGCTTTGGTGTGGCTAGTTGCCAGCGGCACATTTCCTTGGCTCAATACCTGGCCGGGAGAGTGGGTGCTGCCATTTCGGGATTGGTTAACCGATTCGTTCACCTGGTTTAGTGAATGGGCAAAGCCCCTTACGCGTGCCATTGCGGCAATCCTCTTTGTACCGCTTCACCTGGTGGAAGTTTTGCTTTTCCGCGGCGTGCCAGATTGGAACCTGCCTGCCTTGCCCTGGGCATTCGTCGTCATGGGCGTAGTGGTATTTGCCCATTGGCAAAGTGGCTTGCGACTGGCCCTTTTCTGCGGCGCCTGCCTGCTCTATCTGGTAGTTTTTGACCTTTGGGCAGATGCAATGCAGACGGTCTCCTTGGTGCTGGTGACGGTTCCGCTGGCGGCAGGTATGGGCCTGTTTTTGGGTATATGGTCGACACGCAACCAAAGGGTGGAGCGCACACTCAATATGCTGTTTGATGTCATGCAAGCCACGCCGCACATGGCCTACCTGGGCCCCGTGGTGGTGTTGTTTGGCTTTGGCCAAGTGCCCGCAATGCTTGCCACACTGATTTTTGCGATGCCTCCGATGGCACGGTGCACGATCCTGGGCTTGCGCAGCGTTTCACCCGAAATTGTGGAAGCGGGCACCATGGCTGGATGCACCGCCCGGCAGCGGCTGTGGAAAGTGGAGTTGCCTGCGGCGCAACAAACTCTGCTGCTAGGACTCAACCAGGTCGTCATGCAAACCTTGGCGATGGCCGTGATTGCTTCTCTGGTGGGAGCATCGGGCTTAGGGCAAAAACTGCTTTTTTCACTCCAACAATTGCGCATTGGAAAAGCCATGGAGCAAGGCATCGCCATCACCCTGATGGCTTTGGTATTGGATCGGCTCACCGTAGCGCAAATGGTGCGGGCGGCGGCCAATGCCATCGTCTCTGGAAGCTTCTGGCAGCGTCATGTGCACAGCCTGGTGTTTGCCTTGGCGGGGCTCTGCCTGATAGGGCTGGGCTACCTGGCGCCGGTACTGTCGGTGTGGCCATCGGAAATGACCATCTCCTTTGGCGGCCAGATTGATGGTGCGGTTCGGTGGATTTCCAAAAACCTCTACAGCTACCTCAAGCCCTTTCGTGACAATATCACTATCTACCTCTTGCTGCCGATCCGTGATTTTTACCTCTGGCTTCCCTGGGTCATAGTCATCGCTGCGCCCACGGCGATCGCTTGGCATTTGGGCCGCTGGCGGCTGGCCTTGGTGCCCGTAGGGCTGTTTGGCTTTCTATTGCTGGCAGGCTTTTGGACGCCACTGATGTTGACCATCTACCTGGTCACCAGCTGTGCCATTTTGTGCTGCCTCATTGGCATACCTTTGGGGGTGTGGGCTGCAAAAAGTCCCTTAGCAGCGCGTGCGCTCATGCCACTTTGCGATCTGCTGCAAACTTTCCCGAGCTTTATTTACCTGATCCCGGTGATCATGCTGTTTCAGACCAGCGACCTGTCTAACGTACTGGCGATGCTTTGCTATGCCAGCGTGCCTTCGATCCGGTACACCTACCTAGGGCTGACGCGGGTGCCTCAAACAACACTGGAGGCGGCTATTGCATCAGGCGCAACGCCGGCCCAGCGGCTTTTCAAAGTGGAGCTTCCGATTGCATTTCCCGAAATTTTATTGGGGATCAACCAAACCATCATGATGGCACTGGCCATGGTAGCGATTACTGCGCTGATCGGTTCGCGTGACTTGGGTCAGGAAATCTACAAAGCGCTGCCCAATGCAGATACCGGACGCGGTCTGCTAGCAGGTCTGGGAATTGCCTTCATTGGCATTGTCGCGGACCGACTCATTAACGCCTGGGCCCAAAGGCGCAAGCGCCTATTGGGCATGTCTTAATCACTCGGAGTTTGGAGCCCGCAAGCGCGACAGGGCTGGCGCCAATCGGCCAGCACCTGTCGGCAAATACACTTAGGAAGCCGAAAGCGAATAGCCAATGGCCATGACCGCTACACCTGCGATCAATGTGACATACGGCAAGACCCCGGCTTTGTTTTCAATATCACTGGTTTCCTGCAGATCACTCGAGGTGCTTTCCGGAAATACACCGCCGTCCTGGATGTAGTGGCGGTATAAAAAGACGGGTATCACCAAAGCAGCAACCACCAAGCCGGTCATCAAGGTTCCGGCTCCCCATACATTGGCGCCCATTCCCATCAGGAACACATTAACAAAACCGAGAAGCGCGCCGATTGCCAGCAACCAGGTCGCTGCTTTGTAGGGGCGGTCCCAATTGCCGCGATCCATACGGTGGATCCATCCTGCGTTGAGGTTGAGGAAGTTAAAGATGATGTAGCCGACATTGGATGCCGCCAGCACAAACACGTAGTCGGACAAAAGCAATAACACCAAATTGAAGCAAAGGTCTGTCCACATGGCCGCCGTAGGCGCGCCGTGTTCGTTCACCTTGCTCAAATACTTGGGTAGCCAGCCGTCTGCAGAGGCCTGGTACAGCGTGCGTGAAGAACCGGCCATGGAGGTCATGATGGCCAGAACCAGTGCCAAGATCATCATGGCAATAAGCAAGCTGGTGATGGCCGGTCCTGCACCAATAATGCTGGCCATTGCAGCGGCCACACCCATACCGGAATAAATTTCCGGTGACAAAATACCGTCGTAAATCGCATTGGTTATCGTGCCATCAGGGGCAGTCACAGGTTGGGTAACCACGTTACCTAGGCCAAAGTGCGCTTGAAAAGCCAAAGGAACCAGCAAAAACACCACGATACACAGCAGCCCACTGTAAAAAATGGCTTTGAAGGTATCCGTCTTGGGGTCTTTAAACTCGCTGGTGTAGCAAACTGCGGTTTCAAACCCGTAAGTGGACCACGCTGCGATAAACAAACCGCCAGCCATCAAGGTCAAGCCTGCAGCGTTCCATACTCCGTCACCGGCAAGGCCCTTGTCCCACGCCAAGGGGGCAATGGGGAAAAGATGTGATGCGGACTGCGCACTCATGACGTCGCCGGTAATGAGTGGCACCAGGGCAATCACCATCAAGGGAAATAAGGCAGCAATTGCTAGGATTTTCTGCGTCTTGGCTGAACGCAAAATGCCACCGTGTTGAATGCCAAAAACGGTGAGCAAGATCGCCGCGCCAAGAATGAAGACGGCATTGATGCGCAAGCTTAGACCGGTCTTTATCGACCCCAAGTCCAGCAGCGTAATTTGCCAGGTGTTAATGGCGGCATCGGGTGCGAACAAAGCCATGAGCACGTAGCCGGCCGCTAGCCCCGAACCGATAGAAAGTACGGGGGACCAGGCAAACCAATTGCACCACACCGAAATCGGCGCGACAAATTTACTGTAGCGCAGCCAGGCCATAGCGCCGTAGACGGATGCACCACCCGACTTATTGGGGTAAAGACCTGCAATTTCAGCATAGGTAAACGCCTGCAAAAATCCAAAAGCAATCGAGATGGCCCAGACAATCCACGCCGGCTTACCCACGGTCGCAGCAATCGAGCCAATCGAGAACAGGACCAATGCCGGCACACCACTGGCAACCCAGAATGCGCCGGTCCAGCCGATCTTTCTCTGTAAACCCTGCGCTTGCGCGCCGTCAGTCGTAGTCATAGATATTTTCCTTCTGAGGGATCAAAAAAATAGCGTCAGTGGCCCTCGTCCACCTAGCCCAACAAACTAATTGATTCCGCAACCAGGCGACGTCATGCCGCCATCGTCAAATTGTGAGAGCCACTCCACCATGGTGGCCCGGTTGCGCTCAAAACCTTTGTATTCAGCCAGTTCTTTGGGAAGTTCGCGCAGAACCCGGTGAAAACGTTTGGCCCATTTGGGGTGGGTCACCAATTCATTGAGTTGAATCAAGTAGCAGCGGATGGGGAACACCAATGCATTTGAGCGAGGAAGGCGCCAGAAAGACTGCAATTCCACCCGCAGATACATGAGATCTCCCACGTTATCGGGCGTCACCGTGGTGCGATCAGGACCCCACTTAGGATAATTTTCGGGGCTGGTGTCATGGCGTGCATGCACCGTCATGGTCCAATTTAAGCGCCGCGCGGGTGCACCCTGGGGAATCGCGAGCAGAAACTTCAGTGCACGCTGAAAAATACCGAGTTCATGCGCCAAAGGCACGGGCGCATGCCACTCAAAGAAGTTCATGCCGATATCAAAATCGAGCGACCAGTCGGCCTGCGTGGTCACCATGCCCGCATCCATCCACAAGTTTGCGTCGCGTTGGTCCAAAACACACCAGTCACCCTGGCTTTGGCGCGTGATGTACTCCATAGGTCCATAAGGCAAGGTCGCTTCGTCCCCGAAAGTAAATGACTGTTCAATGCCTAGTGGCTTATTGAGCCAGCGCCATTGCAATCCATCGCGGTGCAACTCAAACAAATCGGGATAGTCACGCGCTTTATGCGTCATGATCAACTCCAACAAGTCCCATCCCGCCAAGGTCATATGCGGCAGTGATTGGCAACGTAAAGGATCCTCTAGCAAGGTCAGTGCGCGCTCGCGCATTTCGGCCACATAGTGCTCGTCTACGTCAAACGACTTCTCATACACAGAACCTACCCGCCCGTTGGTGTGGGGCTCCATATTGACAGCATACATATAGCTGTCCTTGTCAAACGGAAAGGGGAAGCGATCAATTGCCCCTGGGGAATTGAAGTAAACAAAGTCATCCCGAAAGGTTTCGTCTTTGAATTGCAGCACGTTTTGACTCACACATTACTCCTGATTAATCACTCGCAATACTCGAAATGTCGCTGACACTTAGCGGTCAATGGTGATGGATTGACCTCGGACACGCGAAACGCAGGGCATAATTTTTTCACCGCTGCGTTGATCTGCTTCACTGAGCCAATGGTCGCGGTGGTCGAGAACTCCATCACACGCAATAACCCGCGTCTCGCACTGACCGCAGGCGCCACCTCGGCACAAATAAGGCGGATTGAGACCGGCAGCCTCTAAGGCCTCCAGAAAGCTCTGGCGCTCGCCCACCTCTATGCTGCCGCCTGAGGCCGCAAGTTGCACGGTAAACCGACCGCCGGCTTGGGGGGCAGAAAAATGTTCAAAATGCACCAACTTGTCCGGCCAACCGAGACCGGCCGCTGTTTTGCGCACCCAATCAATCATTCCAGCGGGCCCGCATACATAAAGATGGGTGCCCAGGGCTTGGCCTTGCAAAAGCAATTCCAAATTCAATTTTTGGTTTTCAATATCGAAATAGGTCGTAACGCGCCCCGGATATTTTTCCTTGAGCGCGCTGGCGTAGGCAGCCAGATCGGCACTTTGGGCGCAGTAGTGCAATTCGAAAGGTGGTGTCGCCCGCTGCCCCGCTTGAGACAGTTGCTCCATTTGGGCCATAAACGGGGTAATCCCAATCCCGCCAGCGATGAATAAGTGCTTGTGCGCGCGCAAATTGAGAGAAAACAGGTTGACCGGGTGCCCGATCAAACCGGTATCCCCCACCTTGACGTGCTGGTGCAGGAACAGACTGCCACCCCGCCCGGCATCGTCACGGCGCACTGAAATACTGTAGCTCTGGGTTTCAAACGGGTTGCCCATCAGCGAATAGGGATTCCTGCATGCACCAAACTCGACGATGACATGGGAGCCGCCAGAAAACACCGGAAGGCGTGCGCCGTCCAGCGCGGCAAAAGAAAAGCGGGTAACCAGGGCATTGACCGGCTGGACTTTGGTCACTCGTACCGGAATTTTGAGGTGTTCGGCGCTCATAGAAAACTTGGGATGGCTGGAGGAATGTTGTCAGGCTCTTCCGCATGAATACAAACGCCTTGGAAGGCACCGATACGCCGCGAATAGTGGTCTCTTACCAGTAGCCAAAGTTTGCAGTGCGCGCACTGCGCTGGCTGGGTAGTTACGCCCTCGGTGATGCCCTTGCAATGCACGCATTGCATACGCCGGGCCAAGGAGCCACGGTGCTCGGTACTTATGGTGGTGTGGTCGATGCCGCCTTGCAGGGCTAACTGCATAACTTGCCCGATCAGTCCCTCCGTCCCGGCCAAATACAAGCACAAGCCCATGTGCGCATCTGCAAAGACTTTGGCGATACGCGGTAAAGCGCTGGCAATACTGGGCGCTTGGTGCCATTGGCGGGGCCGCAAAGCTTGCAGCGCCCGGGGAAACGAGGCAACAGCAGGGCCCGAGTCACCTCCTATATAAATGATGTGGGCGTCGGCAAACCAGTCTGGTGGCAGGCGACGCGCCAAATCGGTAATGGCCTGGGCACCTGCGCCGTCAGCGACCAGCAAGTGCGAGCTGCCTTGCAGGGGACTGAGGCCCTCGTACTTCGGGCGGCTCAACATACGTTCAATGCAAATAGCCGGTTTGCCTTTAGCGTGCCACACGTCCTTGGGGTCAAAAGCCAGGGCCGCATCGCCAACGCTAGGCCAGCCTTTGGCGAACTAGCACTTGGCAATGTATGCATACACAGATCGCACTTTCGTTTCATAAATATCCAAAGCTCAAATCGGTAAATAACGAATTTTTTGGGACCCACAGCCACTGCACCTAAGCACCCACTGCGCGCCACCTCATGCAAAAAACTCGAGAACTACCTTAGGTCTGAAAATTCCTCAAGGGAAACAATTTATCCCTATAGTGCATTATTTTCTCGAAAAATGGAAGAGAGGTATGCAGGGATTTACCCTAGTAGACGGGCCCCATCCAAGCGCATGCATCCTGATTTGGCGACTCGTACGCCCTAAGTAGGCCCTTGAAATTGGCACGGCCAGGTATCAACCCAGTTGGGGTTGAACCTGAGAATCAGGCTCAAGGGCGGCCAAGAGGGCCGCGCAAGCAATCAATGCCGCGCCGGTCCACTCACCTGTATCCAAAATCGCACCGCCGATGAGCGTGGCGGACAACAAAGCCATAGCAAGTTCGGCTATCGCTATAACGCCAGAACGCCCCGCCTCCATGCGGGACACACTCCATTGCCAGCTTACCGTCGCCAAAGCCAGCCAGCCAATGGCATAAGCAGCCAAATAGGCCCAGACACTGACCGACAACTGAGGCAACACCCAGGCGGCCTGTCCCTGCTGCACGGCTAGCAGCAATGCCGAAGTAAGCAGGCAACCAAGGAACAGTGCAATTGTTTTACTCGCCGTAGGAATGGACTGCGCATGGCGTGCGACCACGTTGTTTGCCGAAAAGGCAAGGCCGGCAGTCAGGGCCAGGAAGTCGGTCCAACCCAAGGGCGCAGCGAAAGATTGGTCTCCACCGACGACCAATAAAACGCCGCCCAATGCACAGGCAAGTGCAGCTAGGCGACGCGCAGTAATGCGTTCCCCCAAAAAAACTCTCCCACCCAAAACGCTCCATACCGGAGCGAGATAAAACAAGAGGGCCACGCGCACCACATCGCCGGCCAGCAATGCACTGATATAGGCGGTATTACCCCACCCACCTACCAGGGAAAGCAATAAAAAAAGGGGTACGCAATGCCTCCATTGCGCATACTCCCGCACTAACAGTGGCAAACTGATCAGCCCCAAGCCGCCAAACGTGAGCAAGGCCACCATAGGGCCCAACAGGCCTTGCCCGGCAAAGTACTTCAGCGGCAGCCACGCCAAGCCCCATAGGGACGCCGAAAAAATCAGCACCCACACCGGCAACATCGGGCTTATGCGTCTGCTGCCGTCAGATTGCAGACGCATCCACATCCTCCATTGGACTAGAACAATCCCGATATTTTCCCGTCGTCATCGATATCGATGCGCATGGATGCGGGTTCTTTGGGTAAGCCCGGCATGGTCATGATGTCGCCGCAAATCATCACGACGAACTCCGCACCGGCAGACAAGCGCACTTCGCGAATATTGACTGTGTGGCCGGAGGGGGCAGCGCGCAGTTTTGGATCGGTGGAAAAAGAATACTGTGTCTTTGCAACGCACACCGGGTAGTGTCCATAACCATCGCTTTGCAGTTTGGCAATCTTGGCCCGCACAGCACTGTCAGCCGAAATATCAGCTGCCCCGTAGACCTTGGTGGCGATCGCGCGCATCTTGTCCCACAGCGTGTCTTCGTCGGCATAGACAAACTTGGTCTTCGCGGTGCCGGATTCAGCCAGCTTCACTACTATGTGGGCCAGCGCTTCCGCGCCCTTGCCGCCTTCGGCCCAGTGGCGCGCCACCACTACCGGCACGCCCATCGCGTCCATGTGGGCGCGCAGTGCATCAAGCTCCTCGGCGGTGTCGGAGGTGAAATGGTTAATCGAGACCACGCAAGGCAGTCCGTAGTTCTCACGCATGTTGTGCACATGGCGCTCAAGATTGGCAATACCACGCTTGACTGCGTCCACGTTGGGCGTGTTGAGGTCCTTGGCCTCGACACCGCCATGGTGCTTGAGGGCACGCAGCGTAGCCACGACCACGCCGGCGTCCGGGCGTAGGCCCGATTTGCGGCACTTGATGTCAATGAACTTTTCCGCACCCAGGTCGGCACCAAAGCCGGCCTCTGTGACCACGTACTCGCCCAGCTTGAGCGCGGCTTTTGTGGCCGTGACCGTGTTACAGCCATGGGCGATATTGGCAAAGGGGCCGCCATGAATGATGGCAGGGTTGTTTTCCAGTGTCTGCACCAGATTGGGCTTTATCGCGTCTTTGAGGAGCGCAGCCATGGCGCCTTGCGCATTGAGGTCGCTGGCACGGATAGGGGACTGCTCGCGGGTATATCCAACGATGATGTTGCCCAGACGCTCTTTAAGGTCTTTGCGGGAAGTTGCCAGACAGAAAATGGCCATTACTTCGGAAGCCACGACGATGTCAAAACCGTCTTCGCGAGGGAAACCGTTACCGGGCCCCCCGAGCGAGACCACGGTGGTGCGCAGCGCGCGGTCATTCATGTCCATCACACGCCGCCACACAATGCGGCGCGCATCAAAGCCAAGGCTGTTGCCGTGGTGAATATGGTTGTCCATCAGCGCTGCCAAAAGGTTGTGGGCCAGCGCAATGGCGTTGAAGTCACCGGTAAAGTGCAGGTTGATGTCCTCCATCGGCACCACTTGGGCGTAGCCGCCGCCGGCGGCGCCACCTTTCATGCCAAATACGGGGCCTAGTGAGGGCTCGCGTAAGGCGATGACGGTGCGCTTGCCGATCCGATTGAGTGCATCACCCAGGCCCACAGTGGTTGTCGTTTTGCCTTCGCCGGCGGGGGTGGGACTGATGGCCGTCACCAAGATCAGTTTGCCGTCAGGCCCGGTCTGCTGGTTTAGCCAGTTCAGATCAATCTTGGCTTTGTAATGCCCGTAAGGCTCCAATGCCGCCAATGGAATATGCAGCCGCTCCTGGGCCATTTGCATAATGGGTTGCAGCGTTGCCGCCTGCGCAATGTCGATATCGGATAAGGCCATAAATTCTCCTTGCGTAAATTAGTTATCTGCTTTATTTCAACGGGATACAAAAATGCTTGCGTACCGCTTTCTCTATCTTCCAGGTACCTTTGAAATTTGCCTCAATGACAAACGCATCGCCCGGGCCGACGTGGACCGGCACACCGCCGTCCGGAGTGATGGTGATTTCGCCCTCCATGATGTGGACGAATTCGTAGGCGGCATAGGTGGCGTGGTAGCTGCCCGGCGTCGCCTCCCAGGTACCAGAAATCATGCGGCCATCTGCCGAGGTGTGTTGCACCCAGGTTTTCATAGTGGGGGTGCCTTCGGTTACCACCCAACCGTCCAAAATGGCGGTACTGGGTTGGGCATCGGTCGCAGGGAATCTGAAAGCCATTGGGTTGTTCATGGTGTACTCGGTAAATGTCAAAAGTGGATGCAAGGCCTGCCCCATGAGGCCTGAGAGACCGCCGGACTGACAGGTCAGTCCGGCACGGGCTGCTGCCGTTTAATCCTGGGCGGTACGCCGCTTTTTCTCTTTGTCGTAGAAAGGCATTTCGTGGGCAATGGCATTGACCACCCCGTCAGCTCCACGCACCGTCAGCGCTGTCCCTTGCACACATACCGGCACATCCAAACGTGCAATCGCAACCGACCAGTGGTTGAGCGGCGAATACATGGGGCAGGTAACTACGCCCACTTTTTTGTCACCCTGGTAGACCAAGCTGCCCTCTGTCGCCGACTTCGTACTGTCCAGCTTGAGCCCAAACAGTTTGAAGCGCTCTTTGCCTTTGAGCCGGTAGTGCTCCTGCGCACCGCGAAAACCTTGCTTGCCAGGGCTAACGGTGAAGTCCAAACCCAGCTCCCACAGCGTGTCGCCCGGCGCTTCGTTGGCATAAGGATACATTTCAGAATTGTCAAAAGGAAAGAACACCAAGTAGCTTTCGGTGCGCAGCATGTCCAGGGTGGTGAACCGGCAAGGAATAATCCCCATGTCAGCACCCTCCGAGAGAATGGAGTCCCAGATATGACCCGCATCCTGACCACGGCAGAAAATTTCATAGCCTCGCTCACCGGTGTAACCGGTGCGCGAAAGCGTGATCGGATGCCCATACAGCATGGCGGGCATATGCGTAAAGTAAGCCAATTTGCGCACCGCAGGAATATGTTTTTCCAAAAAATCCACCGCCAGCGGACCTTGCAAGGACAAATCGTGCATGTTGTCATCAAACCGGATGGACACGTCTTTACCGGTGGAGGCGGCCACCAGAGACTCGTGACCAGCGCCCGAGCCGTGCACGAACATAAAGGAATTGGGGCCGAAGCGGTAGATGATGCCATCGTCAATAAATTTACCGCGCTCATCGAGCATGGAGCAGTAAACACTGCGGCCCGGCGCCAGCTTTTCAACGTTGCGCGTAGTCACCCGATCCAGCAGATGACTGGCATGGGCTCCGTTAATATGGATCTTTTTCAGACCTGAGACGTCCATGAGTCCGGCCTTGGTGCGCACCGCCATGTACTCTTCATTCGCATCTTTGCCATAGGACCATGCGGTACCCATGCCACTCCAGTCTTCTAACTTCGAACCAAGCGCAACGTGGCGCTCCGCAAGCGCCGAAAATCTCCAAGAGGCTGTCATGACTTTCCTTTCATATGGTGAGTGATGTGTACGACGAAGTTACCTGTATGCAACTTATTTTCATTATGACGTATTATCTTGTCAGTTTGGAAAAGACTTATCAAGGGTATTCCCTCATGCACAGCGCGCGCTCATTGTAGGAAACTAAGTTCAATACAATGAAATTTTTAACACCTTAATTTTTAGGAAGTTCCTTATGAAAAAACGCGTAGCAGTCATTGGTGCAGGACCCAGCGGATTGGCGCAACTGCGGGCTTTTCAGTCAGCGGCGGCCAAAGGGGCTGACATTCCGGAGGTGGTCTGTTTTGAAAAGCAAGACAACTGGGGGGGCTTGTGGAACTACACCTGGCGCACTGGTTTAGATGAATACGGCGAGCCAGTCCATGGGTCTATGTATCGCTATTTGTGGAGCAATGGTCCCAAAGAGGGGTTGGAGTTTTCGGACTACAGCTTTGAAGCGCATTTTGGTCGGCAAATTGCTTCCTACCCACCCCGAGCCGTGATGTTGGATTACATCGAAGGTCGGGTGAATAAAGCCAATGTGCGCCCTTGGATCCGTTTTCGCACACCGGTTCGCAACGTCCATTTTGACGAAAGCACCCAACTATTTGATGTGACAGTGCACGATCTGGTCAACAACCGGGTTTACACCGAGCAATTTGACTTCGTGGTGGTAGCCAATGGCCACTTCTCAACGCCTAACGTGCCCTCGTTTCCCGGCTTTGAAGACTTCCCAGGGCGGGTTTTGCACGCGCATGATTTTCGCGACGCCGTGGAATTTGTAGACAAGAATGTGTTGATCATCGGCACCAGCTATTCCGCGGAAGACATTGGCTCACAGTGCTGGAAATACGGCTGCAAGTCGGTCACAGTCAGCCATCGCACCAGCCCCATGGGCTATGACTGGCCAGACAACTGGGAAGAGAAACCATTGCTGCAAAAGTTAGAAGGCAAACTGGCACACTTTAAGGACGGTAGTACCAAGGAAGTGGACGCCGTGATTTTGTGCACCGGCTATCTGCACCATTTCCCCTTCCTGCCCGATGGGCTGCGTCTGCAGACGAACAATCGACTATGGCCTCGTAATTTGTACCGTGGCGTGGTCTGGGAAGCCAACCCCAAAGTGTTCTACCTTGGCATGCAGGACCAGTGGTACACCTTTAATATGTTCGATGCACAGGCATGGTTTGCCCGCGACATCATGATGGGCCGCATTGCAGTGCCCGATGCGCCCACCATGCAGGCCGATGGGCAAGCCTGGGCAGATCGCGAAGCAGCACTTGCCGACTCCCATGAAGCCATTGAATACCAAGGCGCTTATGTGCAATCCTTGGTCGATCTCACCGATTACCCGGACTTCGATATCAAAGGCATGAACGAGGCATTTTTTGCTTGGAAACAGCACAAGGTGGAAAACATCATGGGCTTTCGTGACAACAGCTACAAATCTCTGATCACAGGTACGATGGCACCGCCACACCATACCCCTTGGAAAGATGCTTTAGACGACTCCATGCAAACCTATCTGCGGCCCGGCCGCTAAGGTGGTAGCCACCGATTACCTTAGCAACGCCGAGTTGGCGTTGCGCCTTTGCAATTGGACGCATTTATGCAAACGATGAATGAAGACGGTTCGCTATCGTCCACCCAGACCGATTCGCACCACCACCTGCCTAGCCCAGCTGTAGTGGAGCGGCCATTTGCGGGACTTGAGCCGCTACAAGATATCTTGGTAAAAAATGCCAGCGCCAGGGCCTATGCTGTAAAGGCTGGCCAGTACATCCAGATCATCGATGTCGATGGCAAGCAATGCACCGACTTTCAATGCTTTTCGCAAACCAAGCTGGACCAAGGTCTGCAGTTGCCGCTGGACGTGACGACCACGCGTACTTTGATGGGTCACGCCTATCCCATGCCGGGCTTGCATGCCAAATACTTCGATCAAGACATGACCGGATTAATCGAAGTGGTTCAGGACACGGTCGGCCGACACGACGCTTTTGCTATGGCCTGCGCTGCCAAGTACTACGATGATTTGGGTTATCCAGGCCACAATAATTGCAGCGATAACTTCAATGTTGCGCTGGCAGAATTTGGTATCGCCGGTCGTCGCGGTTGGATGGCGATTAATTTTTTCTTCAACACCTTCATTGACAGCCATGGGGTGGTGGGGTCGGACGAACCCTGGTCACGCCCGGGCGACTATGTGCTGTTGCGCGCAATGACAGATTTGGTCTGCGTGTCTTCCGCCTGCCCGGACGACACCAGCCCAGCCAACGGCTGGAATCCGACCGACATCCGGGTTCGGGTGTTTGATGCGTCCCTCAGTTTCCCCGCCGGTATTGCCTACCGGGTGACCCCCGAATCGGAGCCCACTATGAGCCGTCAGTCTGCTTTTCATCCGCGCACCTCGGCTTTGACGCGCAATTTTGTCGAGTACAAGGGCTTTTGGCTGGCGCGCAGCTATGCCAAAAGCGATGCCATTGCCGAATACTGGGCCTGCCGGGAGAAGGTCGTCTTGATCGACCTTTCGGCATTGCGCAAGTTCGAAATTACCGGGCCTGGCGCCGAAGCGCTATTGCAGCACTGCCTGACGCGCGACGTTAAAAAACTCGGCGTGGGACAGGTGGTGTATTCGGCTATGTGCTACCCGCATGGAGGCATGATCGATGATGGCACCTTGCTGCGTTTGGGGCGTGATAATTTTCGCTGGATAGGCGGAGATGATTTTGGCGGCGTGTGGCTGCAAGACCAGGCTAAAGCATTGGGCTTGCAAGTACTGGTGCGTAACTCGACCGACCAGTTGCACAATATTGCCATCCAGGGCCCGGCCAGCCGCACACTGCTAAAGCAAGTGATCTGGACACCGCCACACCAGCCAGCACTGGCCGAACTGGAGTGGTTCCGATTTACCGTGGGTCGCTTGGGCGACGCCAGCGGCCCGCCGCTCATGGTCTCGCGTACCGGCTATACGGGTGAGTTGGGCTATGAAGTATGGTGCCATCCGCGTGATGCTTGCGCCGTGTTTGACGCAGTCTGGGCGGCAGGTCAGCCGCTGGGATTAACGGCAATGGGCTTGGACGGTCTGGACATGGTGCGTATTGAAGCCGGTCTTATATTTGCGGGCTATGAGTTTTCTGACCAAAGCGATCCCTTTGAAGCAGGTATTGGCTTTACCGTTCCGCTCAAGGGGAAAACGGATGACTTCATCGGGCGCGCCGCATTGCAAAGGCGCAAAGACAATCCAGCACACAAATTGGTGGGCTTGGACATCGACAGCACGCAGGCCGTAGGCCATGGCGATGGTGTTTACGCCGGTCGCGCACAAGTCGGTGTGGTCACCTCTGCTATGCGCTCACCCTTGCTGGGTAAAACGATTGCACTAGCGCGTGTGGATATTCACCACGCCGAGATCGGCACCGTCGTGGAAATCGGAAAGCTTGACGGCCAGCAAAAACGCCTTGCCGCAACGGTGGTGCGCTTCCCCCATTACGACCCCGAGAAAAGCAAGCCGCGCAGTTAAGCTAAGCAGGCGCTAAGCCTGCCAAAAGGAATCGTCGGCGAGGTAGGTTTTTTGCGCTGCCCGCCGACGCGCCGAGCGGATGGTATTGGCAATCAGCATAGTGACCGTCATCGGCCCTACGCCTCCGGGTACGGGCGTGATCCAGCCGGCACGCTCCTTGACGGATTCGAAGTCCACGTCACCCACCGTCGTGCCATCGGGAAGTTTATTGATTCCCACATCGATGACGCAGGCACCTTGACGCACCATGGGGGCGGTGATCAAGCCGGGTCTGCCAGCGGCCACAATCAGAATATCGGCCAAGATGGTGTGCTGCGCCAGGTCGCGGGTTTTTGCATGGCAGACAGTAACGGTCGCTTCGCGTTGCAGCAGCATCAGCGCCATGGGCTTGCCCACGATGTTGCTGGCCCCGACGATCACTGCATTCTTTCCCTCCACCTCAATACCCGCGCTGTCCAGAAGTAATTGCACGCCAAAGGGTGTGCAGGGCGGAAAAATGGTATCTCCAACGACCAGCGCGCCGACGTTATAAAGGTGAAAACCATCGACGTCTTTATCCACGTCAATAGCAGCCAACACCTTGCGCAGGTCGATGTGCGCAGGCAAGGGCAACTGGACCAAGATGCCATCAATTTCGGGATGCTGATTGAGTTTCCCAATAGCCTGCAACACATCAAATTCCGGCACGTCCGCCGGAAAAACCTGCAAATGTGAGCGTACGCCGCATTCCTGGCAGGCTCGCGTTTTGTTTCCGACATAGAGGCGCGATGCGGGGTTGTCACCCACCAGGATCACCGCCAAACCGGGCGCTACGCCGGCCGCACTGAGCTCGCCAACCTCCTGCGCATATTTTTTACGCAGGACTTTTGCGACGGCTTTTCCGTCAATGATGGTCGCGGTCACACACGCGTACTCAAAACCTGCCGTCGTGGCCAGGAATCCAGTTGGTTCCCGCCAAGGGCAAACGCGCCATGGCCGCTGCCTCGACCGTGAGCGCCACCAAGTCCTCGCGCTCTAAGTGATGTACGTTTTGCTTGCCGCAAGCGCGCGCAATAGTGGTTAGTTCCATGTTGAGCGTCTTGAGATAGTTGCGCAGTCGTTTGGCGCCGACATCAGGCTGCAGACGCTGTTCCAAGATGGCGTCCTGGGTTGTCACGCCCACCGGACATTTTCCCGTATGGCAATGATGGCAATAGCCTGGTGCGGTACCCAGCGCCTCGTACTCAGCCAGCGCACTCATATGCTCACCATCCTGAATGTAACTGGGCGAGTTGCAACCCAAAGCCACCAATACCCCTTGACCCAATGCCACGGCATCTGCACCCATGGCAAGGGCTTTGGCGACATCGGCGCCAGTACGGATACCGCCAGAAATGATCAGCTGCACTTTCCCCACCATATCCAAGTCTTCCAGCGCATCCACCGCCTGGCGCAGGGCACCCAGCGTGGGAATACCCACATGCTCGATAAAGCAGGTCTGCGTTGCCGCGGTACCGCCCTGCATGCCATCGACCACCACCACATCAGCACCGGCATGGACTGCGAGTTTGACGTCGTTGAAAACCCGCGTGGCACCGACCTTCACGTAAATCGGTTTCTCCCAGTCGGTGATTTCACGCAATTCATTGATCTTGATGGTCAGGTCGTCGGGACCCGTCCAATCGGGTTGTCGACAGGCCGATCGCTGGTCAACCCCCTCCGGCAGGGTACGCATCTTGGCCACGCGCGGATTGACTTTCTGGCCTAATAACATGCCCCCGCCTCCAGGTTTGGCACCTTGCCCGATGACTACCTCGATCGCATCAGCACGCCGCACATCGTCAGGGTTGAAGCCATAGCGAGAAGGCAAACATTGGTACACCAAGGTTTTGGAAGAGTCCCTCTCCTCTTTGGTCATGCCACCGTCACCCGTGGTGGTGGAGGTACCCATTTCAGTGGCGGCACGTCCCAGCGATTCTTTGACATTGGCCGACAAGGCGCCAAAACTCATGCCAGCGATAGTGATCGGTATATCTAACTCGATAGGTTTTTTTGCAAAGCGCGTGCCCAGCACGGTCTTGGTGGTGCAGCGCTCGCGGTAGCCCTCCAAGGGATAACGCGACAGTGATGCTGCTAAGAATAAGAGATCATCAAAATGAGGAAGCTGGCGCTTGGCACCCAATCCGCGAATCTCATAAAGACCATGTGCAGCGGCGTTGCGGATGTATTGCAACATTTTGGCGTCATAGCCCCAGGACTCTTCGTGCGAGGCGGACTTAAAAAAATTCATCTTTTGTTCCATAGCGTTCTTTCTAGTATTCCTGATTGGCGTCGGCGTTCCAGTGGTAGAGCTCACGCTTGCTCGCAACACGTTTGAAATCTGCGGCTCGGTGTTGGGTCATACCAGCTTGTGCGAGCAAATCTGTCACGTTCTGCAGATCCTGCGCGCCCATAGGCTCCAACTGCGCATCCGCACCCAAAGACTTGATGTGGCCTTTGACATACAGAACCGCCTCGTATAAGGAGTCGCCCAGACCATCGCCCGCATCGCCACACACCACCATGCGACCGGCCTGCGCCATAAAAGCAGAAAAGCTACCCACGGAGCCACCCACCACAATATTGCCGCCCTTGAGGGAAATCCCGCAGCGCAGGGCCGCATTGCCATCAATCACCAGCAAACCCCCATGTGCCGAGGCGCCGGCACTATTGCTGGCAAAGCCCTTGACGTGGACGCGACCACTCATCATGTTCTCGGCTACACCCGTACCAGCGCTGCCTTCGATCGTGATATCGGCATGCATATTCATCCCCGCCGCGTAGTAACCGGCGTGGCCATGCACCACTACTTTGACAGGCGCGTTGAGCCCGGCGGCGATGCTGTGTGCACCGTCGGGGTGATGGACCTCAACGGTTCCAGGCGATGCCTTGCCCGCATCGCTGTGCAAGAACTGGTTGAGTTCGCGCACCGATTGCTGGCGCAAATCAAAATTTAGGCCTTCCATATATACATCTCCTGAGGTGCGGGTTCGAACACATAGGCATGGTCGATATCGGGCAGGTGCGCGAGGGAGCGGAACTCCGAGGCGATGGCCACATAGTCGTCGGTCTCGGCGATCACTGCCGGTTTGCAGGCAAAGGGGTCGCGGATCAGCGCGAGCTGGTCCTGGGTTC
>Ga0114964_10001056_pt1 | contig 20358 bp, 32 predicted proteins | sample C_131016_MF_Meta_FD_92638 | JGI IMG/M metagenome (GOLD analysis project Ga0114964, IMG submission 92638) | Freshwater microbial communities from Lake Croche, Canada to study carbon cycling - C_131016_MF_MetaG | ecosystem: Environmental > Aquatic > Freshwater > Lake | place: Lake Croche, Canada... | reverse complement strand
TATCGGCTATATATGTTGTACGAGCTTCTGGAGAGCTGAACCATTTGAACTCGTGGTTATCCTTTGCCTGTTCTGCGTATGCTAGACCGCATTCCCATATATCATCAATACCGTATACCATTCTGTCTCCATCATAGCACTTGTATCCATCTTCTGTAGTGAGTAGTAGCTCTGGTGTAGGTTGCTTCTCTCCATCATTCCTCACAGCATCCTGTAGTATCTTGTTGATCCCATCAGCCATACTCTTTGGTACTATGTAGTTCACACCATCTATCTGCATGTCTACTTTTTCCTGTACTGGTTCTGCTACTGGTGACTGTTCTATCAGGTCTAGTACTTTTCCAGCAGCAAAGTACCTGTTAGGAGCACCATCGCTACTACATCCGTTATCTCTTAAACACTCAGCTATCTTTGTCTGTAGCTGTTCTCTGTTTTTGTTCATATCTATGCGCAGTTTGAACCATGATCGTTATACTCTTCTTCTACTTCCATACCTATCAGAGACATGTATACCTGTTGTCTTAACCACACCTCACAAGCAGGTTGGTACTGCATCCGGTTCTGACCACTTTCATAGCTCTCTTCTTTTACCAGCTTTATCTGTTTTCTAAGAGCCTCTAACACTTGTTCTGCAGAGACGTTGTTCTCCTGTAGTCCTCGTAGATAGAGCATCTGGCATATCTGTTTGTTAGCTTTCAAGACCCTCGAACTTTTAAACTGCATACCTCTATAGCTAAAGTTGGCACTACTCGGATACTCCTGCCAGAACACCTCGAACCCTTTGTCATCTGTTACCTGTGGCTTTTTACGCTCCTTCTTTTGCTCTGTATCTGCCAGATATGTTTCCAAAGTACACTTAGCCAGTGTACCTAAGATAGTCTCTTCTGACAAGGTTCTATCCATCCCCATCTGTGTCCGTAACTTATCTCGGATATAGAGCATGATATCCGACCACTCTTTCTGTACTATCTGTAGTGCCATATAGCTTTGAGTTTTTGCGGAGAACCAAAGTACAACTAACTGTTGGTCTTTGCAACTCCTTTTTCGTTATACTGATGTTATTTCCTTAGTCTTTTTCAACTTCCATAGTTACAGATAGTACCATCTCTGGAAACTTCTCAGTGTCTGAAAAACTTATAGCTTTACAGAACTTTCCAGCTACAAACAAGTTCCAGGCTTTTATAACAAAAGCGTTGAGAAACTTTGCACTGTACTTCTTAGTACTGGTGACGTTTGATACTAGCTTCTGTCTGAGAACATAGATAGGATCTTGTGTTCCGGATAAGTTTAAACCTGTAGAGAGCTTGTCAAAGAACTCATTTCCCTTCTCTTCGTCTGCTTTACACATACGCATATAAAAAGCAGCTATAGTTGTTATAGCTAGTAACTTACCTCCTGTTTTGTACCAGCTTGAAGCTTTAGTACATATGTTCTGGTAGTACTCTGGTCTTTTGTTGTATAGTTCAAGTAACATAGAGGCAGATACTCCTGCAGTAACATTTGACTGATGGTTGTTATACCCAGTTTGTCTAAAGATAATGTCAGCTTTTACTATAGCTGATATACGACTGGCATTAGGTATCTCTGCTAGAGCAAATACTATACCAGACGTTCTTGATCTGTGTGTATCAAAGTGCTTAAAGTTTTCAGGATCTTCGTTGCGGGTAACACTGAACATGAGAGTTCTTCCTGACTTAACTACAGCAAGTAAACGATGTTGTCCGTTGTGCATACAGTTGTTCCAGTCAATAGATATACCTTGTGATGTTGTTTTCCACCGTCCTTCTACCATATCTTTAGCATACACAGAAACTAATCCCATATCAGGCTTTCTGTTGTGAGAGCAACTTTCCAGCATCTTTTTAGCGATCTGTGGAGTTATCTTCTCTATACTTGTTATCATTTTCTTATCCATAAGTTTTGTTTTAACTTGTTTTTAAAAAAGTCTCTGTAACCCAGATAGCCTTTCCTTTCGTTGCTGCTTGTAGTTCGGGTCTATCTTACCGATGATCTCATACGCTTTTTCTGCATACCAGTCTTTATCTATAGAGTAGTCCTCCCACTTAGCTACTTCAAATGGTGTGTTAAACAGTACCTGTTTAGCACTTGTTTTCTGCACATGACTGAGTTTTGGACCTGTTTTTACAGAGTGCTCCTGTTTGATCTTGAACAGTTTCTCTCCTATCTCTGCTTTTGGGTCTGCTGCATAGTATCTTACCAGCTTCTTCAGATCAGTTATCTGTCCGGTCTTTCTGTTAACTTGCCTGTAGAAGTAGTCTCTACTTGCTTTAGCTGCCATAGTAAAGTCATAGATGTATCTGTGAGAGCTTATAACCTCTTCAGGTAGGCGGTTGTTCATGTAGTACTCGTATAGACATAGTGCAACCATCTTCTTGCTCTTGTTCTTTTCCAATAGGTAGTCTTTGAGAAAGTCCTTCTTCTCCTTTGTTGTACCGTCTGTCTTTATAGCCAGGTAACTGTTAACGTTTAGCATCACATACTTGGTGTACTCTGTATACTCCAGTTCTCCTATACCTGTCTGGGTTATCAGAACGACATCTTCCCACTTCTTACATAGTTGGTAGAACACTTCCAGTTTATCTGTAGGTACACCACATAAAGCACCATCAGTGTTAGCTGAGAGTACATCTATACCAGCATCACACATCCACTCTATCAGCATCAGTATCTCAAACTGGTTACCGATAGTACACTGAAAGTGAACCCACGGGTCATACTGTACACTGTAAGTACTGTTGGTCATACCAAAACCACCACCGTTAACGGAGACTTTCAGTGTCTCGGCTATACCTTTGTACCGGGCATCTGTCTTGCCTCTCTTCTTAGCATCTAACCGTTTCTCTATCAACCGTTTGTAGTTTACCAACCACTCTTTACCAAGATGTGCCGGATAGAGACCACGTTTTACGATACTTGACGGATACTGACTACCTGCATCAAACTCTATTAACTTGTAGCTATCTGTTGACTGTAGTAGTACTGCAGGGTTTTCTGTGTGTATACCACCTTTAGCTATCATATACTGCAGACCTTGGTACACAAACGGAAACTCCTGTTTTGCACCTCCCAGGTTCACTCTCTCCTGTTCTACCTGTTTACGAATACTTTGCATCTCTGCAGACTTGAACCTAATATAACTGGGTATACAGTCCCCAAACGTAAACTCTTTCTTCTTCCGGCTCTTTTTAGCTGCATAGAGATCGTTCCAGTTCTTACCGGACTCTTTCATATACCCTAACAAGTTTACCTGTTCACCAAGCTTTACATCTGAGTAGCTGATAGCTTCTTTTGCCAGACCAAACTCTTCCATAGCGTCTAACCGTTCCTGTATCTTATCCTTACCTTTATACAGTTCGTTATCACAGTTACCCACTGTGTAGTTCCAAAGTGTCTCTGTTGCTCTGATATCGTGCTCACAGTACTCTTGTACCATCTTACACTGTTCTTCAGTCAGATAAGGTTCTGTATGGTCAAACGGCATCTCATCTACTATCTGGTCAGTCATAAACTCTATCCATTTCAAACTGGTCCGTTTGTTTTCGTTGAAAAAGTTGTGGATAGTTCCAAGGTCTATCTGAGCTATATCCATATACTTTTGGTTATATGGAGGCTTTATCTCATAGTCCTGGTTATTTATAATGTTTGACGCAAAACCAGCTATAAACCCAACTATCTCCATAGCAGAACAGTTACTCCATACATGAGCTGTATCTAACACGTACTGTATAACCTGGCCATCAAACGATATGTTGTTAAAACCACATATGTAGTCTTTTGGCATATCTACAAGCCACTTAACCAAACTGTCCAGTTCGTTCTTGTACTCGGATATCTCAAACCAGTACCACTCTTCTTTACCAACCTTCTTGAACCCGAAAAGGCTTACAGCTTGAAAGGTCTCGATGTCATATAAGAAGGTTCTATCTGCTATGTCTTTAGTCGTCATACCTCTTTAGCTTTTATATAGGTGCTGATAGGGTTTGTTTGTCCTACCAGCACCCTTTTTGTTAGTCTTGTTTCTTTTCTAACTTTCCCCACTTCTCCAGGTTATAATCTTTGTACTCCATAACTACCATCTTCCATACATCAGAGAACGTACCTATAACTATCCTTACGTTGACTGTTAGCTGTTCCCGTTCTGTGTCGTTTGAGAGCACATCCATCTCTCTGTACTCTGACCCGTATCTTGCTACTATCAGGTCTCCGGTCTTTAACTCGTTTAACTGCATCTTTCTGTTTGGTTTTTACTGTTTGTCTTCAGTTGGTTTTATCGTTTGTTGTTGTGGAGCCGATGTTATCACTACACAGTTGGCATGTGTCTTATCTCCTACTGGCATAGTTGCTACCTGTGTTGCTTCTACAGGTAACCTGAAGAGTTCTGTAAGTAGCTGTTTCTCCAGCTCTGTTTCTGGAGTACATATCAGCTGCAGCTTTCCGTTACATATAAACGTTGTTTTCATATCTTCTTGTGTTTAAAGCTACACGGAGAGTACTTATCCCTCAAACATAGCTGGTTGTGAAAAGTACTTTTATACTTCTGACAGATGCTTCATTGCTGTGTTTATCAAACAACTTGCCCTGTACAATGTTTTCTTTTCCTTATAGTTGTTGTAACTTTCGGCATCTGTTACATACTTTTTTCCTCTTTCCGATACTTCAGCTACTTGCTTTCTAATATCTATACGAATACTATTTATCCGGGCCAGTATCTCTAACTTCCTGTTTTCACTATAGTTCCAGTTCAACCTGGTTCCTTGCAGATAGTTAGCTACTGTCTCTGTAGAAGGTTTGTGTTTTGGTGCAGGTACATGTGTTTGTACTGTCTTCATGTCAAGTGTACTACCTGCCAAGTAGAGAACACTTACTACTAGTTTTTTGCTCATCGTTTGGTTGTTTTAGTTGTTTTGTGAACTGTTTGTTTGTTTAACATCCTTCTCCAGGTTCTCTTCGGTCTGGTACTTTTCCATATACACTATCCAGAAACTCGTTCTCTTTTAACATCGTTTCAAACTCTTCATAAGACCCTTTCTTTAGTCCTGTTGTGTGGTTATAAAGGGGCAAGTCTTCTGATGGTACAGGTTCTCCAGATAACCATCTTGCATCTGTTTCTTGTTTTCCTTTTAGCCAGTTTACTAGTTCTTCATCAGTAGTTTCGGATAACAGTTTGTCTATATCCTTTTCTAACTGTATAAGATCAACGTGAGGTCTTTCTGTCTCTTCGTGTGTTTCGTGTACTGAGCACTCTATCTCTTTCTGTAGAGCTTTGTACTTCTGTTTTAGTTCTTCATAGCCAGTGTCCAACATATCCCGTTGTTTTTTCATATACTTCAAAGTCTCTTGCGAAGTTTCGTACTTCTCTACCCACTCATCTCTTTGTTTAAGTAGCATGTTTCTGTGCTTTGAAAGTATATCTAACAACTGTTGAGCTTTTGTTGCTTCTGTTATAGCGTTTTTAGCTAACGGTTCCCATCTTTTTGCAGCATGTAAATATCCCCACAGATATCCAAGACCTGTAGTTACAAGAGAGATAGCAATGTATATCAGTACTATAGTTTGTGTTGTCATATCTGTTTTGTTTTTAATTTGGCTATCGATAGAAAAAGAGAAACAAGCAACTGGTTACCCATAAGATACACCAGTTACTGTTCTCCGTTCACATGCACAACCAAACGTACATATCTTTTTTTCCTTAACTTAACCACTCTGCAGGTGCTGGTGTTGTTTTCCGGTTATAGCAGATAAGTCCTATCCAGTGTTCTCCAGTGTCTGTAACAAAGTGCTGTGGTTTCTCTACTTTCTCTGCATATCTCGGTTTTAAAACTCCTAGAGAACCAAGTAGTTCCTGAGACCTTATCCAGTCAGCGTACTGTGGATCTTCTCTACAGACATATCCCCAGGTCTTGTGTAGGTACTTTCCGAACGAGAGTAAACTTTCATACGACTCTCTGTGAGTAGACATACTGTACGGTATTTTCTTCCACTCCTTCTTCTGTGTATCTGGTTTCTGTTGGACCTTCTTACTTATCTGCATCAGTTTTGTTGATCTTCAGTGACTTCCAGTTGTTTGCTTTTCTCAACTCTTACAAATGGTTTTGTGTACCCATGTTCTTGCAGCCATATCTCCGGTCTTCTAACACGTAACCTCTGTCTGTAGAAGTGTTGCCCTGGTCTCGTAAACCACGAGAGAGCTATACCTACAAGACCTCCTACGTTTAACAAACCTGTCCATATAGCTCCCATAACGTGACTTGGTATCAGTTCTGAACGGTTCCATAGCTCTATAGCGGAGATATCTATACAGACTAACATAACTGTTATAGCTGTTCTATACGGTAGTGTGTATATCCATCTTTGTTTCATAACTGTTGTGGCTTTAAGTCGTTGTGAACAGATAGTTCTGAAACATATACATCTATCAGAGCACTTGGAGTATCATCTTCTATCCACATCCACTTGTTGGGATCGTGTACTGGTTGTGTCCACTCTGCTACTGGTATCTTTCCTGAAGTTTCTTGGTTGTTGTACATAGTTTTGGTTGTTTTAGTGTGGTAACAATAGCTTACAGACCGGAGCTGAGATAAACCCTGAAGATACTCTACGTAGTTCTGGTCCTATATGTCCGGCTTTTAACATCTCTTCATAGATACCTTCGTTTTCACTGTAGTCTTTTACGATAACTTCATCGGCTTCTATCTGTTCTTCAGGTATGTTGATAGTAGCTACACACTCTGACTCTGGCCCAAACTGTTCATCTTCTGTAGAGATATACACTACAGCAAGTCGTTTGTTGTTATATCTGTGAACAGTCGGTGTCCACTTGTGAAAGTTCTCTTGTATATAGTTCATGTTTGGTTGTTTTGTATCGTTTAGTTTGTTGTTATCTGTACATCTTCATGTTGTTGTACTGGCTGTTTACTTCTTGCATGATCTTCTCGTTTCCTGTACCTGTGTCCGGGTGATACATCTTGCAGAGTTGTCTATAACGTTTCTTCACTTCCTCTGCTGTTCTACAGCTAGAGAAGTAGTCAGTTTTACTTCTTACCCAGTCACTATAGTCTCTGCTGTTATAGCTCCTTGACTTTCTCTGACGAGGTTCAACCTTCAGCATAGTCAGACAGAACAGGTTTGTTACCCACTTCTGACCAAACTGTACACTCTTAACACTGAAAGAGCCAGACACTTTATCGTTTAACTCTACAGGTCCTAACAGCTTCTCTATGTTATCGTCAAAGATAACCATATACAGGTCACGTTTGTCATCGGTGTGTATAACGATGTTGACCTTTCGTTTGATCTTACCGGTACACTCTTCAGACTCACCTACCCAGGTTATCCTGCCTATATAGTCGTATGTCATATAGCTGTTATCTGAACGTCTTCATCTTCTGGTAAAACTCCTATAACTTCTAACAGGTTGTGGTCTACTTCTGTATCTATCGGATAGTGGATAAACTCATCGAAGAACTCCTCTTGTGTATACCCTAACTGTTCCATAGTTACCATATCTCCATCTTCTGTGTCAGTTCTTACTTTCAACTCTTTGTTGATCTCTGCAGAGACACGAAACTTGTAGTTACTTGCATCTCTATACTGTAGTTCATACTTCATACTTTTAGTCGTTTTTAACCCATTTGCTTTCTCCTACTACCACTCTCTTTGGGTACTTTCTTATCCGGTTACCGTTAAAGAACAACTGCGGGTTTATCCAAAACACATCTTTGTACTCTGCTGTAGGTGTCATAAACTCATATCTGCAGAGTTCCTTCATAGCCTCTTTGTACGTGTTTATAGACTTTATAGTGTTCTTCTTCATGTACCACTCACGGTTCAGATATATCCAGTCTTTGTTGACTTCCACGTTATAGAGTAGATATAGATAGAGAGACTTAGCTGCTGCTGATAAGTTATAGACCCTGTCTTTACACCCTGCTGACTGGTATATCCGTGTTGACTTAGCTTTTTCTACCAAACGTTCTACAGGTATATCTTCACCTGTTTTCTCATCTCTGACGAACATCTTACTCTCTACAACAGCAGTAGCTTCTATACACAGTTTACTGGCAAACGGGTTGTTTATCAGCTTGGTTTGGTCTATCTCTTGTCGTTTCTTCATGTGTCAGTCTTTTGACAAAGTTACAAACTCTTTTTCAACTTGTCAAATTTTTGACTACTTTTATCTTGTTTTTGAAACTGTCAACCAGTTGACACCGATCCTGACAACTTTGTCCTCTGAAACCCTTGTCTGTACTGTCATACAACTACTTTTTACCATACAACACTTTTCCGCCCTTCTTGTTACTACGATAAAGTACGACCTACGTAAACACTCTTCATAGCAGCCATAGGTATAGGTTTCAGCAGTTTTTAGCACTGTCAACCTACTGACAACTATCTACAGCCAGTTAACCCACCAGATATAACTACTACCTGCAGAGAGTTGTTTCTAGCAGGGTTTCGTGTTTCTTCTACAGGTTGTTGTGTTCTGGGTATAGCTATACTTCTTCAGGTAGTTACTTGCTAGTATAAACCCTCTGCTGATACCAGTTGTGGAACTCTACAGGGTCTTTCATCATGTCTGACAGTGTCTGTGCTTTTGGCTCAACTCTGTCATAGGCAGGTCTTGTCTTCGGAAACTCTACATATCGACCACTTTCTTTGCCTATAGTCAGTTCCTGTAGACCTAACAGAGTACCTACTTCTACACAAACCAGAACGTTATCTGTATCGCTGATAACTGGTATATACTGATCTGCAGGGTAAAACCTGGGCCGGAACAAACCTATGACCCTGTCTTGCATTTGTCTGAGAGCTTCACTCAGTTGCTTTGTGTCTTGCATGTTTTTGTGTTTTAACTGGTTAACTTATCTTGGATAACGCTTCACTTCTGTAGAAAGGGTGTATAGAGCAGAACATCGAACTTACTCTATATGGCTTAGGAGAAAGTTTGCCAACTGTTTTGCCTGTAGACTATCTATACCTACATGTAGCTCTCTTTCCAGGTCTTCATCCCATTTACAGATGTCCAGAAACGCACCATTACCATGTTCTGTAGAGTCTATACTGAGCCTTTCAGCAACTTTATCATCACCATACTCTGCCTGTTGACCTTCTTTGTACTCGGTCAGAAACATCTCTAACTTACTGTAGCTGAGTTTCATATATCTAGACTTTTTAACTTTGTGTGAAACGAAAAACACCTGCACAGAACTATATCCATGCAGATGTTACTTAAACGAACAAGGTGTGTTACTACTCCTCAACTGGAGAAGGAACGTACACGAGAAGTGCTGTAGGGTACTGATCTTCGAACTGTGACCACGTTCCAACAAACTCTCTTATCTTGGCTGACTTAGACGACAGCAGCTTAAACATAAACAAAAACATAATATCTACAGACGCGGCATTACCCTGCTGTAGACCCTGTACTTAAACACTTATAAACTACCCTGAAGAGAGAGAGTAGTAACTACAGGTAGATGATGTGAGTGAGAGTAGGATTCGGCACCTACAACAACTTTAGCTATGAACTTGACCCTATCAGTAGCCCAACCGTACTTCAGCCTGTTACAGCATGTACATATGCACTATCCTTCGTGCCGTTTATTCACTATAACGGAGCATCTGTTGCATCTTGCTTGACCTCACCCACACCACCTATCTATACTACTACCCTTCTATCCTCTACTACAGGTAAAACTAACTTAAAACAACTACTAGTTATAGTAAGACCCTTCCTCACCATCCCACTCTTTACAGCAGAGTATCTGATAGTTCGGGTTATTGGCATATGCTTTTGTCCTTGCTTCAGTATCTGAAGTAGCATTGATAGTAATCCACCAAGGTCTATCTGTGTGATGACACGTAACTTGTAACTTATACAACATAACCTAGTAGCCACTGAAGTAGGCCCACACTATAAACATATGAACTTAAAAACAACTACACACACTACAAGAAACAACAACTATACCCTTCAAACTACTACAGAGATAACCATAAGCTATACAAAACCACTGCAGAAACACCACAAAACCAACCAATATACCCTGAAGATACACCATAACCCTACAAGAGAGCATAACCATACACCACTCTACCAAGCTAACAGTAGTACAGATAGCACTATAAGTAGGTCAAAAGGACACCAGTAAGGTCAGTTTGCGACAAAAAAGAGAGAAAATACTGTTATGTGGAGTAGTATAATACCCTCAAATCCCCTCTTTCACACACAAAGTAGCAGTTATATATCTTCGGTGCCGCAATATGACCTTGAGAGTGGGTGTTTTTTGGTGTCAACCCCGCTATAGGCGATAACATTTGACCTATAGTAAAACCAGCTTATACGTAACTCACCACAACTTAGAGAAGTATAGAGAGCACCCTAACTTGTAGGATACTCTCTATAAACTCTTTATACATAACAAGGAATACTACTCTATGCTACTTTGAAGTGACCTTTGAACAGTCCTGCTCCAAGTGGTATCATAGTAAAAGAAACACTCCTACGATACCTGTTACGGAGCAGTTGGTAAGCAGCTATAAGCTGTACGTAGGTCCTGGCTGAGAACGATATAATCTTTTTCATCTTTGGTTGTTTTAGATATGAACTGATGTTTTGTTTGTTAACCTTTAACGATAAGAGTGTAGAGAGTTACCCTTAACGGATAACCCTCTATCTCTCAACTGTTTACGCTACAACAGGTGCTGCTGAAGTAACGGCTGGTGTAAACGCCTTGTTACGTGCAAACCATGCATCAGACAGCTGCTGTTTGTTGTCATGTGCTACATAGCTGTCCATAGCTTCGGGCTTATAAACACCGTTGTTGTTGGCAAAATGTGCCATAACCCTACGATATATCGGAGTTGCTACTGCCTCACCCTGGGCATTTGGTTCATACTTCAGCAACTGGATACCGTCTGGTGTCTTCTTCAGGTCACGACCTGGGTTAGTCTTGCTGAAAGGTATCGTACTTTCATGTACACATACCCGAACACGTTTAACGGGTTCACCTACCTTAGCACCTAACAGTACCAAACGGGTTTCGATATCATCCCCGTCATCACCAAACACATTGGTATATACCGGAACAGGTTTCCCGCTGTCCGATAAATCCATAACACCAAGCCGCATAAATGCAACTTCTTTACCATTTGTACCCGGTTGGATACGTGCACCATTACCCTGTACTGGAGTCCATGCTCCTGAAGGGTCTTCCACAAACTCCGGTAACAGGATTACTGCACCGTCACCATACATAGCCGTCTTCTCTGCAAGATACCTGCGGATGGCTGAACGGTTAGCCTTTAACTGTGTGTCACTAAGTGACTGTCTTGCTGCAACATTAGCTGCTGTGCTCATAAGAATTGTTTTTAGTATAAAAGAAATGCCTACTCTGTTACAGGTTTTCGGCTTACCCTGTTTATCTTTAACCAGCTATATGGGCTATCCAGTTATTGATGGCTCTGGACATGCTGATGTTATCAGTAGCCTTAGCTTGGATTTCCTCTATGGACATAACTGTGACATCACCATATGTCTGGATGGAATTGTTCGGATTACTGGTATACACATCAACAATACCATTCTCACCATAGTACTCATCACACAACTGTTGTACAACAAACTCATTGTTATATGTATAATACTGGATACTACCATAACACCTAAGGCATGTGAGGTAGATGTAACCGTCTGATGATTTCTCTAACTGGTTACGTAGATTGGCTACAAGTGCTGAAGCCTTTTTATACTGCTGGATTAACTCTTTCATTGCTGATATATATTTAGAAGATGAGGAATAGATTTAATGTGCTGCAAGCATTGCTATATCAGCATGGTGATTACACATGGCATAGCTACCAATATACTGTACTGCTGGATTAGGACAATCCATTTGGCATTTGCATACAGGTATTGCCTCTGACCAGTCTAACAGGTTATCAGTAGACAGTTGTTCATTAGCCATTTGGCTCAATGTTTGCTTTTCAGATGAAGTGAAGCCTTCCATAAGTATTGTTTTTAAGATGTTAACAATGGTTTAACTACCGGGGTTCCCCCGCTTTTGGTAAATGAACATGAAACGAGTAGGGTACTCCTAACCACTCACGAACACAAACAAAAAATAGCCAGGAAGTTTTTGGGGAAAAAGTTTTTATATGTGAACTCTGTTTGTATCTTTGTGTTATATGACTATAGATGAGAGGTTAGCTATACAGATAGAGTTACCGTTGTTTAGTCTGAAGTATGACAAGATAGCTGAACCTCTTATACATAGTTTAGAACTACATAGTACGTATCTGATTTATGACTTTGAAGCTTACATGGATAAGTTCCCTGATGATGAAGATGAGTCTAAGGGATGGGTAGTACCAAAGGAGGGGGTTTATCAGAAGATACGTCTGCAGGTTAGAAAAGATCGTATCTGTTCCATGGAGAGTTCTTGGATAGAGGATAGTCAGATGTGGACACTTGTTATAACTTACCTATCTACAGACGAACATATACGGATAAAGTTCAATACTGAGAAAGAGCTGAGAGAAGTGGAACTGAAACTATCAGAGTGGTTGTTTTCTTAGCAGAGAGTATCACAAAGGACTTACACATAGTTCTCTCATCAAGTCTGCTATATGTTTAGCCATACGGTGATAGTGGAACTTATCAAAACGAACTAAGTTGATATCGTTATCTACACAGAACTTAGTCTTGATCTTGTCTACTTCTTTCCTATCAGGCCTGTCGTGGTAGAAGCTGTCGTACTCAACTATGGTGTTGTGATCTGGCAACCAGAAGTCAAAGCGACCCCAACCACCTGTAGAGAGCCGGAGACCTGGAAAGCTTATCTCTCTTTCCCACTTGATATCATACTTCTGCAGTTCATCTATGATCATCTGTTCAGGTACAGAAGGTTTGAGTGTATCTCCAAAGTTACTATCAAACCACTGCAGATCAGGACGAGGTCTGTACTTGTTATCTGGTAGCTTTTTCCACACTGTAGTTGTGCAACCTAAGAACTCATCTATCTGTTCGTGTATAGCTTTCTTGTACTCGTAAGAGGTCTTGTCTACAGGTGGTGCAGGTTTAGACAACTTCACTACGGGTTCCTGAAAAGTAGCTTTAACCGGAGTTTTCAGAGACCTATCTACCTCATGTGGTTTAAGTAACCATATAAGAAAACAAACTACTGCAAGAACAACTATACCCATAGCACACAAGATACAACAACACTTCCATCTGTGCAAGTGGTAGAGCGAACTTTTTTCACGGTATAGTTTTTGTACAACTACTCTAAACACTCTTTATGTCTGTACTTACACTTATCCTCGTTATAGTTCTTGTTGGTGTCCTTCTGTGGGCAATAAACCGCTTTATACCTATGGATGCTACTATCAAGAACATCTTGTACTTTGTAGTCGTCCTTGTTCTGATACTTTGGTTACTCCAGGCTTTTGGTGTACTGGGAACTTTAGGTTCTGTACGGATCAGGTAACATAAACTTTTTGTTGGTAGTGTTACTTTACTTTGTATCTTTGACCCATGCAGATAAATTTAACTAACATACTGCTCTTCTCTATAGCTGGAACACTGGGTTATATAGCTTACTTACGTCACCACTCAAACAAACATAAAATGGCAACTTTTACAGACATCACTACAGCACTTGGTAACCTTACAACAGCAGTTAACGGAGCTACTGCAGCTTTGACAGGCTCTATCACTCCTGCACAGGGAGATCAGATCGTAACGGCTATAACTGACGCTACGACTACACTGAACGCAGCAGTTACTCCTGCACCTTAAACGTTTTCTCATAGGCTACACACATCAACCTCAGTCTCTACTGGGGTTTTTGGTTTTTATCTCCTAACTTTGTCTGATGTCTTTTCAACTGCTTGGTGTCTGGAACGCACAAACCAACTTGACCTCTACCGGTATACACCTTGCTGACGGTACTGGTACTACTGGAGACTGCTATACCTGCTGGACAAGTGGTACACAGAACCTTGGACATGGGTTCTTTAACTATCAGCAAGGGCAAGTTATCTTATATACAAACGGTCAGTGGGTATGGCCTGGTTCTAACGGAGAGATAGACTTCTCTCTTATCTTTCCAACCTTTACTTTAGCCGGAACCTGGAACCCGAACACAAACACAACATCTCTTGGAACACATCTTACTGCAGGAGTTGGTACTGCTGGTACTGTCTACACAGTTTCTACACCTGGTATCTGTGATCTTGGTTGGGGGCCTTTTAACTGGGCTACCGGGTTTAACGTTGTGTACAGTAACGGTAAGTGGTTGTGGATAGGTAAAGATCTTGTTTGTAACTATGGTAACACATCCGGTGGAACTGGTGGTGGGACCGGAACAGTTACTTACGTGAACATCCAAACATCTGGTTCTGGCCTATCTGTATCTGGTGGACCTGTAACATCTTCTGGAACTTTCCTACTGCAGAACACATTACCTGATCGTACTGTAGTACTCAACCAAGGTCCTGGTATATCTGTTACTGGTACTTACCCAAACTTTACAGTTTCTACTTCTGGTAGTACAAGCCAGACATCTGGTACTGTAACCTCTTTCAACACATCTGGTCTATCCACACTCTTCACCACAAGTGTCAGTAACCCAACTACAACTCCATACCTTACCTTCTCACCTATAGCTGAGAACCAGAACTTGTTCTTTGCCAGTCCTAATGGTTCTTCTGGCATACCCTTGTGGAGAGCTTTAACAGTCAACGACTTTAACAGTGGTACAAGTGCAAACGCTACAACTTTCTGGCGTGGGGACGGAACCTGGGCAACTCCTTCCAGTACTACTTATACTGGTACATCAGGTGTAACTGTATCTGGTACATCCATCTACCTGGCACCTATAGCAGCTAACTCTGTACTAGCTAATGTTGGTTCCGGTTCAGGTTCGCCATTTAGTGCCCTGTCTTACTCTGCTGTAAGTGCTGTAAACAGTCTTGTATATAGAGACGCTAACCAAAATGCCTTTGCCAATAACTTTACATCTAAGGGAACTAATGTTGTATCTGCAGGAAGTACTACTATACTTACAGCAGCATCTACCCGGTTACAAAATCTCACAGGTTCAGCTAACCAGACATTTCAACTACCAGATGCAACAACACTGTCCATAGGGGCAAGGTTCACTTTCAACAATAACAGTACAGGTGTTCTAACAGTAACTAATAATGGAGGTATTACCATAGCGACTTGTCCTGCAGGAGGTGCTATAGAAGTTTTTGAGATAGCAGCATCTACACCAAATGGAGCATGGGACTATCACTTCTATATACCTGCCAATGTACAATGGGGTACAACTGCTCTTATCTATTCTGGTCCTATAACAGCTACAAAGTTTGTTACATCTGGAGGTACTTCCTCTCAGTTTGTAAAAGGGGATGGTACTCTTGACAGTACTATATATAGTACTACATCAGGTACAGTTACTTCTGTAAGTTTACTCTTACCAAGTTCTGTGTTCTCTATATCCGGATCACCTGTTACTTCTTCAGGTACACTTACTGGAACACTTCAGACACAAACAGCAAACACTTTTTTTGCAGGACCTGTCAGTGGTTCTACAGCACAACCTACCTTTAGAGCTATAGTTGCTGGAGATCTTCCTTCCAGTACTGGAACAGTTGCCAGTTTCTCATCTGGTAATCTTGTACCTTTATTTACTACAACTATAGCAAATCCTACTACAAACCCTGCACTTACTTTCAATCTTTCTTCTGCAGGAGCTAAGACTATCTTTGGTAACCAAACATCTGCCAGTACAACACCTTCTTTCTTTATACCTATCTTAGCTGTGGGTCCTTTTGGTTCTGAAGGAGCAACAACGCAGGTACTACACGGTAATCCAAGTGGTAACCTATCTTGGTCCCAGGTCAACCTTGCTGCAGATGTTACTGGAAACTTACCTGTTACAAACCTTAACTCTGGCAGTAGTGCGGGAGCTACAACGTTCTGGAGAGGTGATGGTATATGGGCACAAACATCAGGTTCATCTATAACTCCTGGAGGATCATCTACACAGGTTCAGTATAACAATGCGGGTACTTTTGGAGGAGCTGCTCTAACTAACATTGCTACGGACGGCAATCTGTCCTTAGTTAGTACTTCCGGAGCTACAAATGCTATATCAGGATCACTAAAAGTATATAGTAATAACCAAACAGGAATAGATGAGCTGCATGTAGTACCGTCTATAGGAATAGAAAGTATACTGCAAAACTCTTTAGGGCAAAATCAATGGGGTAGTTGGGATCTTAGTGGAGTAGTTACCACTGCTACACAAGGAGGTATATACAATCAGGCATTAGGATTTTCAGGAACACCAGTAGCTTCTACGAGAACTTATGATTCTACTAATCTTGTTCCTAATCATATGTACTTGAAATATCCTACGGGTTCAGGAAATAATTCTCAAGCAGAGTTATATTTTAGTTCTACTGCCAGGGCATCAATGATTGGTAATAATACATATGGAGGTGGTTCAAAATGGGTTGGTAAATTTAACCTTCCACAATATACTTCTGCTAATAGAGTGTTTGTAGGATACGCATCTTCTGCTAGTGCATTAGGAACAACAGTTGACCCTTCCACATATACCAACATAATTGGTGTTGGTAAGGATGTTGCAGATACTACTTTACAGATAATGTTTAACGGTAGTGCAGGTACAGCTACAAAAGTAAATACGGGAATAACACCAACTGCTAATGATGAATATAGAGTTACAATAATAATTTTACCTTCTGGTACAACATCCTATGTAACACTAGAAAGATTTACAAAGTCAGCTGTGACAACATTTAGTTCATCAAACTCTGCTAAGATGCCGGCAGCAGGTACTCTAATGTACTTTCACATGGCTGTAAATTCAGGTTCTGCATCTGTTGGTGTAACATCAATAGGTATTCTCCACATATTTGAAGAAATTTATTAATATGCAAATACAAGCAATAGCACAAACCAATGATCCCACAAAGATAGCTACCGAATTAGAGGTAACTACAAGAGATCCTACAGAGTTATCTATATACGCTGTCTGGAAGTTGACAGATGTTAATGGTGCTTATGTAAATGACGGATCGTGTTTACTAACAGACGATGGCTCAGATCCAAACAATATTATAAATGACTACACAAAGTACTTATCGGATAACTCTTATTTATACACTTATGTAGTAAACTTATTAGGATTAACAGTTGTAAGTTTCAATACTATTGTATAGATTTGCATTGAACTAAACTAACAGTATAAAAATGGCAAACGAAAAAGAACCACAGATGGACCCTTCGATGTTACCAGAAATATCGGATATCAGTAACTTCCAGGTATCGGGGCAGAGGACAGTTATCAAACCAACTAATGACTATGCTATAAAGACCAAAGGTGGGGTGTACTTCCCGGAGAAGACTGCTGAACTAAGACGTAGGACAACACTCTCTAAAGGAGAAGTGATGTGTGTAGGCAGCGCAGTTACAGAGACAAAAGTTGGACAACATGTATACTTTTATTGGCATGAAGGAGATGGTATGATACGTGAGATCAACAAGACTGGTAAGACTACTGACGATGATGTTATCTATGTGATACTACCAGAGTACTCTATACGCGGATATATAGTAGACAATGCTGTAGAACAAACTGCAAAAGAGCTTAGAGATAAGTTGGTACAACCCTCTTCTATACTACTTGCATAAAAAAGTTTTGTTCTTTTCATATATAGTTTATACCTTGCATCTTTGTTAACAAAAAAACTAAACAACATGGCAACAAGTCCAAAACCAAAACAGATGGCTGGAGACACTGCTAAAGCAGTAAAGAAAGTTCCGGTAGCTCCACCAAAGACACCTGCTTCTATGAAGAAAGGTGGAAAGATGATGAAGAAAGGCGGGAAGATGTGTTAAGCCACATACAGCCTTTTAAAGAGAAGAGAGTATCCACCAGGGTACTCTTTTTTTATGTGCAAAAATAAACTTTTACAAACACTTGGTTTTATCAGATGCACTTTATACTTTTGTTACATCAAACAACTTTAAAAGTTTAAAACACTAAGACGATGGAAATACCAATGATGGGACTAGGTAAGACAGAAACTGATATAGAGACTCAGTACGAACAAGGTCCTCCTCCTGTAACAGAAATGTCTATACCCGGACAACCTTCTTACGAAGAGTGGAAAGCTCAACAGTCTGAGATGGTTGCAAAGATGAAAGCTGAGATAGACGATCTCCGTCTTGTCAGTGAGTATAACCGTCTTATGGTTGAAGGAGAAGAGTTAACTCTTCGTCAGATGGAAGCCAAGGTTATGTTGGGTCAGGTAGACATCAGCACTTTACCTGAGTGCCCAAAGAAGTGGGAGCTTATGGTAAGGATAGATAAAGCTGCTGTTATGGCTGGAAGGAAACCTGTACGTAACGCAGAAGGACAACTTGTGATACAAGGTCTTGCTGGTTTAGAACTGGCAGTAAACGAAACCCAGGCACAGGACTATCTTACCCGGAAACAGGTAGACATCCAACAGGTCGTACAGATGCACAAAGAGAAAGAACAAGCTCTACAAGAAGTTTCTCTGAAGACTGGTTTAGAACTTGTTATACTATATACACCTGATCCGAAAGTAGTAGGGCAGATAAACGCTCTTGTACAAGGTAAGGATATAGAGACTGCGGGACCTATGGAGTTACCTGAAGGTATAACTACTATAACTTTCCAGGTTCCTAACGGAGACAGGAAGAGTGATGTAAGTATGAACCCTGGGGACTATATAGTAAAGTGTAAAGACGGAGTTGTTTGTGTACTAACAAGTGAAGACTATCAGAAGTGGAACAAGTAACACTTAATACATATAAGCGGGTTATAGGTGGTATGGAACTAGCAAGTATCATACTCTTTCAGTTACGTGTACACTGTTATCTAAAGTCTATCCAGTTAACTGAGATGGAAGAGAAGTACACAGTGGAGATGGCTATAACCGGTGGTACGTGGGACCTGAAGAAGTTCTGTGATCATGTAGTAGAGAAAGGTCTAAGTTACTCTACAGAAAGTTCAAGGACTATACTCGATCACTTAGAAACTAAAGGGTTAGTAGTTAAAGAAGGACACTACAGAAAGATGGTTAAGTTAAACCCGGAGATGGGTATACAGGTAGAGGGGACGGTGTTAGTGGATATAAAACTTAGCAACTATATAGCAAATGGTTCCAAGGAAAGCAACTGAGTTGGGTAATGAGTTTGCTGACAAGAAAGGTATACCGAGAGCACATATGTTAGATATGCTCACGTTCTACTACAGGGATATCCGGACAGTCTGCAGTAAGTTACAACATCCAAACGTATCTATCAACGGACTAGGTTACATGAAACCCTCAGTACCGAAGCTAAAGAAAGGAAGAGCAGGAGCTATAAAGTGGACTAAGGACTTTGACAAGACAGGTAAGGATAAAACTACACAGTACTATACCAAGAAAGAGAACGCTGCACTTATGGACAAGATGATAGATACTTGCATAGAGATACGTAAAGCACACAAGTTAGTTAAAAACCTAAGAAAGTCATGATCTGGAGAGAGAAACTAAAACTTGCATGGGATAACAGAGCACAGATAGCAGATGGTTTCTGGAACGTGTACATAGGTTGTAAACCAGAGATAGAAGCTGAAGCACTTAGGAGAAAGACTATCTGTGAGAGTAATGTCTGTGGATCCTATGACAAGGATGGTAAACCGGAGACATCTATGATACCAGGTCAACCAGCTTGTTCTATTTGTCACTGTAACATAAATGCTAAAGCTGCATGTACGTTTTGTTGGTGTGCTCTTCTTGACAAACAGATACTGAAGTTGAAAGAACTACGACCTGAGACAAACATACAAGATATAGATAGTTGTAGGGTACAGATCAAAGAGTTACAGGAGCAAGGTATAGATATGGGGCTAGATCCTTTGTGGGATGTGATGATGACAAAAGACCAGGACGATCTGATAAAGTCAAAGGAGTACACAGAGCAGTTTAAAAATAGGTAGTTATGGAACCAAAGAAGTACTGGTGGATACACTACGATAGAGTTGGTATACAGATGTACCGTGAAAAAGAAACTGTTATAGATATACATCCGTTTCTATGGTTAAGTGAAACGAAAAAACAAATGAAGTGGGAAGTCTGGTTAGTGAACTGGAAGTTGATAGACGTAACTGAGTATAACCTTTGGAAAGAACTAAACGATAAGTAGTGCTAAAGTTTCAAGAACAAAACCATCTATACTTTTCTCCTGATCAACCAGACAGAAAGTGGACTTCTATCACTGCGATA
>Ga0114964_10001055_pt1 | contig 20362 bp, 11 predicted proteins | sample C_131016_MF_Meta_FD_92638 | JGI IMG/M metagenome (GOLD analysis project Ga0114964, IMG submission 92638) | Freshwater microbial communities from Lake Croche, Canada to study carbon cycling - C_131016_MF_MetaG | ecosystem: Environmental > Aquatic > Freshwater > Lake | place: Lake Croche, Canada... | reverse complement strand
CAGCCATATGGAATCACCTGCGATTCGCTCGGAAATGCGTATTTCACAGAATATGGTACTTCAAACGTTCGTAAGCTCGTATTGTCTACCAACACGGTATCTACGATCGGAACTGCGAGTGCCACGAATCAACGCAATTTACTTTTAATTGGAACTACGTTGTACTTCAGCGTTGGTCTTTCGGCTAACATCTCAAACATCTCAAATGCGACCACGACTCCATCTGCGGCCGCAGAGTGGGTGACAGCCGCGACACTCGTCGCTGCGGTACCAGGAGCGTCGCCGTATCAGATGGCATACGACGGGTCGACCTATATGTATCTGGCAGCGGGATATGCGATTCTCAGAATCACGGTGGCGAATGGAACCGTATCCCTCTTTGCCGGTAGCAACGCATACGCAACAACAGACGGAACTGGAACGGCGGCAAGGTTCAATAACGTGACTGGCTTGTGCATTGATCCGACGAACACGATCTTATACGCATCAGAATACACCGGAAATGTGATTCGAAGGATTACCGTACCGGGTGCTGTAGTGACAACAATCGCAGGAACGGTAGGAACGGCCGGATACCTCGACGCAACAGGAACCAGAGCTATTTTCAATAACCCAACCCAGTTAACACTCGACTCGACCGGCTCGAATCTGTACATCACCGACCAATCGGGAGCCAAAATCCGCAAACTCAACATAGCCACCTGTAACGTCACAACCTATGCGGGAACCGGTGTTGCTGGGTTCGCGGATGGTAGTGTGCCGACGACGACGGTGGTGAACAATAGTCTGGTGACGACTGCAACCCACTATCCGTACGAGCTATATTTTTCGAATTATGTACCGTACGGGCAGATCAAACTCAACCAAGGATCTGAGAATGGGATGTTTTTCTACGACTGTTATCCCAACGCAGCCGGCAACACACAAAACGGTTGGTATCTTGCAAACAGTGGCAACGCGATTGCACAGTCGAACAGTGGGGGGAAGGGTTTCGCAATTACACGCATCAATGGTGGTAGCGTGTCAACAACGGCCGGATTGTATATGCTGTCGAATGGCTATGTGGGTATCAACTGTAACGCACCCGCGTATATGTTGGACGTGTCCGGAACCTTTCGTGCTTGCAACGTGGTTATAGGTTCGAATTTTGGGTCTGGTACAAATTCTACCCTTATTCTTCAGCAACAGGCTGGTGGTAACGCTGCGGGCGTAGCGTCGACTACACGTTTCGCATTTGCAGCCTACTCTAGTTATGGGGCGGTTTCAGCAATTGACTCTATCCAATTTTCCGATAGCAACTTCCGTAGCCAGATGGCCTTCTCGACCGCGACGGCAGCAAATGTCTTAGGTCAGGCGTTGTTTCTCGATTCAAATCAGACGGTCAAAATATCGGGATACACGACGAACGGTACGGTAACGACAACGTCAAGTACCGGTCTTATCGCGATATCATCTGACATTCGACTCAAGACGAATATTCAATACGTACAAGAGATCGCGACATCTAAAATCGAGGCTCTGAAACCTGCCCGGTTTGAGTGGAAGGCTGACCTGTCGAATGTACAGCTCGGTTTCATTGCCCAAGATGTTGAATCCGTAATCCCGGAAGCCGTGGATGGAAAGAAGTACGAGTACGAATGGTCAAAGGACAGCAATGGAAATCCTATACTTGATTCGAATGGACAGCTAGTCATGACGGACATACCCCGTTACCGTGGGTTCTCAGATAGGCCAATTATTGCCACTCTGGTGAAGGCGTTCCAAGAGTTGTCGGCCCGCCTGTCCAACGTGGAGGCAAGGTTGGCGGCGGCCGGGACCACAGGCCCCACTGGCACGACGGAATCGACAGGCCCCACTGGGCCTACGGCTGCCACCACGTCCTAATTTTCGGTCGGACTAACAAGAGATGTCCGCACTCTCGACATACGTTCCAGGGGTGGGCGTGGTGACATGTGCTCCCAATGTGGTGGTTGGGCCTCAAGGTCCACCGGGTCCGCAGGGTCTCACGGGCTCCACGGGTCCGCAGGGACCTACTGGCATTCAAGGTATTCCTGGCTTTTCTGTTCAAACGGGTCCTACTGGTTTCACGGGCTTCACAGGTGCTTCTCTACTTGGTCCAACCGGTTGTACAGGTCCAACAAGCTCGACGGGTACAACGGGCGTAACAGGCCCCACGGGTCCTTCGTCGACGGGTACGACGGGGCCCACTGGAGCCACTGGAGCCTATACGGGTCCTACAGGATTCACGGGACCTCAAGGTCCGCCGGGATCTACAGTCGCAACGGGTCCCACTGGACCTACCGCTCCCACAGGCACAACGGGTCCCACGGGACAAACCGGATTGACAGGTGCTTCCGGGTGGACAGGCACGACGGGCACAACGGGTCCAACAGGTCCCACGGGACAAACTGGATTCACGGGCGTCACGGGATTCACGGGTGCGAGTCTCACGGGCCCGCCAGGTCTTACAGGTCCCACGGGTCCGACTGGAATTCAAGGCTACCCGGGTGCCCAGGGTCCGCCGGGTCAAATCGGCGATCGCGGATTCCCAGGTGCGACTGCCACGACGGGACCTACCGGACCTACTGGACAATCCTCCACGGGTCCAACGGGACAAACAGGATTCACGGGACCGACCGGCGTGATCGGTGCCACTGGCTTCACGGCCCCGACAGGCACTACGGGTCCGACGGGTACAACGGGTCCCACGGGTATCACCGGCTTCACCGGTCCGACGGGCTGGAGTGGTTGGACAGGATTTACGGGCGTGACAGGACCTACTGGACCGTCGGGATGGACGGGCACGACTGGATTCACAGGTATCACGGGCACAACGGGTCCGACGGGGCCGACGGGGGCAACGGGACAGGCAGGTGTTCCCGGACCTACGGGCTGGACTGGATGGACGGGCTTCACAGGCACCACAGGTCCGACCGGGATTCAAGGGTGGCTTGGACCGGTAGGGCCGCTGGGATACACGGGTCCTAGCGGTCCTACAGGGTACGCAGGTGTTCAAGGTCCCCAGGGTCCATCGGGCAAGACGGGTTCGACCGGATACACTGGATTCACGGGACCCAGTAAAGCGATCTTTGGCTCATCGTCCGTCGTCCCCGCACCCTATCCCGCCGGGTCCGTCGCGATCACGATTGGTTCCGGCCAAGTCGGAGTCTTCTCGGCGTCTGCAGCGACAAGTGTGCCGTCCACTTCCTACATGATCACTCAAGGCTGGACTATCGCGAATCCCTCGAACCTTGCTGTTCTTGGACTTTTTTGGTCCGTATCAGGTTCTGTGTGGCAAGCAAACGCCACACTGTACGCAACAACGAACACTGTTTCGAATACGTTTACGGTCTATTATTACTATCAGTAAGTAACAACGATGTTCGCTAGACCACCTGTCGTATCCGGACTCCCAAGGGTTCCCGGACCTCCAGGTATTTCCGGCAGCGGAGGTCCGTTAGGACCAACGGGCATAACTGGACTGCCTGGGTTTTTTGGACTCATCACTACAGCGGGTGCGACAAGTGTGACAGGTTTCACCGGACCCACTGCAGCAACTTCAACGCGTACAGGTCCTACGGGATTCACGGGACCTGGTGTGCGAGGACCTACCGGAGCGTCGGGTCCCACTGGACCACCGGTATCTACCGGATTCACCGGTCCCACTGGACCTTCGGTGCCCGGAGTTCTCGGTCCTACTGGAATCACAGGACCCACGAGCCAAACGGGTGCTACGGGAACGCGAGGACCTGTACCGTATCCGTCCGCATCGATTGGTTCATTCGGCCCAGTTGGCATCACAGGACTGACCGGTTCAACGGGTCCGACTGGACTCACTGGACGAACCGGATTCACCGGAGCCACAGGAGTCACAGGGGCCACTGCGTACACGGGCACAACAGGTCCGACTGGTTTCACTGGCCCCGCTGGCCCCCGCGGCGTACCAGGTCTCAGCGGATCGCGAGGCATTCCGTCCACGACCAAGGGACCTACTGGATATCGAGGACCAACTGGACCTACTGGTAGCTTTGGAGCTTCGGATCCAACTATGACAAAGATTCCCACGGGAAGCACCGGCCCAACGGGTACGACAGGGACTATTGGCGTTGGTAAGCAGGGCATTACAGGGTTTTCTGGGTTTACTGGTGTATTCGGCTTCCTCGGGCCCACTGGTAGGACGGGGCCCACAGGCGTGTTTGGATCGACGGGTATGCCAGGTGATGGTGGATTCACCGGTTTCTTTGGTGCGTATGGACGCACAGGTCTCACGGGGAGTATCGGACCCACCGGCACAACGGGCTGGAACGGACCCGCACTACAGTTGCTGGCACCGCAGGTCGTGGCGGGGGCATCTTCGGCCACGCCGTACATTCAATACGCGGCGGACCCAACCTCCACATGGACGTCCTCGTCCACGACCAACCTTTCGTCCGCGTCGCTACCGATGGAAATGGTGGCGTGGAACGGTCTTACATGGGCCGGTGCGGCGGCCAATGGCATTGTGACTTCATCTGACGGTATCAACTGGGCCCTACCGTATTTGGGGGGCACGCGGTCAATCGCATGGGGAAACGGACAATGGATCGCAGGGTCTGTGACCGCATCGACGATTGTGAAGTCGTCGGACAGTGTAACATGGGCAGCAAGTAGTCCTGCGAATATTCCTACAACCATCAATAGTATCGCGTGGAACGGAACTCACTGGGTGGCAACCGGTTCATCGGTCGCCTACAGCACAGATGGTACAACATGGACAGCTGCGTCGAGTGTATCCGCGTCCTTTACGGGACAAGACATTGCGTGGAATGGCGTCATCTGGGTGACAGTGGGTACTCTTAGTGGCACTGGAGCTGGACTGTACTGGACTGCGACCACAACGGGTACATGGTCGTTCATCGCGATTCCGTACATGACGTCCCCCCAGTCGATTGCGTGGAATCAGAGGAAATGGGTGATTGGCGGCACCGGTGGCTCCACCCTTCTCAGTCTGCCGACGGGCCTGTTCGCGTTCGTACCCGGCCTAGTGTTGGGGGGGGACCCACCAGCTTTCTGCTACGGTTTAGCGTGGAATGGATCCGTGTGGATCGCAGCCGCGGACCAGAGTCCGTGTGGAATCTACACGAGCCCCGACGGAATCACGTGGACAGCTAATTCGACAACGTCCGGAACATACGTCCACGCGGTAGGTGTACGGCAAGTGCTGCCCTTTCTCATCACACCCTTCGGTGTGACTGGACCTACAGGACGGACTGGGCCCACTGGATTCACGGGGGCCAGTGGCCCATTTAGCTTCAGTGGCTCAACGGGTTCAACCGGAGCCACAGGTCCCACCGGGTTCTACGGGGAATACGGACCTACGGGTCCATCTGGAGTCACGGGAATCACCGGTTGGCAACCGCTGGCCCCGACAGGTGCTACCGGTGTTACAGGAACATCCTTCAGCGTAACGTCGGTCACACTGGCAGCCAGTCCTACTACAACACCGAGCTCATTTGTGAACGTGAACGTCACCTACTCCAACGTGATCACGATCCCTACAGGTGTGTCAACGAAATACCGCGTCGCCGTGAACGAGTTCATCGGAAAGTGGACGAGTTCCTCCGGTGCGACCTTTACGTACAACTCACTGTACTTCACCTCGAATGTCAATGGTAACTGGGATCTGAACGCAATCATCACCCCTTACGCAGCCACAATGAACGCAGGAACTCCGTATGCGATTGACTCCGTAATAAAGATCAACGTATACAACTAATGGACGTGGCTGACAGTTGGGTTGAAACGGTCCGTGACCTGAAAGATGCGGAGAAGGCTGAGGGAACAGAGCCGTATGACGTCGAGTGCCTATGTCGCGACATTCTGCGATATGTTCGGAGGGGTCGTATTCGCGATGTGGGACGCTTCAAGCAACGCACAGGTCTTGAGTACGAGGCCTTTATCAAATCACTCGCAACCTACGACGAAGCCTTTGTCACCCGGATCGTCAGTGACGACGAGTTCTGGGAGGCTACGATGGAGATGGTACGGAAGTAAAAACGAATACTTTACACAGAACAGTATAAGAGGTAAAATGGGCGACACAATCACCGGAGTTCAGTTCGGCATCGCAAACCCCGACGACATCCTCAAGCGGAGTGTCGTGGAGGTTACTACCGACAAGACCTATCAGTCAGGCCAGCCCGTACCCAACGGCGTCTTCGATGCCCGCTTCGGCGTCATTGAGAACGGCAAGGTCTGTCCCACCTGTAAGCACACCAACCAGTTCTGCCCCGGTCACTTTGGTCACATCACGCTGGCCCGACCGGTGTACCTCTACCAGTTCTTCGACTGGATCGAGAAGCTGAGCAACATCATCTGTCTCAACTGTTCGCATGTGATTCTCGGAGAGGCACATATCGCGAAGCTGACCACGAAGGGAATCGACCGCTTCAAGGAGGCCCGTGAGATTGTCGCGAAGGAGCGTACGACCGGAGCCGAGAAGCCGAAGGAGTGTTCATCGTGCCATAGCCCCTTCTTCCGCAAGATCGCCCGTGTTGCGGGCAAGGCTGCGACGCTGGAGGGGTTTCCGCTCGGCGACATCAACGACCCGCCCCCGCCGATTCCGCTCCAGGTTGAGCTGATTCTCCGTGCCTTCCAGCGTATGACGGACGAGACGTGCGATCAGCTCGGATTCAACCACAAGTTCTCGCGTCCCGAGTGGATGATCTGTACGGTTCTCGCAGTCCCTCCGCTTACGGTTCGCCCGTCGGTTGTGATGGACGACAACCAGCGGATGGAGGACGACCTGACACACAAGCTCATTGACGTCCTTCGTAACAACCAGCGTCTTCGCGACAAGATCGACAAGGGTGAGTCGACGGAGATGGTGGACAAGTACACCGCGATGGTTCAGTATGACGTGGCCACCTACGTGGACAATGACATCAAGGGACTGGCTCCGGCCGCTCAGAGGTCTGGTCGTCCTCTGCGGACTCTGAAGTCCCGCTTCGGTGCCAAGACGGGTCGTGTCCGCGGCAACCTCATGGGAAAGCGTGTAGACTTCTCGGCCCGCTCGGTCATTACGCCCGATGCGAACATTGATCTCGATGAGCTGGGTGTGCCCGAAGAGATTGCCGTGAACCTTACCTTCCCGGAGATTGTGAACATGTACAACCGCGACCGCCTGACGGCCTATGTTCGCAACGGACCCGACAAGCACCCGGGTGCCAAGTCCGTGTTCCTCAAGCAGGACGCACGTGTCGTGAACCTGCGGTTCGTCAGCCCGGACACCATTGATCTCCGCGAGGGCGATGTGGTCCACCGTCACCTCATTGACGGTGATGCGGTGCTCTTCAACCGTCAGCCGTCTCTTCACAAGGCGTCGATGATGGCCCACCGTGTTCGCGTGCTGCCGTACTCGACGTTCCGCCTGAACGTGTCGGCTACCCGCCCCTACAATGCGGACTTTGACGGCGACGAGATGAACATGCACGTACCCCAGAGCATCGCATCCGCAACCGAGCTGCGGTATCTCGCGAGTCTGCTGCGAAACATCATCAGCCCCCGTACGAACAGCCCGATCATTCAGCTGTTTCAGGACACGATGACCGGCATCTTCCGCATCAGCCAGCCTGGTGTGACGGTGCCCGAGGTGATTGCGATGAATATGCTTGCTCGCATCAAGCGTCCCTTCGTTCGCAAGAACAAGCCGTGGACGGGTGCGGAGCTCATCTCCACCGCGTTTCCGATGCTCACGCTCAAGGGCAGTGTCACCATCGAGAATGGCCAGCTGACGTCTGGAATTCTGAAGAAGTCTGCGTGCGGCAACCTGATCCACGTGGTCTACAATGACTTCAGCCCTGAGCGGTGTGGACAGCTGATCAATGACATTCAGTCAGTGGTCACGCAGTTCAATCTGTACACTGGCTTCTCTGTGGGTACTGCGGACCTGATTGCGAACCTCGAGACCCAGAAGTTCGTGTCTGAGAAGCTGTCCGAGGGACGCACGGCAGTGTCCAAGATCCTCTCCGATGTCCACGGCGGTATCTTCGCGAACATCTCCGGCTCTTCCGACGGCGAGGAGCTGGAGGATCGCATCTCGTCTGCACTGAAGGCTGTTGCGGCCAACATCAACGACGAGGTGATCAAGAGCCTGCCGAAGGACAATGCGATTGTTCAGATGGTTGACTCTGGATCGAAGGGAGGTCCGCAGAACATTACGCAGATGGTGGCCCTGCTTGGACAGCAGCTGATTGAGGGCAAGCGTGTTCAGTACACGCTCCAAGACCGCACACTGCCTCACTTCGCTCGCTACGATGACGGCGTGGAGTCTCGTGGTTTCGTCCAGAACTCCTTCATGAACGGTCTGCTGCCTGCGGAGTTCTTCTTCCACGCCCAGGCTGGACGCGAGGGACTGATTGATACCGCAGTCAAGACCTCAGACACAGGATACATTCAGCGTCGTCTGATGAAGACGATGGAGGATCAGCACGTGGAGCACGACGGCACAGTCCGCAACGTGACGGGCTCGATTGTCCAGTTCAGTTATGGCGAGGACGGAATTGACTCCATCGCCGTCGAGGCTCAGAGCTGCGAGCTTGGCACCATGACGCTCGAGGACGTGTACCGCACCTTCGCAATGAGCCCTGCGGACATCAATACGTTCATGAAGACGGAGGTATCCGAAGCCCCCGATCTGGTGGACGAGATTCTCGCAGACCGCGACATGCTGGTTCGCAACGTGTTCCGCTTCAAGAAGAACGACCAGGTGCTGGCTCCGGTGAATCTGAAGCGTATGATCGCTTCGTATGCGAATCCGTATGCGACCAAGACCGATCTGACACCCGAGCACATTGTGGCCGCACTCGGTGCCTTCGTCGCCGAGTTTCCGCACAATAAGCTGTTCCACGCACTCTTGCGGTTCAACCTCGCACCCAAGAAGGCGATCCTGGTACACCGGCTGTCCGAGATGTTGTTCGACGAGCTGATGGCGGATATTCGCTTCCGCTACTTGAAGGCTCAGGTCCACGCAGGCGAGATGGTGGGTGCCTTGTCAGCCCAGTCCATCGGTGAGCCCACGACGCAGCTTACGCTGAACACCTTCCACTCTGCGGGTACGGCCAAGGCCAATGCGACTTCGGGAGTGCCGCGTATCGAGGAGCTGCTGTCTGCCTCTCCGAACCCGAAGCGGCCGGGCAACACGGCGTACTTTGCGGGCGACGTCTCGCAGAACGACGCGATTGCGATGATGAAGCGGGTTCAGCGTACGACCCTGCGTGACATCACCAAGTCGGTGCGGATCTACTACGATCCCTACCCGATCACGGCGGGCACGGTCGTGGAGGAAGACCGCGATACACTGGAGATGTACCGCCAGTTCAGCCTGGAGAATGAGACGGATTGCGAGTCTCCGTGGATCATGCGTCTGGAGCTGAATGATGTGGAGATGCACGCACGGAATGTCCGTGACCTCACCGAGGTCCAGGCGAAGCTGTCCAATACTCCCCAGCTCAAGATCATGAAGTGCGTGACATCCGACACCTCGGCCAAGAAGCTGATTCTCCGCATCGCCTTCGACGCAGGTGCGGTGAAGAACCCGACATACCTCCGCTTCCTCGAGGACAAGATGCTGGACACGGTCCTGACGGGCGTGGATGGTGTGGGACGCGTTCACCTCCGCACGATCAAGAGTGAGCAGGTGTTTGATGACACGGTGGGTGGGTACGTGACTCGTGACCAGTACGTTCTGGACACGGAGGGCACTAACCTCCACGATCTGCTGGTGTTTCCCGGCATGGACGGGACTCGCACCTTCTCGAACGACATCCACGAGGTCAATGATGTCTTCGGCATCGAGGCTGCCCGCACGTGCTTGCTGGACGAGTTCAATGAGGTCTTCAGTACAGAGAAGGTGAACTACCACCACCTCAGCGTTCTTGTCGACACCATGACCTATTCAGGACGCATCGTGCCGGTGAATCGCTTCGGAATGAAGAAGAATGAGACGGGTGTTCTGGCGAAGAGTTCCTTTGAGGAGACGTCGAAGACCATGTTTGATGCCGCGGTGGTGGCGGAGTACGATACGATGCGTGGCGTGTCTGCGAACATCATGTTCGGTCAGAAGCCACCGTGCGGTACGGGATTCGTCGATATCCTGGTGGACGAGACGCGTTTGCCGGAGGGTGCGGACGAGTTCGTAGAGTCAGACGCCCTGGAACAGGCGAACAAGGCCGTGGCGGGAGTGCCGGACTCCGAGTGTAGGCTCGAGGACATTACCATGGCGTGGTGAAGAGGTTCTGTAGAAACGTAAAGACAAGCACACCGAACGTAATGGCTAATGCCCAATAGGTGATGATACACATACGCTCAAACGGTCTCACTCGCCGCACCTCAAGGTCGTCGAGCGAGGTCATTGCTTTTTACGCGTGGTGGGTGTGAAAGTTGTGTGGAGAAAGGGTAATGGCGAGCTCGAGTGCCGCGTCAGCTAGCTTACCTGATGAAAATGCGAACAATGCGAAGAAAGCTGGTTCGGTGGCGATGGCGGAGATCTTATTAGCAGTAGGCAGACTGGAAGCGGCTGGGGAGAGTTTCCCCGAACACATAATAAAGGAAGCAAAAGCTCACGCCAAACGGGTAGCAGAGGAGGACTATTTAAAAGCAAAAAGGAACGATGCAGGAGGTGTTATCGTAGGGGACGATGCAATTCAAATTCAAATTCGAAAATCAGTAGAAGTAGCTTTAAACGAAGAAGACATCCGCGGGTTGTTAGAGCACATCAAACGACGTACCGATGCGGCGATAGCGGCACGCCGATCTAGTTCAATTGCTCGCGATACCACCGATGCGGAGGAGGACGAGGACGAGGAAGAAAGAGAGGTGGAGAGGGGAGATCCGGCGGAGGATGACTCTCAACTGTTATTGGGTGATATTTTTGCCGACGTCGTGGCTGAGCCGTTTCCACTCGAGTCCGGCATCCCCGTGATTGCTGAGGGAAACGAGGAAGAGGAGGAGGAAGAGGAGCCGGTGATTGCACCGCGGGCGGAGGCGGAGGCGGAGGCGGTAATATCGGCGGTGCGTCGTGAGAGAAGGCTTTCGCTAAAAGCGCTCCAGAATCAGGCGGTGGCGGCAGAGGCGGCAGCGGCGGCAGCGGAAGCGGAAGCGGCGGCGAAGGCGGCGGCGAAACGGCGAGCCGATGAGAAGGCAGCCAGGGCACGGGCTGAGCGTGCGGCGGCGATTGCAGCCCTAGAAAAGAAAGCAGAACAAGCCGCGTTAGTAGCAGCAGCCGTGAAAGGACCCATTACAGAAGCAACAAAACTACGGAGCAAACCGGGGTATGCAAGTACGACTGGATCGAGGGGTACCATCGCAGGGAAGATTATAATACCGAGCATACGTCTCGAAAAGGCAACCCCCGATCAACAGGCAATCGCTATTCATGGGAGGACGAATTTTGACGATCGTACAAAGAATGGCAAAGCATGCTGTGCCCTCTGCGGAGTCCCCTTCTCTCGAAGACAGGGTCAGCACGGAAAGAAATCGGGGCTGTCGATTAGCTATGATCATTTCGTGCCGGTTAATTTTGCCGCAATTGTATTCCGTGTCTATTCTCCTGGAACAAAGTACTCGAACGCCGAGTTCGGCATACTTCGTAGCATAGGCGATATGGTGTGTTGGCACTGTAATTTCGAGAAGTCGCAAAGGTTGTTTTTGACATGCCCTACACCGGGTACATTTGCCGGGATGCGGGCTAACGACAGGACTATCGGAGCGTTTCTGGACAAGATGCTAGTCAGTACACACGCATCGGGTATGGATGAACGTGGAGACTCTACTCTGGTGAACTATATCCGGGAGTGTTATGGTGAGGGGGATGAGGCGAAAAGGACATGGAAACAGGCGCGAATGAAGGTTATCATCGCTCGTGCGAATGGCGTAGCAGAGCTTATAAAGGAGCACGTTGACTATGACAGGGCAAAAACTCGATACCTGGCGACCAGGATGGTTATTGCAGCACAAGATAATGAGCTCAAGGGGCAGCGTTCCTTCACGGGGTTACCCCTCGCCAAACAATACATTGAACGCAGGAAGATAATTGCATCGAAGTTTGCCGAACTTGAAGCGAGTCCCGCCTGGTTACGACCATGGAAGGACAGTGTTGTCATCCGTGATCAAGTAGAAAAAGCCAACCAACCGTTTAGTGTTGCGCCATGTCTCGACTGTGGTGAGGGGCGACCAGCTAAGCGCACAAAGTCCGGCGGGGCTCGCACTCGTCGTCGTCGGCTGCCCAAACTCCTCTAATCATAACACAATGGCTAACCTGACTCACCCTGAGTTGGCGGAGATTCGGAACGAGAATCTCCCAGTGGCTTCGTTAGGGGCATTGCAGGAGCTGCGGAACAAGCTCTGTAATACCGCAGGTACGGAGTACACGCTTCAAAGTCATCAGAAGTTCCTGCGACGCGTCTTGTCTCCTGACAGTCCGACACGCAATCTTCTGATGGTTCACGGCACAGGCGTCGGCAAGACCTGCACCGCAATCCAAATCGCCGAGGAATACATCCTTCGCCCGGAGTTCCAAGAGAAGAAGGTTCTCGTCGTCGCAGGGCCGGCCGTTCAATCCAACTTCAAGACGGAGATCTTCGACATCAACCGCGTATCACTGGACAAGACCGAGTCCCTCCTGTCGTCGAAGCAGTGCACGGGCCGCCGCTACCTGGACATGCTGATGCGGATCGAGTCCGAACCCAAGCAGTGGAATGTGCCCGAAACCCGCATGCGTCTCGGGACTCTGGCGGACCGTATCATCGGTGAGTTCTACGAGTTCATTGGCTACAGCACGTTCGGAGCGATGATCAACAAGAAGCTACTTGAACTGAAGCCTTCGGACGCAGAGAAGTGGGTTCATGAGACCTTCGACAACCGTCTGCTGATCATCGACGAGGCCCATAACCTTCGCGAAGGCAGCTCGGAGATGAAGACAGTATCGACCGGTCTGGAGAGCCTGGTCAAGATGGCAACGGATATGGTCTTAGTTCTGCTCACAGCAACACCCATGTACGACAGCCACGAGGAGATCATCTTTTACATGAACCTGTTCCTGTGGAACGATCGCAAACAAGCAACGAACAAGAAGATCATCCCGTCCGACTACCTGCTTCCAGACGGTTCAATCAAGGCGTCAAAGGAGCAGGAGTTTCGCGATTGGACTCAGTCCTACGTATCGTACGTCAAGGGCGAGAACCCCTTCACATTCCCCTTCCGTCTGCCCGCACCCGAAGTAGATGGACTGCCGGATCCGCTCACGGGATTCACCGGACTGGAGTTAGGACCTGCGACGCGTATGAAGTATCTGGACGTGACGGCCTCCACGCTCTCTGGCGAACAGAAGAAGATCCTCGATGGCACCCATGGAAAGGAAGGCGATGAAGAGGCACGCATGGCCCTCATGATCCCGACAATCAGCATCCTGCCTGGCAACAAGGATTTCGGTGAGGTCTTTCGTCCGACGGGTACGCAGTGGCAGTATACGGGCGAACCCTGCTTGACGCCTGAAAAGCTGCCCGGCGTAGCTGCGAAGTTTGTCAGTGTCATCAAGGCCATTGAAGAGTCGAAGGGCGTTGTACTCGTCTACTCCAACTACGTCGAACGTGGATCTCGCTTGTTCGCCATGGCGTTGGAGGAACATGGGTACACGCCCGCAAGCGGCCCTATGCTTCTCGCAAACCCCGCATTCAAGGGCAAGTCCAAGGGCGAGTACATGCTCCTGAGCAGCGAAGTGTCTACGCCTCAGACCAATGCCCTGCTCCAGCTCGCACGCTCGGACAAGAACGTGAACGGTGCCAAAGTCCGCGTCATTGTCACCACGCCCCGTATCTCAGAGGGCGTGAACTTCCGCTACGTTCGTCAGGTTCACTTGTTGGATCCCTGGTGGAATATGAGCCGCATCGAGCAGGTGATTGGTCGGGCCTTGCGTACCTGTAGTCACCAGGCCCTGCCGTTCGAGGAACAGAACTGTTCCGTGTACCTCCACGTTGTCCGTTCCGACACGGAACACGAGTGCTTTGACGAATATACCTACCGCACCAAGGTCGAAGAGAAGGGCATCAAGATCTCCAAGGTACGTCGCATTCTGGAAGAGTCCGCGATGGACTGCCCGATTCAAGTGAGCCTGAACACGCTCCCTGTCGATTGGAAGAACCTTGAAGTCCCCCAACGTCGGTCAGAAGGGGCAACCGAAGTCAAGTTGCTGCTCAAGGATATGCTGGCCCCCGTCTTCTCGGAATCGGAACCCGCACAGTGTCGCGTTCGTGAGTCCGTGCCGGAGGAAGGATACGTACGTCCTCTGTCCACGTACTTTGACGTCCGCGATGAAGTCTTCTCGAAACTGGGCAAACTGTTCATTGATAAACCCATCTGGGACCGAGACGAACTCCTCATGACGCTCAAGGGATATCAGCGTGATGTCATCATCTTCCTGCTTCAGAACGCCATTCGTACCGGATTCAAGTTCAAGGACGCGTTTGGTCGCACAAGTCTGCTACAGTCTCGCGGCGATCTGTATACGCTCGGACCCGTTGGAGTGGAGAACGGCACCATCATTGAACGCGTCGCCTCTGCACCGGCCCAGACGGATGCCACGATTGAAGCCATTGAGCCAAAGAAGGAAGAAGCGGGCGAAGTTCCTGACCTGGTCGCACGTGTCCAGGCACTTGATATTCAGGAGCCGATTCCCGCAGGTGCGAATCCCAAAGACGAGCGGAAGAACCAGGAGCTGCGACAGGCTGTCAGGGTCTTCATGGATCAAGTCAAGGTGGATTTCGCGGCCGTACTGCCCGGGTACATGTTTGACCGCCTGCCTCGCGAACAGAAGATCGCGTACCTGCGGTCTCCGGCATCAAAGGACTTTGCGTTTGGCGATCGTCTGCGTGTCCCTGGCACTGAGATCCTGGTCTTGGGACGCGATGAGTACGATCCACCCGATCCGGTTGGCGAGGACCGCACAGCCGTCACTGCCTGGGTCACGGCACTTGAGCAGCGGTATGCGGCCGATAACGACAAGATGATCGGCACCATCAAGGACGGCAAGTTTTCCATCGGCAAGTTCGAGGAGAAGGACGGACTCTTCCGGCGTATTCACGGAACCAAACGTGATGTACCGATCGTCTGCGGTACAGGAAGCAACTCGTCCACTGAAGTCGTGAAGTTGGCCAAGTACACGGACATTCGCAAGCGTGGAATTCCCGACATGCCCAAGAAGATCACGTGGACTCGTTGTGATATCATGGAGCTGCTCGCACGCGAACAGAACAACATCGCATGGTACACGCCCGAGGAGATTGATGTGCTGACAAAACCTAAAACGAAAAGTAAGGCCTAGACATAACAGAGTCGCATGGATCCTGTCTTCGAACGCCGCGAGTTGGTTCGCTCCGTTCACATTCATGCCCCGAACCTTCAGCGAAACATCCACGTCAGTCTTCTGGCACAGCTTCGCATGAAGTACGAAGGCATCTGTATTCCCGAGGGATTCGTTCAGCGTCGTAGCATTACGATCGTTGAACATTCGCTGGGACGTGTCAATCTCATCAAGGGCGGTCTGGAGTACACGGTCAAGTTTCAGGCTGACATTTGTATGCCCCATCCCGACCAGGTGTTCCGTGCGACGGTGACACTTCGCAGTAAGATTGGTCTTCACGCCGAGCTTCAGCCCATGAAGGTGTTGCTGCCCCGCGACCTCCATCTTGGCAATACCGAGTTCGAGGACATCAAGGAGCAGCAGGAGATTGAGTTCAAGGTGGTGGGTTCGCGGTTCCAACAGGGCGATGACTCGATTGTCGTTCTGGGTACACTGACGTCTGTCATCAATCCTGCGGCCGAACAGGCGATGGCCGCACCTGGCGAGGCTGCCGAGCCGATGATTGCGGCATCGGCACCTGGCGATGCCTCTGAGAAGCGTGTAGTCCAAGTGGCTCCGGAGGTTGCGAAGGGTGCGGAGCCAGTGCGTCGCAAGAGGCTCGTGAAACCTGCCGCGGTACAGATAAATGAACCGAAGCCGGAAGGAAAAGCTCCGTGAACAGCTCGACACACTTGATGTCGAGGAGCATGCCCAGGTCTTCAATGTGATCAAGAAGTACACAACCGAGTACACACGCACTCAGACGGGCGTGTTAGTGTCCAGCGAATCCATTCCCGATACGTGTATCACAGAGATGGAGACGCTGGTCGCTTTTTACTTGGACCAACGCAAGCGGATGGACGCGGACGAACGGGCGAGGAAGAGTCTGCGAAAGGAGTAAATGGAGGTGTCGCTTGACGTATCCGCTGTACCCATGGCCGAAGAGCAAATCCAGTCCATTCTTGCTGCCCGTGAACCTCGCGATGAGGTCTTGAGTGTGCCGACATCCATCGCATTCGGAGAAGAGAAGCGGTTCATCATGTACGGAAACACGCAGGAGTATACGGAATATGCGACTGCCCAGGAGATGATACAGGCGGAGGCTCCACTCCCAGACCCGGTGTTCGAGCCCGGTGATGTGGTTCCGTGTACCTACAACGTCGGAGCCGCCCTGAGTACGTTAGACGCATATGACGAGGACTTCAAGGAGATGATTAAGGAAATGTTTGAGGCAGGTCCTCAGCTGAAGCTCACGAAGGAGGGCATTGATGAACAGATTGCCCGATACGAAGAGTCGACTGCGGAGGTTGAAAACGAATAAACATAGTCCAAGGTATTTACAAGGGCAAATGGAATCTCTTCTCTCGTCTTCTGGGCGGGCGGACCTTGACTACCTCGCCACCTTCGTGAAAAACTCCAATGCCGAACTCGAGTGCAAAGTCCTGTCGGGTCAGATTCAGACCAAGGACATTGCAGATCGCATCATCCAAGCCATCCAAGGGTTCACGGCCGGTCCTGCGACCGAGTCCGTCTACGCCAACTTCTGTTACCCCGATGGTCTCCGTGTCGTCGCACGGCAGGCCGAGAACGTCCACAAGATTTGTACAACCAACAGCTTCAAGGGTTCGCAGGTGAAGGTCGAGCGGAAGACTCGCTACTTTGGCGGACATGGTAACGGTCACGATGACCTCATCGACAGTCCGGAGTATGGTCTTCGCTTCACGCTCCGCAAGGAGGAGGAGGTTCGTCGCGACTTCTCGGGGTCGCCAATGGACCCGACCTCTCACGTCCGCGTGATCAACCGCAAGAGCTGGAAGACACAGGATGGTCTTCTTCAGATTGACCTGTCGATGGTCAAGTCAAAGGTCAAGGGCATGAAGGCCTTCGCGGAGATTCTCCGCCAGAATCCCGCATACGAACTGGAGGTGGAAATCCTCGACCGCAAGGCACCTCCGAAGGTGCTGGTGGAGTCCCTGTTGGTTCACATCAGCCATCTGCTGGTGGCCTTCCAGGGATCGTCCTTCCTGCTTCCGTCCTCAGACATCAAGCGGTACGGACAGGAGTTCGGGTCGACGGGCAACCGCTTCTTCAATCCGGTGACCATGAAGCGTCGCCACATCCGTGCCGACCGCCCGAACAATATCCTGACCGGCTACACGGTCACGAACAAGGCGGACGGACAGCGGTGTTTCCTCACGGTCATGCGTGATAAGCGGTTGCTGATGATCCGGCCGAATGGCACCATTACGTGGACCGGTATGCTGGCCGTGAAGGACGTACATATTGGCGACGTGGTGGATGGCGAGTACATTGAGGACCGCGGGCTCTTCTGTATCTTCGACGTCTACTCCTTCCGCGGCAAGAACACGACCCGCCTTCCCCTCTTCACGACAGACGGCGAGGTGGTTGCGAATCCTCTGACGTCTCGCCTAGGGTGTGCCCGCGAGTTCGTTGCCGATCTGCGTCGCGACTTTACGACGCAGCCGAATGGCAAGCCGTTCCGCGTGGAGACCAAGCTCTTCCTCGCAGGCGACGGACCCGCAATGGAGGAGGCGATTAATACCCTCTTGGGCACCAAGTTCGAGTATGAGACGGACGGTCTCATCTTCACGCCCCGCTCGACTCCGGTCGCACCCCCGGCTGACCGCAAGGGCAATACGTGGACGACCGTCTACAAGTGGAAGCCTGCCGAGCAGAACAGCATTGACTTCCTGGTCAAGTTCAAGCCCGGCGAGACGTTCGACACGGTTCTCAAGCAACGTGTCTTCAAGGGTCAGCTGTATGTCGGTCGGACGCGTGGGTTTGACATTGTGTACCCCTGCGAGACCATGACGGGAGAGTACACTCCCCCTCAGCTGCCTCCCGATCTCCAGTCGATTGCCGAGTCACAGGACCGCGTACCCGGCGTCTTCCAGCCTTCGGTTCCTCGCAATCCGGAGGCGTATACCATCGCAATCCCTCTGGACCCCAAGGGTGTGCCGGTGGACAGCCGTGGACAGCGGATCGAGGACAATACGATCATCGAGTGTGCCCGCGACGTGGACAAGAATCGCTGGGTGATTCTGCGGACTCGCTACGACAAGACGTATCAGTACCGCGTGCTCCACCAGCCGCAGTTCGGTAATGACGTTGCGGTGGCGAACTCGATCTGGACCAATATTCACGTGCCGGTGACCCAGGAGATGTTGACCACATGCGTCTCCACACCTCCCGACGACACGTTCGAAGATGATCTGTACTACCGCGATGACCTGGGCTCTCGCGACCGGGTGCTGAAGGACACGTACGCATTCCACAACAAGATCAAGGCCGGACTGTTCAAGCAGAACCTCAAGCCGGGCACGACGTTGCTCGAGCTGGCCATGGGCCGCGGCGGCGACCTGTTGAAGTGGAAGGAGGCCAAGCCCAGTCGTGTGGTGGGCATGGATATTGCCGCAGGAAACCTGGAGTCGCCGGTTCAGGGTGCCTGTGTCCGCTACCTCCGCGAACAGGCCGACCGGCTGCCCCCTGCCCTGTTCATCGTGGGTGACATGACCAAGCCGCTGTACGAGCAGGACAATCGGTACATTCGCATTCTTGCGGGAATGGAGCCCGCACCGACGCCGTACCTCCAGCAGTTCGCAGGACTTGCGATGTTCGATGCGATCTCGTGCCAGATGGCCATGCACTACGCGTGTGTGTCCGAGGAGACGTTCAAAGTATTTACGAAGAATCTTGTGGATCATGGTAAGGGGGTGTTCTTCGGGACGTGTATGGACGGTGCGTCCGTCTATGCGAGTCTCGTGGGCAAGAAGAGCACCCTCTTCCGTGCCGACGGTCAGGTGTTTGGCGAGATCACCAAGCAGTACACGGACGGTGATTCGTGGCGAGAGGAGTTCGGGCAGATGATCTCGGTTAAGCTTGAGAGTTTCGAACGCCCAATGGACGAGGCCCTCGTTCCGTTTGGAAAGGTCACTGAGATGCTGGCGGAAGCAGGGTACGAGCTGGTAAGCACAACAACGTTCGCTGATCATTATGCCCAGCAAACGGCTATCACGCTCACACAAGAACACCAAGCCTTCTCGTTCTTACATCGCAGTTTCGTATTCAAGCGTGCTCCTCCCAAGCAGGCCCCCGTGGAGGCCCCCGTGGACGAGGCCGTTCAGGTTGTCGATCTGCCCACTACCGACACACCCGCCCCTGCGGCTGCGGCCCCACCGAAGCCGAAGGCCGTCAAGAAAAAGTTAATCAAAGCCGTGGAGCCCGCGGCACCAAACGAAGAGGTCGCAAAGCCCGTCCTGTTCTACGGAGCAGACGAAAGTAAGGGAGAGTACAGGTTTATGAGCAACATGTTCGTTGCCCCGTTCGAGATTGACGGCATGACATTCCCCACTGTGGAGCATTACTTCCAGTGGTCAAAGGCGATGATGTTCGAGGGTAAGGATTCAGAGACGGGTGCGAAGATGATGAAGCCGCCCCGCAACAAGGAGTTCACGGAGGCCAAGTCCGTGAAGGCACTGGGTAGGAAGGTCAAGGAGTTCAGTGCCGCGAGGTGGGACGATGTGAAGATCCCGATCATGAAGAAGGCGTTGCGGGCCAAGTTTGTGAACCCGAAGCATGGGCTTCTGGAGAAACTGCTCGCAACGGGAGACGCGGAGATTGGTGAGGCCAATCCTCGCGACAAGTACTGGGGCATCGGTACGTCTGCGGACACTGCGGACGCACAGAATCCGAAGAAGTGGAAGGGCCAGAACCAGCTGGGCAAGCTTCTCATGGAGCTTCGAAATGAGTTTACAGTGGCAAAGAAGGCGGCGGCCTCTCCCGTGTAGTCTAGCGGTTTAGGATAGGGCTCTTTCACAGCCTTGACCCGGGTTCGACTCCCGGCACGGGAATGAATGAGTAGCTCAGTGGTAGAGCGTCTCCTTTACACGGAGAAGGTCTTGGGATCGTTCCCCAACTTGTTCACCAACGCTTATAGTTCAGTGGTAGAATGAGGGTCTTCCACACCCT
>Ga0114964_10001049_pt1 | contig 20413 bp, 21 predicted proteins | sample C_131016_MF_Meta_FD_92638 | JGI IMG/M metagenome (GOLD analysis project Ga0114964, IMG submission 92638) | Freshwater microbial communities from Lake Croche, Canada to study carbon cycling - C_131016_MF_MetaG | ecosystem: Environmental > Aquatic > Freshwater > Lake | place: Lake Croche, Canada... | reverse complement strand
TTGGTCCATCAAACCAAATCTTCTGCTTAAGGTGTTGCCATGAATTTGCTCGATGGCTTTGGCATGGACACGATCACGATGGCGGGCGCATTAGACGCCAAGTTGTCTGCCATGAAGCAAGCTGGTTTTTCGCAAGTGATGTTGATGGCGCGCGATTTAGTAGGCCACCCTGGTGGCGTGCCTGAAGCAGTAAAGGTCATTCAAGCCAGTGGTTTGCGACCCACAGGTTTTCAGGTGTTGCGTGATTTTGAAGGACTCTCAGGCCATTTGCATGGTTACAAAGTAGACATTGCGAAATCGATGTTAGAGATGTGCGCTGCAACGGGTAGCAAAGTGTTGCTGGTGTGTTCGTCTACATCGCGCCATGCCACAGACGATTTAGACCATATCGCCAAGGACTTGAGAAAGCTTGCCATGTTGGCTTTGCCTCTCGGTATCAAGGTGGCATATGAAGGCTTGTCGTGGGGGAGAACCATCAATGAGTTCACTACCTCTTGGGACGTGGTGTGCCGCGCAGACTGCCCTAATTTAGGCATTGGCTTGGATTCATTCCATATCTTCGCTGCCAAAACATCTTTGGATGCCATTGAAGACTTAGACCCTGAAAAAATATTTCTCGTGCAGTTATCCGACTTTATGTGGAACGAGACACCTACTTTTGAAGAGCGCATGACCACAGCGCGCACCTTCCGTGTGTTTCCTGGTGAAGGCGTACACAGCGAAGACTTGGCCGATTTAGTGATGCGCTTAGATCGGATTGGTTATCGCGGGGACTACAGTTTTGAAGTGTTCAACGACGACTACCAACAACTACCATTAAGTACCGTCGCAGAGCGCGCTAAAAAAAGCGCGACTTGGTTGCACAATGATGTGTTGCACCGTTCTGCACCACTTCCATCTTGGACACGTCCACACAAGGTTTAATTTTTATGCAACAACGTCAACTCGGCCCTTTCACTGTTTCTGCCATTGGTTTAGGTTGCATGAACTTGAGCCATGCCTATGGCACACCTCCTTCCGCTGAAGTGGGTGAGGCCTTGATTCATAAAGCACTGGATATTGGCGTCACGCTGTTTGATACAGCAGCCATTTATGGTTTTGGGGCCAATGAAAAATTGGTGGGCAAAGCTTTAAAAGGGCATCGTCAAAAAATTACGCTTTGTAGCAAAGGCGGTATGGCCGGTGTGGAGTTTCCTGACGGTGTGAAACGCGTCATCGACGGCAGACCTGAGACTATTCGTAAAAACTGTGAAGACAGTTTGAGCCGATTAGGTACCGATGTGATTGACTTGTATTACCTACACCGTTGGGACAAGAAAATCCCGATTGAAGAGAGTGTGGGCGCGATGAGCGATTTGGTGCGTGCAGGCAAAGTTAAAACTTTGGGCTTGAGCGAGATCTCTGCAAGCACTTTGCGCAAAGCACATGCGGTGCATCCCATCACGGCCTTGCAAACTGAATACTCTTTGTGGACGCGTAACCCAGAAATTGCAGTGCTCGAAGCTTGTAAAGAATTAGGTGTGACGTTCGTGGCATTTAGCCCTGTAGCGCGAGGATTTTTATGCGCAGGTGATTTGGTAATTGACCAGTTTGAAGAAAAAGACATTCGCCGCACCATGCCGCGTTTTACACAAGATACATATGCTGCAAACTTGCCTTTGCGTAAAGCTTATCAAGCCTATGCGGCCAAAGTGGGTTGCACCCCAGCGCAATTGGCGCTTGCATGGTTGCTGCAAAAAGACAGTACCTTGATCCCTATTCCTGGGACACAAAATATGGCCCATTTACAAGAAAATATGCAAGCACATGATGTCAATTTGAATTCGCAGCAGATGCAGGAATTAGATACCATGGTAAATCAGCACACAGTCAAAGGTGCCCGCTATAACGCGCAAAGTTCGATAGAGGTAGACACAGAAGCGTATTGATACTGTGTAGCTTGGGTTGGTTCTCGCTCCAATTTCAATAAACCCCTGGGGTAGCGCCTCCATCTACAGCAATCGCAGTGCCTTGGATATGGCGTGCCGCTGATGAACATAAAAAAAGTGCGAGTGCTGCAATATCTTCGGGCGTTCCTAAGCGGGCGATCCCATCCTTTTTAATCTGCTGTTCTCGAACTTCATTTATCGTCAATCCGTTAGCCTTTGCACGTTGCTCGAAAAGTAACTCAACGCGATCGGTTGCTGTTAAACCAGGCAAGATCGCATTGACGTTGATACCGTCACGACGTCCAAGCCCAGCAAGACCTTTTGTGAAATTGTGCATCGCTGCATTGACTGATCCACCTATCAGAAAGTCAGGGTCAGGAGTTCTTGCAGCTCCACCAATGATGTTGACGACATGCCCGTGGGAGCCTTGTAGCATCGGCCAGAGCAGGCGACAAAGACGGACACAGCCAAAAAATTTTAATGCAAAACCATCTTGCCAAGCGTCCTCTCCCTGTTCAATGAAGGCGCCTGCACGCGTTGCACCAGCCGAGTTAATGAGGATGTCGCATTGGCCAAACCGATTCGCCACAAAGCGCTGTACGCTTTCACAACCAGGCATCGTGCGCAGGTCGGCGATACAAGTCTCAGGCGCAACAGCACCCTTCGCCTTTGCCACATGTTCAACCGCTGCTGCAAGGTGTTCTGCTGATGAGGCAACAAGCACCGTCTTTGCACCCTGACAGGCAAACGCAGTGGCGATACCTCGACCAATGCCTCGGCTGCCACCGGAGACTAAAACAACTTTGTCTTTGAATTCATTCATGGTATTGCCTCTCCTGACGATTAAAAAAACATCCTTAGTAGACTGCTCGTCCTCCAGATATGTCGAATACAAAGCCGGTACAGAAACTGCATTCTGGACTCGCTATCCATGCCACCATCGCACCGATTTCCTCTACTGTGAGAAAACGCCCCATTGGAATCTTTGCCTTGGATGCATCGATGTGAGCTTGCGTCATTTCTTTGAATAGTTCGGTTTCAGTGATCACAGGCGCGATTGCATTGACTAGAACACCCGAATTCAGCAACTCGCGCGCTAGAGATTTTGTAAGACTGATCACACCAGCTTTTGCGGCACCGTAAGCTGCGATATGAGGGGAGGGTTCCTTGCCGGCGATGGAGGCAACATTTACGATGCGGCCATAACCAGCAGTGCGCATCGTAGGAATGACAACACGGCAGCAGTAAAAGACACCTGTCAGATCCACGCCAATAACTTGGTGCCAAGCCTCTAATGGATACTCCCATGTGGGTGCTACTGGTCCGTTGACACCAGCGTTGTTGACGAGGATATCAACATGCCCTGTCATGCGCAGTGTCTGCGCATGGCCTGCTTCAACCGATGCGAGGTCGGCGACGTCTACCTGCAAAAGAGACACAGGAGAAAAACCAGCACTCGCATGATCAAAGGCGTCTGGCTTGCGGTCCCAGATGACTACCTGTGCGCCTTCTCGCGCAAGACGCTGTGCAATTCCCAACCCTATCCCCCGGGCGCCTCCGGTGACTACAGCCACTTGGCCATTCAGGCCGTTTTTTGCTTTTATCAAGATGCAATCCTCGCAACTGCTGCCTCTGCGTGCAGGACTCCATCGCGTTCAAGGACCTCTATCTCAGCGACCGATAAGCCAACTTCTAATGCAATCTCTCGATTGTGCTGACCTAGTAGCGGCGCTACACGTCTAGGCGTGATGTTGAGCCCTGAAAACTTGAAGGGCACATTTGCCAAAAGGACTTTCCCAAGAACAGGATGTACCTGCTCAATCAACATGTTGCGCGCTGCGACCTGTGGATCAGCCACTACGGCATCGATATTTTGAACTGGTGCGCACGGTACATCTGCGACATGCAAGGCTTGACAGCATGCTGCTGAAGTACGACCCATTGTCCAACTGCGAACATATCCGAGTACCTCAACGCGGTGATTGTTTCGACCCGCTGGGGTATGGAAGCGTGTGTCTGCGGCCAATGCCTCTCCGCCCACCACCTTTGCTAGCCGCTTCCATGCCTCATCAACTTGCGCGGCAATGACAACGTTGCCATCCGTCGCTGGAAATACGCCATAGACTGTGGAACTAGGAAGATCATGTCCAGTCTGACGGGGTAACTCCTGCCCGCCAGATAAGGTGTAACTCTGCAACGAGTAATCGTGCATTGAAATCATGCAGTCGTACAAAGCTGTGTCAATATAAGTCCCAAGACCTGTGACGGAACGTCCGACTAATGCGGCACAGACTGCGGCGACGCCATGGATTCCAGCGTGCATATCTGCAATGGGCATACGAAAAAGTGGAGGCGATTCACCAGGAGAACCGAGTATTGCCATTGCGCCGCTACGGGCCTCTGCGATGACACCAAATCCCGGCCGCGATGCATCGGGGCCTGTTTGACCGAAGGCTGAGACTGAACAGTAAACAAGTCGTGGGTTTCGCTGGGACAAAGTCTCCCAACCTAAGCCAATGCGATCCATGGCGCCTGGGCGATAGTTCTCGACAAAAACATCCGCACCAGCGGCCAGGTCCTGAACGAGCTTGAGTCCGCGGGGATCTTTTATATTCACACACAGTCCACGTTTGTCCATATTCTGTTGCAGGTGGTAGCCACTTTGGCCCTCTATGAAATAGGGATGGTGGCGACCCGCTTCACCTTCGGTGGGTCGTTCGACCTTAATGACATCAGCCCCAAGCGCAGACAGACAACGTGATAGGTAAGGTCCAGCCAAAAAATGGGTGTAGTCTATGACGCGCATGCCTTCTAGCGGCAACCTACTGGCGGAAAAAGTTTTCGGGGTGGGGGCACTCATGGTAAGGCGTGACCAGGCGTCACTGCTGATGGTCGACGCGGAATCATCAGTTTGTGAACACCGCGTTGGACCACCGCCCCGTGTTGATTGATGAGCTTGCAAGGAATATCTACGATGCCCCAATCTGGCTTACTTTTGGAAGGTCGCATCGTTTCTACTTTAAATTCGACATGCAGTTCGTCGTTAATATAGATGGGTAATAAAAAATCCCAAGTCCAGCCAAGCGACATGCCCGGTAGAAATTTATAGTCTGCTTGGCACTTGAGACCGTCAGCAACTGACAATCCATAAAGACCGTGCGCTACGCGCTGTCCGAAGTGAGAATTGCGGGCGTATTCTTCGTCCACATGCAGTAATGTGTGATCACCAGAGACTTCGGCATAAAGGTCAATCATCTCCCCGGTGACTTTAATAGAGGGCGTAATGCATTGGTCCCCTTCTCGGGCATCGTCCCAAAATTTTGCGCCTGAAGTAGTGTTGCTTTTGTCAATAGGGGTGTTTGGAGTAACAGGGGTTAGGTCAGTAGAAGACGGGCTATTGTCACTCTGTGCAGATGAACTGGCATTGACGGCTGCACGCAGTCCAAGAAGATAACTATCTACTCCAAAGCCTGCAATGTAACCTTTGGCAATCTCGCTGATAACAGAGACCTGACGGAAGGCATCACGCGCATGGTTGTTGGACATATGTATTTCAACAATGGGCACGGTTAGTATGGCTAAGGCATCATGCAGACCATAGCTGTAGTGGGTCCAAGCGCCAGCGTTAATGATCACGCCATCGACTTTATCTATGAAAGCACGGTGGACCCGCTCGACCATTTCGCCTTCGTGGTTGGTTTGGTAGCTCTCAACTTGCACGCCTAGCTCAGAAGCCAGTGACCTTAGTTTGCTATCAATCTGTTGCAGCGTAATGGTGCCGTAATACTTGGGCTCGCGCTTACCAAACATGTTGTGGTTAATTCCATGCAACATTAGAAACTTCTTCATTTCTGTACCTTTCGTTAGTCTATTTGCGAGTTCAGTTAAGCGTAATCATCCGCCCGCTTCGGGAAGCCTCTAGGATGGCATCCACAGCACGCAGGTTCTGTAGGCCATCATTGGCGTTAACTTTGGGAGCGCACAGACCTTGGACAACATCGGCGAAATGCGCCATTTGGCGCTCTAGTGGATCCCAACGTTCCAATAAAAAATTGGATTTGAGTAATGGTTTGTGCCAAGATCGACTAGCTTCATCTGGATATTTTTGCAATCTCATCGTTGGAACAGTTAGCGAGCCGAAGGTTCCTGAAATGAGATAGCAATCATCGTCGCTGGTATTTGCTATGTCGTAGCGGGGGTCTTCACCAGATGTGTGCTCCCAACTGCGATCTGAAGCCGCCGTGTCAGAAAGAATGAATGTTCCGAGCGCACCACTGGCAAAGCGCAATCCAATAGCCGCCGTGTCCTCCACCTCAAAGCCTCGCGTTGCATGGGAGGTAAATGCATGGATACCAACGATTTCTCCACATAGTGCGCGAAGATTGTCAATCTCATGAATCATATTTAGCAGGATGGGTCCACCGCCGACTTCTTGTCGCCAGCGAAAGTTACCTTCAAAGTAGCCTTCGTTTTCTGCCTTGTAAAAAAGAACACTCCCAGAGACCGCGACAATGCGGCCCAGCACGCCGCTTTGTACAACGTCAATGGCTTTTTCCATGATGGCACTGTGACGGCGGTGATGGCCCACTAGTATGGGCACATTTGCTGCATCAGCGGCCGCACAAAGCCGGATGCCATCTGCGTAGGAATGGGCCACGGGTTTTTCTACCAAAGTTGGCAACCCCGCTGCAATACATTCAAGCGCTTGCGCAACGTGCATTTGGTTGGGCGATGAGAGTACGACGCCATCAGGACGATCATGCTTAAAAAGATCGCCTAATGCTGGGTAGAGTGGTACGCCATGTTTCTGCGCAAGCTCTACTGCCGAAGGGGCTGGGTCAACTATCGCACTCAGTGTTATGCGTTCAGGCATACGTCCGATCATGTCGATATGGCGTCGGCCAATCTGCCCAGCGCCTACAACGGCCAATCGAACGGGATGTGCTGGTTTCAAGACTTTTGCTCCTAGCTTATGCGGCGTCCATTTTCACGCTCACACTGCCTAAGCCAGGAAAATGTGCCATATAGGTTTGCCCAGGCCGCAGAGGTGTAGGCACTGTCAGCGAACCTGTTGTAAGAACATCGCCAGCAGACATACCGATGCCGCGCTCACAGAGCGCATTTACCGTTTCAACTAATATGTTTACTGGGTCGCCCCTGTACATACCTTGGTACACCTCAATAGGTTCACCACCATCGATTCGCGCATCTAGCATTAGGCCTTCGAGGTTCATCCCACGCCAATTTTTTGCTACCTCTCCAAGAATGTAACCACCTCCGGTGCCGCTATCGGCAATAGCGTCGTAGGTTGTATAGCGGCGTCCATTTTTTTCAATGATGAAACGCGAGCCAGCTAGCTCTAGTCCAGCATGTAGTTCGATGATGGGTTCTAATTCTTCACGGCGGTAGCCCCCTTGACGTGCGGGCACTTGGCGGGAGAATCGGAATGCAAATTCGCTTTCAATTTTGTAACCGTCAAACTTGGCAGCGAGTATTCCTGGACTATTTTGCATCCTCGAAGCGTGCATACGACCTAAGATGGCGCCATCATGGCCCTCAAGTTTCTGGACTGCGCGGATAGGCGCTCCAATTTTCCATCCAACGCATGGGTCGTCTAGCAGTTCCGCAATCCTGTCTTGAATGGCAAAGGCCTCTTCTCGGGAGCGCGGTGAATGGTCAATGGAAGGAAGCTCGATCGTAGAGACTTCGCGCCAGGCATTGGCCAGAGCAAGGGACAGGGACTCTAGAGCATGAGGTAATGTCATTTTTATCCTTGAAAAAGTAAATAAATCAATAATGAAACACCTGGTTGATTCAGGCAGAACGAATTTAGAGGACGGGACATCAAGCCTTTACCTTAGCAATGACGCCAAACATCCCGGAAGGTCGCAGCATCATGACAAAGATCAGCAAGATGAATGCGTAGATATCTTTGTAGCTGGCTGACAGGTAGCCCGCGCCCAAGCTTTCAATGACACCCACGAGCAAGCCGCCAAGTACTGCGCCTGGAAGGCTGCCAAATCCACCGATCACAGCCGCAGCAAAAGCCTTTACTAATATGCCTTGTCCCATCAATACCTGAACGTAATTGATCGGCCCAATCAGAACGCCTGCTGCGGCACCAAGCGCACATGCCAATCCAAATATCAAGGTTATGGTGAGTGGTACGTTGATACCCATCAGAAATGCGATTTCCTTATTGCCAGCTACAGCGCGTACCGCAAGTCCCAAACGGGTATTCTTTAAAAAAAGATGCAGCAAAACCATCAGCACAATGGCCGCGGAAACAATCCAAGCATAGGAGGAGGGTAGCGTCAGGTCACCGATTTCTAAGGGCATGCCAAATGTGATTGGAAATGGATGTGGCTTGGGCCCCCAAATTAGAAATGCCAAGTTTTGCAAAATGATGGACATGCCGAAACCGCAGATCACCATTCCCATGCCTGCCACTGTGTAGCCGCCGCCTGATTTCGTTAGGCGTCGGTAAAACACCCGTTCTATAAGTGCACCTACTATTGCGGTGAGGATCATTGCGCTGATCAGCACCAATACGAAGGGTGCGTGAAACTGGTTATATATCGTCAATCCAATAAACGCGCCCAGCATATAGATTTCACCATGGGCGAAATGAATGATGTCTAGACCAGAGTAGATCAATGAGATACCAATGGCAACGAGCCCATAAATCATGCCAAGCGATAGTCCGACTATGACAAGGTCAATGAAGTAAGCCATATTTCTTTCTGAAAGTCGTCTCTAGGGATTAATGGGATAGTTTGATATCGCTGTTCGCGACCGTTCCACCCAAGTAGGACATGCGAACCGCGTCGTCATGGATCATGTTTTCGGCCGGCCCTTCTAGGTGGATAACGCCGTCTTTTATAACGTAGCCATACTCCACAAGCAATAATGCCATGCGGACGTTCTGTTCAACCATTAACAACGTCATGCCATCACGGCATATACGACCAATGATTCGAAAGATCTCCATCACCACCTGGGGCGCGAGCGCTGCAGAAGGTTCATCTAGCAACATCATTTTGGGTTCAGACATTAAACCGCGCGCGATACATAGCATTTGCAATTGCCCACCCGAGAGGGTGCCGGTCAGTTGCCGACGCCGCTCCTTGAGGATAGGGAAATACGTATATGAACGTTCGAGCCCACGTAATCGTGTTGCGCGGTCTCGGCAAACATGCGCGCCGAGTAGGAGGTTCTCTTCTACAGTCATGGCAGGGTAGGCTTCTTTGCCCTGAGTCACCTGCACCAGTCCCTTTTGAACTATCTGGTCTGGACGCAGCCCATCAATGCGTTCACCATCAAATACGATACTTCCGCTCCATGGTTTGAGGAGACCAGATAGCGCTTTAAGCATGGTTGATTTGCCCGTGCCATTACCGCCAAGCAGTGCAACCATCTGGCCACGATCTACCTTTAATGAAACACCGTTAAGAATCTGGACGCTACCGTAGCCTCCTATCACTTCATTGGTTTGCAAAATAGCATTCATAGATGGGTTTCTGTTGGCTTGGTATTTTTCATGGGCACATGCAATTTATCTCAGGCTGGCAGGGCCAGATACTTTGACTCCAGCGCCTTGATGACCGCGACCATGGTCTCTAGCGTTGGTGTAGGCACACCTAATTCGCGTCCTCTGTTAACAACGGCGCCATGTATCGTGTCAATCTCAGTTCGGCGGTTGCGCTCAATATCCACTGCCATAGACGAGCGGCTGTTTCCCGTGCCACCTTGTCCCACGGAAGTGAGTTTGTCAAAAATGGCAAGCTTTTCATTCTCGTCAAGTATTACGCCCGAAGCTGCTGCGACGGCCGCAGTTTCTTCCAGCGCCCTCAGAACTATTGCGCGTAGGGCCGGCACTGCAACCATGTCAGCGGATGTCATATTCGTGGCTGCAGAAAATGCACCCAGCGCAGCATTGCCTAGCAACTTCTGCCATTTTTCTTTTTTGATGGATGCGCTTGCAGTTGTGGGTAGACCGTGCTGAGTGAAGGTCTTTGCAATAGCAGTACAGCGATCGGAAGTACCTCCTCCAAGTTCGCCGATGTAGCTAATCAGGTCCCCAAAATTACGCACTACACCTGGGACCTCGATTTGTGCGCCCTGTGCAGTCAGACCGCCTATCACATGCTGCATACCAAGAACAGCGCCTAAGCGCTCCTCGTTGCCAAGTCCATTTTGAAATGAGATGACCACAGTATGCGGCGCTAATAGATGCTTGACAGAAGATGCCGCCTGTTCATTTGCATAAGCCTTGCACTGAAATACCAAAATATCTGCCTGTTTCAAGCTGGTGGGATCATTTGTGGCATCTATTGGAATGGTTCTATCCCCACCGACGCCAACCATGCGTAGGCCATTTTTACGGATGGCATCAACATGCTCTTGCCAAATATCAAACAAGGTCACCCCAAGACCACCAGCGGCTAACAGTCCTCCAAATAGACTACCCATCGAACCTGCTCCGACGATGACTACCTTAGGTTGCTCCCAGTTCATGATGAATTCCTTTTTAGTTTCCACGAAAATAAGCTCTCACTTCGGCGTCATCCATCTCTTTTCCTAAATAAGCTTCAATGACTTTAGGATCGTTTTTGATAGCGCTCGGCGGCCCTTCGGCGATCTTCACGCCGTTTTCAAGCACTGAGACAGTGCTACAGGTGTCCATGACTACCTTAAGGATGTGCTCTATAATGATCAGGGTGAGCCCGAAGCGCTGCTTAAGTGCGACTACCATCTCCAGTAATTTGTCCACGTTGACAGGGGAGAGCCCAGCCGCAGGTTCATCGAGCATCAACAGTTTGGGGCGCATTGCGACAGCGCGGCCAAGCGCTAGAAGCCTGCGTTGCCCTCCTGACATTTCTCCTGCTGGCATATGTGCATAGTCAGCAAGACCAATAAAGGACAGGAGATCCAACATTTCATCGCGCATACGACGCTCTTCTGCGCGGACTGAACTAGACCCGATGATCGACCCCAAGATGCCGTACTGAACATGTGGGTGGTGCCCAACCAGAAGGTTCTCCAACACGGTCATCTGATTGAAAACCCTAAGCATTTGGAAAGTTCGAGCGATGCCTCGGCTAGCAATCTCGTGTGGCAATAGGTTGGTCACATCTTGCCCTTCAAATAACATCCGCCCGCCAGTTTCCGGTTTGTAAACACCAGATATTAGGTTGAACATCGTTGATTTGCCTGAGCCGTTAGGACCGATTACGCCACGGATCTCGCCGCGCTGAATGGACAGGTCAACACCATTTACAGCTACGATGCCACCAAAACGCTTAGAGAATCCAGTGACTTCAAGAATCATTGCGATCACTTTTTAATTGGGTTGTCATCTTGCGCAGGGCTATAAACCTGCGGTTTTTGATTCGGTGGCCAATGACGCCGCCGATGCCCGAAGGCATGAACATGACTGTCAGCACAATAATGCTGCCAAAAAGTATCATTTGAATCTGGTAGTAATCACGCGTTAGGTCATAGATGATGGTGACCACAATCGCACCGACTATGCCGCCCCAAATATTTCCAATGCCACCCAAGATGATCATCAGCAAAACAGATACCATTTCCACCAAGGTGTAGTTATTTGGATGTATGAACCCTGGTGTCATGTGCGCCATAAGTCCTCCGGCAAACCCTGCGTATAAAGCACTGATGCCAAAGGCCAGCGACTTGTAGAAGCGAACATTGACACCGCTGGCCTCCGCCGCCAAGGGGTCTTCCCGTATCGCCATAAAGGCGCGTCCCACGCTAGAACTCAACATCTGTTGAGAAAAATAAATTCCCAGCATAGCTAATGGCATAACGACGTAGTAGTAACGCAGGTGGGTATCAAGCACAAAGCCAAAAAAACTTGGTGCAGGGATGTCACTTAAACCAATCGCAGCACCAAGATAGTCAGTTGCAGAGATGAATATCCGAACAGACTCTGCCAATCCAAGAGTCGCTAGAGCGAGGTAGGCACCCTCCAGTCGAAAGGAAGGGACCGCAACGAGCAGACCGGCAACTATAGCGACTAGTACCCCTGCAGGTAGAGCAAGCCAAAATGGAAGTCCAAACTTCAAGCTAAAAATAGCCGATGCATAGGCTCCAACTGCCATGAGGGCGACATGCCCAACAGTAACCTGCCCAGCAAAACCTTTGACAACGTTAAGGCCAATAGCCAGAAGCACGTTGATTAGGATGAGATCTAACAGGAAGTGCTGGTAATTGTTGACCGCGAACCAAGGCAGTACCGCCATCACCGCCAGCGCAGTAAGCCATTGCAGGACTAAACTCATTTGGGCAGACCAAAATCCTTATCGAAACCAACTCGGGAGAGAACTTTGGATTCAAAGTCCTTGCCACCCTTTGTGTATTGAACCAAGATGCCTGTGCGGTTACCGTCGCGGCATTGTGGCGTAGGGGCAGGGCAAAATTCGATCGGACCAGCAGCCAAGCCTTCATAGCGAATGGAAGTGAGCGCATCTCGAATTGCACGGCGATCATCAGCCAAAGAAGCATCCGTAAGTTTAAGGTTCGCCTTTGTCAGAGCTTGTTTAACGATTTGTACCGAGTCCCAGGCCTGAGAAAAGTCATGGTCAGGGCATGACACCTTGAATTTTTGATTCACCATCGCCACAAATTCACGCGCCAATGGGCGCTCATCCCTGCAGTTGAAAGCTGCTGCGAAAATGGCGCCTTCTGCTGCATCGCCAGCCAGTGTGGGAAAAGGAATATTGACTGCCGCAGATGCTGCAACACGAACGGTTCGTTTTGGAATACCTACCTCATAAGATTGTTGAACCTGACGCGCCATTGCGTCTGATTGCCCTCCGAGAGCGATCGCGTCTGGATTCATGGACTTGATTCTGAGCAGTTGTGAGCGGAAATCTAGATCGGTTTCCTGCATTTGTGCTTCAAACAAAGGGTCTATGTTGTAAGTGGTTTTCATGTAACTCTTGAATTGGTTTGCAAATGCAATACCAGCACCATCGTTTGTGTAGAGGTAGGCAATTTTTTTGCCAACATTCTCTGCAACGTATTTGGCATGAACAGCTGCATAGAAGCGTTCAGAGATGGCAACGCGAAATACCCAGTCGCTACCCTTTTGCGTAATGGAGGAATTGGTCGACTGAGGGACAACCTGCGGCACCTGTTCTTTGGTGGCGACATCCACGATGGGCAGGGTCACTGAGCTGCAGGTTGAGCCAAGGATAAGGTGTACTTTGTTCTGATGTATGAAACGGTTGACGTTGGCTACTCCCTTGTCGGGTTTGCACTCATCGTCAAGCAAAATAACTTCAATCTTTGCACCGTTGACTCCGCCTTTGGCGTTGGCCGCAAGCAATTCATCCCGAGTCATAGTTCCGTAAGCGATTCCCGATTCGTTAAGAAGACGCATCGTCACGCCGACGCGAATTACTCTCTCCTGTGCGAGAGCGGGTTGCAGGCTAAACAGGGCTAAAGCCGAGCCTATCAAGGTTTGTATCGCATAGTTTTTAATGGTTTTCATAGCGTCTCCTTAAAGTTTTAAAGCCACCTTTTCTTGTCCTTTGCATGCCAGACAGTTTTGACCGGCAAACCCAGGTTCGAAAAATGACATTGAGGATATCAACACACTAATGAACCCTTTGACGACTTTAATTCGCGTTATCCATGCTGTCTATTCAATGATGTCTATTTAGACTATTGCAGTTATCAATGCACAATGCACAGCCATATTGGCTTGATTTACTGTTAACAAAATAACCGTGCAAGCCCTGTTACTCGAAGCCAGATCGTTAGGTTCTATCCATAGTCTGAACCGTATCAAGCTAGGTACTTTTAGGGTTTTTAGGGGCGCAAACCATGATAGGGAAAACGCGAAGAGTGAAGAAACAACTTCGCGCAAATTGCGCGCAACCAGCGATGGCTGGCACTGTGATGCGCTCGTTTATGCCAGTACTGACAGACAGTAAAACCAGCTATTGTGATGGGGCAAGAAAGAGTACGCAACCCTGCGGATTTGGCAATGGTTTCACCAATGCTGCGTGGCAGTGTCGCAATCAAGTCACTGGTTGCCAAAATAGCAGAAAGGCCAAGAAAACCGGGTAACTGGACGCGGATGCGTCGCTTTAAGCCAGATTGATACACCGCATTTTCGAGCAATGCATGTCCAGTACCTGAAACGATGCCGACGTGTTCCTCGGCCTCATAACAACTTATATCAAACGTGAGGCCAACCCTTGGGTGGTCGTGCCGACACAGGCAGATCCAATCCTGGTCAAAAAGTGCTTGCTGGTAAAACCCGGCCTCAAGGCTGGGTATGTAGCCAAGCGCTAAGTCAGCTTCGCCAGCTTGGAGTTCCATGGGCATGTTGGAACCGATGGTGCTAGCTTCCAGGGTTACGCCAGGGGCAAAACTGTGTAAATGACCGACTAGTTGCGGCATCAGCGTGATGTGGCTGGCATCTGTCATGAAGATACGAAACGCGCGCCGCGAATTAGTAGAGTCAAAATTATCGTTTTCTAAGGAAAGTCGTTGCATCCCTTGTAAAACTTCTTGAACGGTAGAGATGAGGGCGTCGGCCCGAGGCGTTGGCTGCATCCCCATGGGGGTGCGCACGAAGAGTGGATCTAGAAATACGGTGCGTAATCGTCCCAGCGCAATACTGATAGTAGGTTGGGTTTGCGACAGTCGCTCAGCAGTGCGCGTGACGCTTCGTGTAGCGTACATTTGTTCAAACACGCGAAGAAGCCGCAGATCCAGTATTTCTGAGTTCGCGGAGAGCTTCTTAGATACCTTCATATTCAATTTTCGAAATGAACAGTATTGATCTTATCGTATTTTAAAAACATAACGGGTCTATTACAGTTGGGTTTGTCCCTAGTTTTTATGGCGGCTGTACAAGTTTGTTATATATATCGTTAAGTGGAGAACACAAATACCAACTTCGTGATGCGCTAAGCATTTATGCCAATGATGCGGATTGGCGCATATCGCTTGCTCGTATTGATAATGGCACTGTATTAACAGCGCAATTTTGGATGCCTATGACACAAAGATTGCTAGGCCAAATATGAAAATAGTCGTTCTTGGAGCGGGAGCCTTAGGTTGCGCCCTAGGAAGTGTCCTGGCGGAAGGGGGTCATGAAGTATGGTTAGTAAATCGTGGTCAAGCGCATGTTGATGCCATCAACCAATATGGATTAAAAGTTCGGGACGCAGGCGTTGATCGTTTTGTAAAAATATATGCATCCACTACATGTGCTGGCGTTGACCTTGTTAGTGGGCCAATCGATTTGGTGATAGTTCTGGTCAAGTCCTTTCACACACGCGAGGCAATAGAGACGGCTAAGACTATTTTGGGAAAAGATACCATGGTGCTTTCTCTGCAAAATGGCTTGGGACATGAAGATATTTTGGCGCAGGTGGTTGGCGCATCACGTGTGTTAGCTGGTAAAACCTATACAGGTGGTGTCATGATTGGGTCTGGCCACATCATTGTGGGAACACAGGGTAAAGACACGCATATAGGTGAGTTAAACGGCCTCCTATCTGAACGGGTGTCTCGAATTGCCAAAGCATTTAATGATGCCGGTTTATTGACCCATGTAAGTCAAAACATCATGGGGACTATTTGGGACAAACTCTTGGTGAATGTCGCTACCGGCGCGTTGAGTGGCATTACCAGATTGACGTATGGCGAGTTATATCAACTTCCAGAGGTTGAGGCCTGCGCAATTGCAGCTGTTGCAGAGGCGATGGCCGTGGCAAAGTCACATGGAATTACTTTGAGTGTTCTTGACCCTAAGCAACCTTGGGTTAAGGCCGCCGCTGGATTGCCCTATGAATTCAAGGCTTCCATGCTACAAAGTCTTGAAAAAGGCTCTGTCACGGAGGTTGATTTTGTTAATGGCGCTGTGGTTCGGTGGGGCGCACAGCGAGGTATACCAACCCCTGTAAATCAAGCCCTTGTTGCGTGCATTAAAGGCATTGAGCGAGATTTATTCCATGTCCAAATGAATAAGGTGATTGCATGAGCTATAAAAACAAAGCCTATATCGAACACGTTGCTATTCGAGTGAAAGATATTCACTGGCACATTAAATTTTTTTATGAGGTTTTGGGTATGGATGTTCGGGAAGTAGATGGCCCGACTGATAACCCAAAACAGTATTGGACATTAGGAGGATTGCAGTTCATCGCTACACCTGATTTTGATGCACCTCCATCCAACAATTCAGGTTGGTTAGGTCATTTAGGTGTAATGGTGGAAGATGTTGACAGTGCAATTACAGAGTCACTGAAATGGGGCGTCGAACAATTACCCCAAGGGCGTCATTGGTTGCAGTTACCGGATGGACTCGCTGTCGAGTTGCTTCAAGCGGCCCCCGGAACTGTTGAGCAGGCTTTGTCAGTCAATCCGCGTGCTAAATGAAGGGCGTTGTATGAAATTAATTCCACCCATTCTTCAATTTGATACCCTGGAAAAATACTGGGATGATGCTAAAGAAGGCGGTGAATGTATCAGTCCTACTTATGAAGTGACAGAAGAACGTATCAATGCCTACGAGGTCTTGACTGGTGACTTTACGCCTGTATATATAGATGAGGACTATGCAAAAAAACGCCATTTGGCATACGAGTTGCGCATAGATTATTCGGCTTATTAAAGGAAAAGATGTGAGTCAACAAGAACTTCCCTTAGCAGGTATACGTGTCATTGACTACAGCCACTTTTTAGCTGGACCGTATGTTGGACGGTGTTTGGCGGCGCTGGGTGCTGAAGTAATAAAAGTAGAACGCCCTAAAACAGGCGATGCGGGTAGGCAACATGCCTACTTTATTGGCAATCACAGTGGATATTTCCTACAACAAAATATGGGAAAAAAAGGCCTATGTGTGAATATGAAAGATCCGCGTGGTCGCGATCTTATGCAAAAGTTAGTAGATACTGCGGATGTATTTGTGGAGAACTATCGGCCAGGTGCATTATCCAAAATGGGGTTTGGGTATGGGGACCTTGTTAAAACGAACCCTGGATTGGTGTATTGCTCCATTTCTGCTTACGGACATACTGGGCCCGATGCGCACAGAGCAGGCTTTGGGCTGATTGCTGAGGCCAAGAGTGGCATCATGCAGATGGTTGGAGTTCCTGGCGAAGCACCTCCTTTGTTGCGCGTGTCATTGGGCGATATGTACACTGGAATTCATGCAGTTGCCGCTATCAATGCAGCACTATTAGGTCGTGTGAAGTCTGGCAAGGGGCAGCATATTGACTTGGCTTTGTACGACACCCTAGTGTCTATGCATGACTATGCCGTGCAGTGTTTCACCATGTCGGAGGGCAAAGAGTTACCAATTCAAACTGGTCATGACATGCCTAACTCCACTTTATACGGTGTATTTAGTGCTCGAGATGGCGATCTAGTCATAGCGGCACAAGTAGACGATGCTTGGAAGCGATTTGCAAAAGTCGTTGAGAGCAGTGGAGGGCCTGCAGGTTTATCAGGTGATACTCGATTTCACACAACTGCGGGTCGTAATGCCAGTCGTTTAGAAATCTTACCAATCGTTAAAACTTGGGTCTCTAAACAGAAGGTAGGCGATGTTTTGGAAAAACTTGATGCAATTGATGTGCCTTGTGCAAAAGTACAGCGAATTGATGAAGTATTGAATGATCCACAAATTAAATCGCGAGGGATGGTTTTAGAGCAAGATCACCCAGTTTTAGGAAAAATAAGACTACCCAATTTACCTTTTCATTTTTCTGGATGTGATATCAGCGTGAAACAAGTTGCTCCTGAATTGGGGCAACACAATGCTGAAATCGCGAAAAATTTAGGATTTAGTTCGCGCGAGATTGAAGCTATGCAGGCAGATGGCGTTCTATATTCTGAATTTAATAATTAATTGTATTTTTAACCACCCCAAGGAGACATCATGAAAAAAAATATCCGAATAGCGATTGCAACTCTTGCTTTAGTTGGTGCGCATATTAGTGGATCAACTCAGCCAATACCAATTTTTGGAATTGTTGAACTATCTGGTCCCGGAACAACTGCCGGAACGAATTACGACAATGGTGTCAAGCTTGCTGTTTCTGAAATTAATGCAGCAGGTGGAATATTAGGTAGGAAGATAGCCTATACATCTTGGGATACACAAACACAACCTGGTGTCGCAAAAGCACTTGTTTCCAAAGCAATAGATCAAGATGCTCCTTTGGTGATGGGGCCAGTCTACTCTGGCTCTATCTTGGTGAGTATGGCTGAAACACGCCGAGCAGAGGTCCCAAACATGATTGGAGGAGAGGCCGCCGCTATCACGCAACAAGGCAATCCGTATGTTTTCCGCGCTTCTTTTACGCAAGCAAGTGCAATGCCTAAAGTTGTTCGCTATATCAAAGAAATTGTTAAAGCTAAAACGATTGCAATTATTTACGTCAATAATGACTTTGGCAAGGGCGGCAGAGATATGGTGATAAAGGGTTTTGAAGCCGCAAATATAAAGGTGGTTGCAGATATTTCTACGGATGCTGGGCAGGTAGATTTCTCAAGTGCAGTTATCAAGGCGAAGCAGTCAAATGCAGACGCATTATTTGCATACTCTAATGAAGAGGAATCTGCTCGCTTGCTAAAGGAATTAAAGAAACAAGGCTATGACAAGCCTATTATTGGTGAAACTACTTTGGCTAACGACAAAGTTATTGAATTAGCGGGTGACGCTGCTAATGGGGTTGTCGCTCACGTTGGCTTAACTCCAGATGCTCCAAATCCACCAGTACAAGCTTTTGCTAAGCGTTACTTTTCTGAATATAAAAGCAAGGCTGACCACAATGCCATGAAGGGTTACACCAGTATGCATGCAGCTAAAGCGATATTCGACAAAATTGGAAAGATTGACTCAAAAGCATTTGCAATTGCTATGCATGGCGCTAGTATTTCTGTGAAAGACTATCCTGGGGTTTTATTCGATGTCAAGTACGATGACAAGGGTGACTTAGATCGAGAGAGTTTCATCGTGAAAGTGGTCAATGGAAAGCCACAAGTTGTTGAGATTTTGAAGCCGGCAAAGTAAGTCTTATGCCTGCAGCCTATTCAGAGTTCCAGTATTGCAAGGTTGATCGTAGCGATCACATACTAACCATTACGATCAACAGGCCGGAGGTGTTAAACGCCATGAATCCCGCGGCCCATTTTGAGTTGCAAGAAGTCTTTGATTTTTTTGCAAAAGATTCGGATATGCACGTAGCAATTATTACTGGTGCAGGGGACAAGGCTTTTTGTGTTGGTTCAGATTTAAAAGAGTTAGCGCGTACAAATGATCACCGTAAACCGCCAGGTGGATTTTGTGGGATTACTTCACGATTTGACTTATATAAGCCCGTAATTGCAGCCGTTAATGGTCTGTGCCTCGGAGGGGGTACTGAAATTGTTGCGGCTTGTGATTTGGCGATTGCGTCAGAACATGCGGAATTTGGATTGGTTGAGCCTAGGGTCGGTCTGGCTGCCTTAGGTGGTGGAGCTCTTCAGCGTTTAGCGCGTGAAATGCCCATGAAAGATGCCATGATGCTTGCGCTTACAGGAAGACGAATAACTGCCCATGAGGCTTTAAGTATTAGCCTTATCAATCAGGTCGTTCCTCACTCGGATCTCCTTTCTGCAGCTAACGCATTGGCAAATGAAATTTTGCTGTGTGCGCCTCTGTCAGTGCAGGCGTCAAAGCAAGTGATGCTTCAAGGCCGTGCTACTCCAGACTTGAAAACAGCAATCCAAGCCAGGTATGAAATGGCGGAAAAAATGCTGGCTAGCCAGGATGCCATAGAAGGGCCGCTAGCTTTCTCTCAAAAAAGGAAACCTGTGTGGACAGGTAAATAATTTTTATCGTACGCTGTTTTATCTGTACTTGTAAAAATAAACCCTGCCAAAGTGAAACACATTTAGCAGGGTTTGTTTTTCAGGAAAAAGTATGTTTGTTCTAATTAAATCGTATCAATGAAGCTACGCAACTTGTCACTACGGCTGGGGTGCTTCAATTTACGCAGCGCCTTGGCTTCAATTTGACGAATACGCTCACGCGTGACATCGAATTGTTTGCCAACTTCCTCCAGAGTGTGGTCGCTGGTCATCTCGATACCAAAACGCATGCGTAGCACTTTGGCCTCGCGTGGTGTGAGACCGTCCAAGATGTCTTTGACCACATCGCGTAAACCAGCTTGCATCGCCGCTTCGAGAGGCGCAGTGTTGACGCTGTCTTCGATGAAGTCGCCCAAATGGCTGTCGTCATCGTCACCGATCGGCGTTTCCATAGAGATGGGCTCTTTGGCGATCTTCATGATCTTGCGAATCTTGTCTTCTGGAATTTCCATTTTCTCAGCCAAGACACTGGCATCAGGCTCAAAACCAAACTCTTGCAAGTGTTGGCGGCTGATGCGGTTCATCTTGTTGATGGTTTCGATCATGTGCACAGGAATACGGATGGTGCGGGCTTGATCGG
>Ga0114964_10001047_pt1 | contig 20426 bp, 23 predicted proteins | sample C_131016_MF_Meta_FD_92638 | JGI IMG/M metagenome (GOLD analysis project Ga0114964, IMG submission 92638) | Freshwater microbial communities from Lake Croche, Canada to study carbon cycling - C_131016_MF_MetaG | ecosystem: Environmental > Aquatic > Freshwater > Lake | place: Lake Croche, Canada... | reverse complement strand
TTCCGCCAGGAGCACGGCCGATTTGCAACGTTCGGAAGGGATAACCGCTGAAAGCATCTAAGCGGGAAGCCCGCTTCAAGATAAGGTTTCTCACTGATTTATCAGGTAAGGCCCCCAGGAGACTACTGGGTTGATAGGCCGGAAGTGGAAGCGCCGCAAGGTGTGCAGCTGACCGGTACTAATAGGCCGAGGATTTAACTACAACCTTTTTATAAAATAAAAATGTTCGCGTTCACTGTGTGGTTCCCGAGTTACGGTCGGGATAACTAAATATCTCGTCCTATGTATGTTGAAAAACATACGCTGAAACTCGAAAGCGTTTCGGCGGCCATAGAGAGAGGGAAACGCCCGGTCCCATTTCGAACCCGGAAGCTAAGCCTCTCATCGTCGATGGTACTGCAAGGGGGACCTTGTGGGAGAGTAGATCGCCGCCGGACTTCATTTATAAAGGCCTCATCAGTTAATTCTGATGGGGCCTTTTTTGTTTTGTGCACATGATCATTTGCGCACAGCGTTCGTGAAATGGAAAACATTGAAAAGGAATTTAATGAACTCTTTGCTCATCCAAACAATCATGAGATAGCGAGTTCATATGAAAAAGAAGAATCTGGAAACGAGTGCGGATCTTGAATTTGAACCTTGTAATGAAGTAGTACTTCGCGGGCGCGTAAGTTCGGCGGGAGTTGAAAGAGTTTTACCTAGTGGCGATAAGGTGGTCGAGTTTCGTATCGTTGTTGATCGAGCTACAAGTCGTGGCAGCAAACGTGAAGTAGATAGCTTGGATATTGCGGCCTGGTCCTCCGTGGCTAGGCGCAAGGCTCTCTCTCTGCGGATAGATTATTGGGTGGAAGTGAAGGGCGCCGTTCGACGTAGGTTTTGGCAGGCGCCAACTGGTCTTGCTAGTCGCTGGCAAGTGGAAGCGGTGGAAATCGCGCGGTTATAGACGAAATTCTCTCTCTGAATTGGATAGCCTAAGAGTATGGATATTGCAGAAATCAAAGAACGTATCGCTCATATTCAGGAACTTCCTTTGGATGCACACGTTGGAGAGTTTGATCTTATACATGGAGCTCTCGAAGGAGCGCTTTCAACAGTTGAAGGTGTCTGACATTCTGTGAAAACGCGTTTGGATGCTGAGTTGGTGCGTCGCGGATTAGCACGGTCCAGGGACCACGCTGCCGATCTGATTGAGTCGCGCACTGTTCTTGTAACTGGAATCCCAGCATCAAAACCAGCAACGCAAGTGGATGCTGAAACATCCATCACCCTGCAAGGAGAGCGAAGCGATTTTGTTTCTCGAGGCGGGCACAAACTCGCTGGGGCTCTGGATGCATTCCCTGAAATATTTGTCGCAGGAAAACGAGCTCTTGATGCGGGAGCATCGACTGGTGGTTTCACAGATGTTTTGTTGAAGCGCGATGTAGCGCAAGTTGTTGCAGTTGATGTTGGTTACGGCCAACTCGCTTGGGAATTACGTAATGATCCGCGGGTAGTTGTTCTTGATCGCACAAATGTTCGCCATCTTACGATTGAGCAAATTGGCGATCCCGTTGATTTGATTGTCGCTGATCTCTCCTTCATTTCACTTACTCTTGTCTTACCAGCACTCGTTTCTGTTTCGCGAACTGCTGCCGATTTTCTCGTCATGGTGAAACCTCAGTTTGAGGTTGGACGAGAAAAACTTGGTGCGGGTGGGGTCGTGCGTGATCCACAACTTCGAAAGTCAGCAGTTCGAGATGTGGCAGATTCAGCTTATGACATGGGCCTAGGTTGCAATGGTGTAGTGGCAAGTTCTCTACCTGGACCATCGGGGAATGTAGAGTATTTTTTATGGCTTCGTAGAGGCAGCGCAGAGATTTCCGATGAGGCACTATCAAAGGCTATTGAAATGGGGCCACAATGACAGGCAACGCCAGTAAAGTCTTACTCGTCGTTCATCCAACGCGCGAGGACGCGAAATTGTATGCAGATGAGTTGAGCAACGCTTTATTAGGTGCTGGCTACGAAGTGAGTCGTGATTCTGCAGTTGGTGCTGAAGTAGCAATCGTTTTGGGTGGGGATGGAACAATATTGCGAGCTGCTCAACTTTGCAGAGATACCAATGTTCCAATTCTTGGAATCAATTTGGGAAGTGTCGGCTTCATGGCTGAAATACGAAAGCCCACGGTCTCAGAGATAGTTGCAGCTCTTGAAAACAAAACTTACAAATCAGAGCCGCGTCTTGTTCTTCGTTTTGTCGTAGAAAGAGGCGGTTCGCAAGTTGCCGATGGTTGGGCGCTCAATGAAGTAGTGATCGAAGGACTTCCTGGGGCGATGATTAGCCTCTTCGTGCAAATTGATAATCGCCCACTGTCCAGGTGGGGTTGCGATGGAGTTATCTGCGCAACTCCTACAGGTTCAACCGCATACGCATTCTCAGCAGGCGGCCCAGTTGTTTGGCCAGAGGTTCCCGCACTCGTTCTTCTACCAATTGCTGCCCATGCATTGTTCTCGCGGCCCATGGTCATCTCTCCGGATTCGACAATTGCAATCGACGTAGAATCCGATGACGCGTTGTTATCTGCCGATGGATTTAGGCGAACTGAGTTACTTGCTGGTGATCGCATATTGATTACAAGAGATGATTCAACAGTTTCCCTCGCCCACATCGAGCATTCTCCATTTACCGATCGTCTAGTAGCCAAATTCAAATTACCCGTTGAAGGTTGGCGTGGGGAGTAAGAAGGATTTTCGTCCAACGCTCGACGAAATTGCGATCCGTGGCTTAGGAGTTATTGAAAGCGCCAGCATCTCATTTTCACCTGGCTTCACTGCCATTACAGGGGAGACAGGGGCAGGCAAGACAATGGTTTTAACTGCGCTTGGATTGATTACCGGTGCGCGAGCAGATTCTGATTTTGTTAGATCGGGAGCAGAACGTTCTGTAGTCTCCGCGCAGTTTAGCGTTGACTCGCAGACTGCCGAAAAGGTTCTAGATTCTGGAGCTGAAGTTGACGGAAATGTTTTGACTATTGCACGTTCAGTCTCAATTGAAGGCAAGTCACGAATCACAATGGGCGGCATTCTCACAACGACAAGCAAGGTGCACGAAATTTGCGCTGACCTTCTAGAAATTCATGCGCAGTCCAGCTCATTGAGGTTAAGTAAGCAAATTGTTCAACGCGAGCTTTTAGATAGTTTTGGAGAGTTGCAAGGAGAATTGGCCGCATATTCTCTTGAATACGAGAAGTATTCTGAACTTCAAAAACGAATCGCGAAGTTAATTTCTGAATCCTCCTCAGCCCAAAGCCAAATAAGGGAACTGCGCGAGTTTGTCACTTCGTTTGCGGCCGTAATGCCAAGGTCTGGTGAGATAGCTGAGATAGATAATGAAATTAATCGGCTAGGAAGTGTAGAAGAAATACACGCGCAGCTTTCACATGCACTCAATATTCTTGAAAGCGATGAAAGCGGCACTCTAAATAATTTGAAAGCAGCTAAGAAATCTTTGGACCAACTCTTGGCTAAGGATACCCAGCTTGATCCACACATCGAGCGTTTTGCCGAGTTGATCTACACAGTGGAGGATGTCGCAAGCGAATTGGTCAGCTATTTGGCCAGATTAGAAGCTGATCCAAAACGTTTTGAACAACTTCAACTTCGCAAACAATCAATAAACGCCCTTATTAAGAAATTTGGCGTAGGCACAGATAAGGAATTAGCCTACGAACGACTCATCGTTGATTATTCCGAAGCTGAAATAAAGATGTCTGATCTGGATGGAGGAGCAGAACGAGTCGCCGAACTGGAAGCTGAGTTAACAGAACAATTCAAATCTTTGAAAAAAGTAGCGGCTACATTGCATCAAAGCCGAGTAGCGGCTGCAGTTGCGCTAAGTGAATCTGTGTCAAAAGAGCTTGATTCTTTATCTATGCCAAATGCGCAAGTAAAGGTAGAAGTACTCCCTGGAAACGCGGAGGAATTTAGCGAATACACCTCATTTGGGTATGACGATGTCACCTTTCTTTTCTCGCCACATGTCGGATCAAAACTTCTACCTCTTTCCAAAATCGCATCTGGGGGAGAGATGTCACGTTTGATGTTAGCAATTGAGATTGTTCTGGCCCACAAATCTCCAGTCGGAACATATATTTTCGATGAAGTTGATTCTGGAGTTGGAGGTAAGGCTGCCGTAGAGGTTGGCCGGCGCCTGTCAGTTCTCTCAAAAACCGCTCAAGTCATAGTGGTGACCCATCTACCTCAAGTGGCAGTGTGGGCTGATAATCACCTTCTGGTGTCGAAAGACCAATCTGGTTCAATAACACAAAGTTCAGTAAATGCCTTAAATTCCGAGGAGCGACGCAAAGAAATTGCGAGAATGCTCTCAGGTCAAGAGGATTCGCTCACAGCGCAGACACACGCCGAAGAGCTTTTGAGAATGGTCAGTGAAAGGGTGATAAGTTAATCTCCCATGAGCAGTAATCATGGTGATCACGTAACAAAACATATATTTGTGACTGGCGGAGTAGCGTCAAGTTTGGGCAAGGGTCTTACCGCATCAAGTTTAGGTAGGCTCCTTCGTGCTCGCGGAAATCGCGTAACCATGCAGAAGTTGGATCCCTATATCAATGTTGACCCAGGAACGATGAATCCATTTCAGCACGGGGAAGTGTTTGTTACTGATGATGGAGCTGAAACCGATTTGGATATTGGGCACTATGAAAGATTCTTGGATACAAATCTAGCTGGTTTCGCAAATGTCACTACTGGTCAGGTTTATCAAAATGTGATCAATAAAGAGCGTCGCGGTGAATACCTTGGCGACACGGTCCAAGTGATTCCCCATATTACAAATGAAATTAAGGATCGAATCCGCGCAATGGCAGCACCTGATGTGGATGTAGTCATCACAGAAATCGGCGGAACTGTCGGAGACATCGAATCTTTGCCGTTTCTAGAAGCTGCGCGCCAAATTCGTCAAGATGTGGGAAGAGATAACGTTTTCTATTTACACGTTTCTCTTGTGCCATATATAGGGCCTAGCGGAGAACTCAAGACAAAACCGACTCAACATTCGATTGCTGCGCTTCGCTCTATCGGTATTGCACCGGATGGCGTGGTAATAAGGTCCGATAGACCTATTCCAGATAGCATCAAGCGCAAGATTTCATCTATGTGCGACGTGGACATCGAAGCGGTTGTTGCTGCAGTAGATGCTCCTTCAATTTACGACATTCCAAAAGTTATTCATTCAGAAGGTTTAGATAGCTATATCGTTCGTCGCCTTGGTTTGCCGCAAGTTGACGTTGATTGGACGGAATGGGACGAGCTTCTGCAAAAAGTTCATTTCCCTGCGCACCAAGTTAATGTGGCATTGGTCGGAAAATACATTGATTTACCCGATGCTTATCTTTCGGTGACGGAAGCTCTTCGAGCGGGTGGATTCGCTAATAATGCTCGAGTAAACATTAAATGGATTCCAAGTGATGACTGCGAAACTCCAGAAGGTGCAAAAGCGAACCTTGAAAACGTCGATGCGGTCTGCGTTCCAGGAGGATTTGGTGTACGAGGGATTGAAGGAAAGCTAGGCGCGTTGCGCTATGCGCGCGAGAATAGAATTCCAACTCTCGGTCTCTGCCTTGGATTGCAGTGCATGGTCATTGAAGCGGCTAGGAATTTAGCTAACTTGCCGCGCGCAAGTTCCGCCGAATTTGATCCAGAAAGTCCAGATCCAGTGATATCTACTATGGCCAGCCAAGAGGATATCGTTGCAGGTCGTGGTGACATGGGTGGAACGATGCGCCTAGGTTTATATCCCGCAGTTCTATCCGCGAATTCTATTGTTGCCAAAACTTATGGTTCGACGGAGATAAGTGAGCGCCATAGACATCGGTATGAAGTTAATAATCAATATCGAGATCGAATCGCGGCGACTGGTTTGCAATTCTCGGGACTTTCACCGGATGCTCATTTAGTTGAGTTCGTTGAATTGCCAGAAGAGATACATCCGTACTATGTCGGCACTCAGGCCCACCCGGAGTTCTTGTCACGACCAACTCGCCCTCATCCGCTCTTTGCTGGTTTGATTGCAGCTGCAATTAAGCGAAATGGCTAAATCAGATTTTCAAGAAGAGTTCCTCGCCCACCTTGGCGTGGAAAAAGGGTTAAGTAAAAATACCCTCGAGGCTTATAGACGCGACATCTCACGTTTCATGGCACAGAATAATGATCCAAAGCAAGTCACGATGTCAGCTCTAGAGAATTATGTAGCAGCGCTACGAGGACAAGGACTTCAAGAGAGTTCAATTTCTAGAGCCGTTGTGGCGATTAGAAACTATCTAGAGTTTGCCTCGAAAGAGGGAGCATTCCTTAACCCCATCAAGGACTTTAAACCCCCGCGCATTCCAAAAAGATTACCTAAGGCGCTCACAATTGCAGAGGTAACGGCAATGATTGAAAATTCTCTTATTGATGGTGAACTGATCACCCTTCGCGACAGGGCGCTTGTGGAATTACTTTATGCAACAGGTGGTCGTGTTTCTGAAATCATCAATCTAAGCGTTGGGGATATCGCAAAACTAGAGGGCGGTGAAGTCACTTCAATTCGACTTTTTGGTAAAGGAAACAAGTACCGCGTGGTTCCCGTCGGTCGATATGCTCAAGGAGCTCTTGATCAGTACCTCATTAGATTGCGGCCAACACTTTTGAAGGAGAAGAGAAGCGAGGCACTCTTTTTAAATACACGGGGAGGCAAACTCTCCAGACAAAGCGCTTGGGCAATTGTGCAACGTGCAGCAGAACGCGCGGGCATGTCTAGTGATATTTCGCCGCACTCACTTCGACACTCATTCGCAACTCATTTATTGGATGGCGGAGCGGATATTCGCACGGTCCAAGAGTTGTTGGGCCATTCATCGGTTACAACTACTCAGATATATACCTTGGTGACTATCGATAAATTGCGCGAAAGCTACGCACAAGCACATCCACGGGCAAAAAACTAAATTGCGTTTAGCGTCCTCTAAGGCGCCGAGCGAGAATACTTTGATCACCCTTTGCTTCAAGGTCAGCAATGATAATTGAGAGCGACTCGCGAACGATCCGGCCACGATCAACAGCCATCCCCAAGTCACCTCGAATTGCTAAGCGCGCTTGTTCTAAATCGTAGAGTTCCTCCGGTGAAAGATAAACTGTAATTTTCTCATCGTGACGTTCGCGGCCAGATGTTGAGCGATCTAGGGAATTAACTCGACGACGCGGAGTCTGTCGCACAGCTTTCTTTGTGGCCGGCGCTAGGGGAGTGTTTGGCGAAAGATCGCCCGCTGAAGTTGAATCAACGGAAGGCAGTTGCGATGGCACTGCAGAGAGAGTTGTTGTGGTTCTAAAGAGCTCATCTGCCCCAGGCAAACTTACGCGACGACTCACTTGCAACCTCCAACGGCAATTAATTCACGGGCTAATCGACGGTAGCTTGAAGCTCCTATAGAACTACTTGCATAGGTTGTAATTGGCTCACCAGCAACAGTTGTTTCTGGGAATCTCACAGTGCGACTAATAATTGTATCGAACACTTCGGCAGGGTAGGCCTCGGAGATTCGCTCAAGAACTTCCTTGCTATGCACGGTTTTGCGGTCAAACATTGTTGGAAGAATCCCAGTTAATTTCAAATTTGGATTTGTATTTTCTTGAACTTTGCCAATGATGTCTGCGAGTAACGCAACTCCACGAAGTGCAAAGTATTCACATTCAAGAGGAACGATGACGCCATCAGATGCAGTGAGTGCATTCACGGTGAGCAATCCAAGGGATGGCTGGCAGTCGATAAGGATGACATCATAAAAATCGATAACTGGAGCAAGAACTCGCTTGAGAACTTTTTCGCGAGCAATGACATTCATCAATCCGCCTTCTGCGGCCGCTAAGTTCTCATGACTTGGAATCATGTCCATACCTGGAACACTTGTTTTTAGAAGAAACTTTTCAATGCTGTTGGCTTCATCCATCATGAGGTCATAAATTGAACCATCGAGCTGTCTTGTGGAAACTCCAAGACCAACAGAAAGTGAATGCTGTGGATCGAAATCGACGAGCAAGACTCGACGACCAAGTTCTGCAAGGGCTGCGCCAAGATTGATTGTTGTTGTTGTCTTTCCTACGCCACCTTTTTGATTCACGACTGATATGACTTGTGCGTGACCATGCTGAGTTAGCTCGGGTGCATCAGGGATTGTGATCTCTTTTCGTCCGAGCATCAGTGCCGTCGTAACGACATCCTCGTCTCGATTTGTCGATTTAGCGTCGAAGCGAGAAACCTGCGAAGAAACTTTAGCCATGCGCCGGACACTACGGCGGTGCGAGTGCTCATGCAAGTTCTGATTCGAGTATGTTTCGCGCATGAATGAGACCGTTTTGGAGCCGTCAGAAAGCTCTCCTGTTGTCGGTTCATCGTTCTCACTCCATTTGAGCAACTTCCAAGGCCCATTTGATTTACTCCTACAGCTGATTTCTAAGCACAAAATGGATGTCACGGAAGTGGCACTGGGCGCGGTCACCGACGAATTTATCGCCTACATCAAGGGCGTAGAGGGCGGAAAAGCAGGCTGGGACCTCGATGAGACCACAGAGTTCCTGGTTGTCGCAGCGACCCTTTTAGACCTAAAAGCGGCCAGACTGTTGCCGTCCGGAGAGATTGAAGATGAAGCAGACTTAGCTCTTTTGGAAGCGAGAGACCTGCTCTTTGCCAGACTCCTTCAGTACAGAGCGTTTAAGGAGATTGCAGCGATTTTCAGCGCGCGATTTGAGGTACAAGAGAAGACCTTCCCGCGGACCGTTGCGCTAGATCCTCAATTCGCCGAGCTCTTGCCTGAAGTCCTCATAGGTGTCACTCCGGCTCGTTTTGCAGCCCTTGCTCAACGTGCTTTGGCGCCCAAGGTTCCGCTGACTTTGAGCACTGAACATATTCACAGCCCAACAGTGAATGTAGGCGAGGAAGCGGTGAAGATAGTCGATACCCTGCGCAAGCATGGTCGGGCAAGCTTTAGGTCACTTATAGCAGATGCCGAATCAACGCTAATGGTTGTGGCCCGCTTTCTAGCGATCCTTGAGCTCTACCGCGAAGGTGTTGTCCGCTTTGAGCAAGTAGTGGCGTTGGGCGAGTTGCAAATAACATGGGCAGGAACAGCCGAAGGTGATGTTCTTGTGAGTGATGAGTTTGATGTTCCTCAGGGAACTATTGACGATGAGACAGAAGAGGAATAAATGTCTAAAGTAGAACTTAAGAGGTCTCTAGAAGCTGTCCTGATGGTCGTTGATGAACCAGTTTCTGAGATCGTATTGGCTCAAATCACCGAAGTGCCTACCGAGGAAGTTATCGCGGAATTGCACGAGATGGCAGCTTCATACGAAGCCGAGGGTCGAGGATTTCAACTCCGAGCCATTGCTGGGGGCTGGCGGTTCTATAGCCATCCGGAGCAGTCACCAATTGTCGAAAAGTTCGTTCTAGATGGCCAACAGTCAAGACTCACGCAAGCTGCTCTTGAGACACTTGCAGTTATCGCATATCGTCAACCTGTTTCCAGGGCGAGAGTCGGTGCCATACGTGGCGTCAATGTAGAAGCCGTGATGAAGACGCTCATTACACGTGGTTTAGTGGAAGAGTCAGGGATTGAGCATGAAACTGGAGCGATTTTATACAAAACCACCTCCGTCTTTTTGGAAAAGGTTGGGGTAAATTCGATTGATGATCTTCCAGCTCTAGCTCCCTTCCTTCCGGATACAGACGGGCTGGACGAGATTCTGGCTTCTCTCACCGAGTAATAACCCTCAATTGGCTCTTTAGGGCTAATGGTCGTAGAGTTCCTCTCCTAACGAATCGAGAGGATTCCGGAACATGGAAGTACGTCTACAAAAAGCGCTAGCCGATGCTGGGGTAGCAAGTCGCCGAGCATGCGAAGATCTGATCACTTCTGGTCGGGTAAGTGTCAATGGAGTCCAGATAACCACCTTGGGAAGCAAAGTTGACCCGGAAAACGATGAACTAGCGGTTGACGGTGAGACAGTTTCTGCTAATAAGTCTAAAACTTACCTGTTATTTAATAAGCCTGCGGGTGTTCTGTCCACCATGTCTGACCCCGAAGGACGCCCATGCCTTGGTGATTTCTTCTCTGATCGTAATGAGCGACTTTTCCACGTAGGTCGGTTGGATAAGGAGAGTGAAGGACTCATCGTTTTGACAAATGATGGCGAAATCGCACACAGAGCAACGCACCCTTCATACGGTTTGGTCAAGAAGTATTTGGTTGAAATTGAGGGTCATTTAAGCGCAGCTGCGGCACAAGAATTGCGATCTGGAATTCGCTTAGAGGACGGTTTGGCAAGAGCTCTTGAGGTTACTGTTCTTCGCGAACCAACACCTAAAAACGCTTGGATTGAGATATCGATTCATGAAGGCCGATACCACATCGTACGTCGAATGTTTGAGGAGCTGGAGTTGCCAGTCTTAAGATTGATACGAACCGAGTTTGGACCTCTGAATGTAGGGGAGACGAAAGTCGGTCGATGGAGACATATGAATCAGGGAGAGATTGAAAATCTTTTTACCCTTTTAAAGTTAAATCGATAAATCGCAATCATAAATACCTGTTTATAGATAAAATGATTATTACAATACCCCCAGAAAACGGATTTGTTGACAATAGTAAGCGTGGATTGATGGTAATAAACCGTTTTATCGACAATAGACAGAATGCTCGAATTGGCTACGAAGAAAGAGTCGACATTATTAAAAATGTATTTGTCAATAAAACTGAATATGTATGTAACTATTTAAATATAATCGATAGAAGTGAACTGAAGGGTAGAATTTACTCATGAAGGTAAGAGCGATACGTGGAGCAACTCAACTAGATGCCGATACGCCGGAGGCGATGCGCGAGGTAGTCGTTGAGCTTCTTGGCGCAATTTTCGCTGAGAACGAACTATCGGTAGATGATTTGATATCCGTCTTTTTCACGGCTACCCCGGATATCCATTCTGATTTCCCAGCCGCTGCTGCCAGAACTTTAGATCTTGGAGCTGTCCCTCTTATTTGCGCACAAGAACTTGATATTGCCGGCGCCCTCCCGCTTGTCGTAAGAGTCATGGTTCACGCATATTCCAACCGAAACCACACTGAAATTAAGCATATTTACCGCCGTGGCGCACAATCTTTGCGTAAAGATATCGCGCAGTAACCTTGATGAAGATACATATTGTGGGGGCGGGGCTCATCGGCACATCGATTGGCCTGGCTCTGAAGCAACGCGGTGACACGGTCACATTTGCTGATATGAATGTGGAGCATCTGCAATTTGCGCGAGACTTGGTCGGAGTTCCGTCAGAAGCGGGCAATCCAAGCCTCGTCATCGTTGCCACTCCGCCTGCGGGAGTTTTCTCCGCCCTTAAGGAGCAATTTGCAATCAACCCTCAAGCTATGTTTATAGAAATCAGCGGTCTAAAGTCTGAACTTCTACGGCAAGTTGAGGAATTACCGGAGTTGTCACGAAGATTTTGCGGGACCCATCCCATGGCAGGCAGGGAGTTGTCGGGACCGACAGCCGCCCGAGCTGATCTCTTCCAAGGTGCAACGTGGATAATCACTCCAACTGCGCTTACTGACAATGAGGTCCTGGAAGCCGCGAAAAATCTCGCCCTGGAACTTGGTTCAGTCGTTCGAGTAGTGGGGGCCAATAAGCATGATGAATTGATCTCTGGTGTTTCACACCTGCCACAAGCGGTCAGCACAATTCTTGCACGCACATTGTCTACAAAGAGCGAAGAAGAATTGGGGTTGGCCGGGCAAGGTCTACGAGACCTCACCCGACTTGCCGATAGCAACCCGAAACTCTGGGCGGATCTACTTATTCGAAATCGAAGCAATGTTATTCAAGACCTGCGAAAGGTTGCGAGTGAGATTGAGGGAATGCTGGCGCATCTTGAGTCAGAGAATGAGTCTGCATTGGAAGAATTCATTCGCGACGGTGGCGCTGCGAAATCTCGGATTCCAGGCAAGCATGGCGGAAAATCGCGTGAATATGTCTACCTCCCAATCGTGATCGACGATAAAGCTGGGCAACTCGCTGCAATTTTTGATGAGTGTGCAGCCGCCGAAGTGAATGTGGAAGATCTATTTATAGAGCACAGCCCCGGTCAGGAAACTGGATTAATTACGTTGGCACTTTCTCAAGGTGACGCAAACATCTTGCGTCCACATCTTGTCGAGAAGAATTGGCGAGTGCACGGTATTCGTGCAAATCGCTAATCAATAGAGAAAGTACAGTTAACTTATGAATAATGTTGTTGTAGCGATTGATGGTCCGAGTGGATCTGGTAAGTCCTCGACAGCGAAGGCGATAGCTCGTCGGGCCAATTGGAGCTATTTAGATACAGGCGCGCTTTACAGAGCCATAACCTGGTTAGGCCTTGAAAATAATTGTGAAGATGAAGATCTACTTGTCGATTTAGCCACCAAAAATGAGATTTCAATTTGTACGGATCCGAACGCTCCACGCATATTTGTGGATGGCGCAGATATCACTGATGCGATCCGAACTCTAAGAATTACAGATAAAGTTTCGCAATTTGCACGCATGCCGCGAGTAAGAGAATATTTAGTGGGCCTTCAACAAGCAATCATCGAATCTGCACATGCTGGAATTGTTGTGGAGGGAAGAGATATTGGAACTGTCGTTGCACCCGAAGCACAACTAAAGATTTTTCTCTATGCCGATTTGAAGTCACGCACGGATAGGCGTGAAAATGAAATGGATGAGAAGGTATCAACCGAACGAGTTGCGCAATCACTTGAGTCCCGCGATTCAATTGATATGAGTCGAGCTATTTCCCCTTTGCGCCCTGCAGAGGATGCACTGGAAATTGACTCCAGTAACCTTGATTTGGACGAAGTTGTCGATGTCATTTGGGGATGGCTTGGCGAGCGAAGCCTCCTTGGTTTACCTAAGGTTGCGATAATAGGTAGGCCAAATGTTGGAAAATCCACCTTGGTCAACAGAATTATTGGACGTCGGGAAGCAATTGTTGAGGATACGCCTGGAGTTACTCGCGATCGCGTGAAATACGAAGCCGAATGGAATGGTCGACGATTCATACTTATTGACACCGGTGGCTGGGAAGTAAAGCCGGAAGGAATTTCGCAGAAAATTACTGCAGGAGCTGAGATGGCTATTGCAGAAGCAGATTTGATTCTTTTCGTTGTCGATGTACAAATTGGTGCTTTAGATGAGGACGATTCCCTGATTGATCTGCTTCGCCGAAGTGGCAAAGAGACGATTCTTGTGGCAAACAAAGTGGACAGCGATGTTGATGAAGCAGATGCTCATGCACTGTGGAATTTGGGACTTGACCAACCATATTTTGTTTCGGCGCTGCACGGTCGAGGCGCAGGTGATTTGTTGGACATCGTTATGGAGAAGCTTCCGGAAGTTGGAAGTGAATTAGCTGACGATGGATATCGTCGCATTGCATTGGTTGGACGCCCAAATGTTGGAAAGTCGAGTCTTCTAAATATTTTGGCAGGAGAGTCAAGAGTTCTAGTCGATGATGTAGCCGGTACAACTCGCGATCCAGTCGATGAGTTGATTGAATTTGGTGGAACCACATGGCGCTTTATCGATACAGCTGGTATTCGAAAGCGCGCGATTTACGATAGCGGCACCGACTACTACGCAAGTTTGCGAACTGCGGCCGCCTTGGATAGAGCAGAAGTGGCAGTAATTATTCTTGATGCTTCGATTCCATTAACTGAGCAAGATCTACGAGTAATCACTATGGCCGAAGAAGCTGGTCGAGCAATGGTTCTGGTTATGAATAAGTGGGACATGGTTGATGAAGAGCGTCAGATTCAATTAGAGAAGGAACTCGATCGTAACCTTGAAAGATATCCGTGGGTACAACGCGTCAATCTTTCAGCAAAGACTGGATGGCACCGTGACCGCCTGGCTCCTGCACTTCGCACGGCAATAAAGGGTTGGGAAACTCGTGTCCCAACATCCAAACTCAACTCCTTCTTGGGAGCGCTTATTTCTGCAACGCCGCCTCCGGTTCGAAGCGGCAAACAACCAAAAATTCGATTCGCAACCCAAGTACAAATTTCTCCGCCTAAATTTGTCTTATTCTCGAGCGAATGGGTAGAAGTTGCATACCGTCGTTTCATTGAACGACGCTTGCGCGAGGAGTTTGGCTTCAGCGGAAGTCCGATTGAAGTAGCAATTAAGGTCCGAGAGAAGGACTAATGTCATGGAAGGCAGCCCTCAAGCAAGCAATCGCATTCTGACCATCCCGAATGGTTTGACGCTCCTACGCGCTTTTGGAATCCCGATATTTTTATGGCTTTATCTCTCCGAGCATCTCAAGGGTTGGGCTTTTGTAGTCCTCGTCGTTGGAGCCGCGACAGATTATTTTGATGGCAAACTAGCAAGAGCGCTCAAGCAAGAGAGCAATCTTGGAGCGATGATGGATCCAGCCATTGACCGCGCCTACATTGCCGCGACAGTTATCGCGCTGGCTCTTCAAGAGGTTATACCTTGGTGGTTGGTGGGAATTCTTGTCGCCAGAGATTTATGGATGGCCATCGCGCTTGCAATCAAGAAGTCAAGAACTGGTTCGGTCTTTGCCGTCACCTACCTTGGAAAAGCTGCAACATTTAATCTTCTCTATGCTTTCCCTTTTCTACTGCTGGGTGGGGAGAGTGGGATTGCGCGATTCTTTTACATAGCGGGCTGGGCGTTCGTGTTTTGGGGAGTTGGTCTTTACCTATTCACTGCGCTGCAATACAGTTCCGATGCTTTGAAAAACTGATACGACCACCTCGTATAACTAACTGAAAGGTTAATGATGTCTAACACCCCCGAGAACGTTCACTATACAAAAGAGCATGAGTGGGTTTTGGATAATCCAGATGGTTCAGTTCGCATAGGAATTACGGACTACGCACAAGGTGCATTAGGTGACATCGTCTATATACAACTTCCGAAAGTTAATCAAGTTGTAAAAGGTGGAGCGGTATGCGGAGAAGTCGAGTCAACGAAGAGCGTTTCTGAAATTTATGCACCTGTTGGCGGAACAGTTGTGCGCGTAAACGAGAAGTTGGAGAGCAATCCTGAACTTATTAACTCCGATCCGTACGGAGAGGGTTGGATTGCCGAGATTTCAAATGTTGACCGGTCTGAACCTCTACTTTCAGCAGGGGAGTACGGAGCTCTCACGGCTTGACCTCGGGCGGCGGCATGAATAGTGTCAGCCTCTAGTACACCTGAAGGCGTTTACGAGTAGAAAAGGGGAGAAAGTGAATCAGTCAAGCGATTCCTACAAAGATCTCACCTCCACTATTCATCTCTCAAAATTGCGTCCCGTACCTAACGAGCAAAATATCGATTCAATTCTGGAGAAGATTTCAGAAGAAGATCGTGGAATCGTCTCTGAACTTTCCCCAGAAAAGGCGATGCTTATTGGAGTATCTGGTCCCGCTAAAGGCTTTAGATTCTTGCTAGATAGTTCGGAATCAACTATCGGTCGCGAATTTGGAGCAAGCATTCCTCTAGATGATGTGACGGTTTCCAGAAAGCACGCCCGGATCTCTTCACGAGAGGGAATCCACACAATTGAGGACTCCAAAAGTTTAAATGGTACTTATGTAAATGCTATTTCAATCTCTACGCAAGTCTTATCGCAGGGTGATGAGATTCAAATAGGAAAATTTAGATTTTATTTCTTTACAGGAAAGGTAAATTCATGAGTGTTCCAGCCCGTGCTTATTTAAGCATCGGAGAAGTTTTAGCAAAGCTTCGTCCCGAGTTCTCTGACATCACAATCTCGAAGATACGATTTTTAGAATCTGAAGGATTGATCGATCCACAGCGGACTCCCTCTGGATATCGTAAATTTACAGCATCAGATTTAGAACGTCTTCGCTATGTTCTTCAAGCACAGCGTGATCAGTATCTGCCATTACGTGTTATCAAAGAAAATTTGGATGCGATGGATCGCGGACTTGTACCAGCTGCCGCGCCAGGGGGAGTGGCAGGACCTCGTCTTGCAACCGTCGATGGCGACTTCGCGCCGGCGCATTTCGCTCAAGAGAGTGAACTTCGACTTAGTCGTGAAGAACTACTGGAATCCTCGAATTTGGATGAGGCAGTTCTCGTTGAGCTTGAGGCGTATGGGCTCGTCGAAATCAAGGGCAGACATTTTGACGCTGATGCTCTAGCAGTTGCGCGCGCAGTGGCGGAGATTGCTGCTTTTGGAATTGAACCTCGGCACCTTCGCTCATTTAAGACATCAGCAGACAGAGAGATAGGTTTAGTGGAGCAAGTAATAACTCCGCTGCTTCGTCAAAAAGGTTCCGACGCGAAAGCGCGTGCCGAAGAAGTGCAAAACGAACTTGCTTCACTCTCGATCAGATTGCATGCCTCGCTCGTTCGCGCTGGTCTACACCGCGCTAAGTAAAACCAACAACTATGAGTGATCTTCGCCCGGTAGAAGTTGTTGGAGTTCGAGTTGAGATGCCTTCAAATCAGCCAATAATTCTTGTGCGAGAAGTTGATGGAGTGCGTTATCTCCCCATCTGGGTCGGGGCCGTTGAGGCGACCGCGATAGCTTTTGCCCAACAAGGTGTCTTGCCGGCGAGACCGCTTACCCATGATTTGATGAAAACTTTGATTGAGGAAGTCGCTCTGCCGCTGGAGGCAATCCACCTAACCTCGCTTAAGGACGGCATCTTTTATGCCGAACTGCATTTCACCGGTGGGAAGATAATTTCAGCAAGACCAAGTGATGCGTTGGCTCTCGGACTACGAACTGGAACATCGATACTTGCTACCGAAGAACTCTTCAACGCGGCCGGAATAGAGATTCCAGACCAGGCTGAAGATGAGGTTGAGAAATTTAAGGAGTTCTTGGACCACATTAACCCCGAGGACTTTGCCGGGTAATCGGTTGGGCGGATAGAAATCCATGAAAATGAACCCTGAAGCATTGGTTGAGGGTTCGGCGTGTCGGTTATTGTTCTCTGCAAACTCTCAACCTACACTTCAGACATTCCCCATAGAAGTGAGCTTCCCATGAATCAAGAGATTGGCTATCGAGGCGCGACCGCATGCGTTGCTGCTGGCATAACATACCGACAATTGGATTACTGGGCTCGTACTGGGCTTGTTGAGCCAACTATCAAGAACGCTGCAGGGTCAGGCTCTCAACGCCTGTACGGCTTTAGAGACATTCTTGTTCTCAAGATCGTAAAGCGTCTTCTGGATACTGGAGTTTCGTTGCAAAACATTCGTACAGCAGTTGAACACTTACGCGGTCGAGGAATTACTGACCTTGAAAGCATGACGTTGATGAGTGACGGAGCATCAATTTATGAGTGCGCTAGCGCCGATGACATCATTGATTTGCTGCAAGGCGGTCAAGGCGTCTTTGGAATTGCCATTAGCAAAGTCTGGACAGAAGTTGAGGGATCTCTAGCGATACTTCAGGGTGAAAACCCGTCGGATGGTTCGATTGTTGCAAATCTCACTACTGATGAGTTATCGGAGCGTAGGAAGCGCAAAGGGGCATAAAGCCTAATAATCTGACCCCCTAGGCTTTGATGTCAGATGCCAAATCTATTGGGGGATTTCCTTGGGCGCTTTTAGAAGTGAGTTTGTGGACCGTCATATCGGTCCAAACGATGAGCAAATTGAATCCATGCTTCGTGAAATCGGGGCTACATCACTCACAGAATTTATTTCGAAGGTTGTACCCAATTCAATCACTATTTCAGAATCGTTGGATAAGCATTTGCCATCTGCAATCTCAGAAGAAGCGGCGATTGAAGAGCTGCGGTTATTGGCCAATCAGAATGAAGTTACGCGCTCTCTCATAGGAATTGGTTATTACGGAACGATTACTCCACCAGTTGTTCTCCGAAATATTTTGGAGAATCCAGCTTGGTACACCGCGTATACACCATACCAACCTGAAATTAGTCAAGGTCGATTAGAGGCAATCTTTGCCTTTCAAACTGCGGTCTCTGATTTAACAGGACTTCCAATTGCCAATGCTTCAATGCTTGATGAAGCAACTGCTGCGGCAGAAGCTATGACGCTAGCTCGCAGACAATGGAGTGGTGAGGATTCTGCAGTATTCATCATTGATGAAGCGTTGCATCCACACGTGAAGGCAGTTATACATACGAGAGCAAATCCACTCAAGATTGTTGTGAAGGAAAGTGCGATAACGAAAGAAGCGCTTTCCAAAGTGGAAGAGCAAGTTTTTGGAGTTATTGGCGCCGCTCATTCGACTTATGGAGCTGCGCAGGATCTCGCCCCTCTTGTTCGTTTTGCGCATGAGCATAATGCACTCGCAATTGTGGATTGTGATTTGTTAGCACTGACTTTGTATAAAACTCCGGGGGAGTGGGGCGCGGATGTTGCGGTTGGTTCGGCGCAGCGTTTTGGAGTACCAATGGGATTTGGTGGGCCACACGCTGGCTTTATGTCAGTACGCCAAGGTTTAGAACGCGGAATTCCAGGCCGGTTAGTTGGTCAAAGTGTTGATGTGCACGGGAATCCAGGATTTCGACTCGCACTTCAAACTCGCGAGCAACATATTCGCAGAGATAAAGCGACGTCAAATATTTGCACGGCACAAGTTCTACTCGCCGTCATGAGCGCTTTCTATGCGATGTGGCATGGACCAGCAGGCCTAACCAACATAGCAACACGAATCCGCTCAAATACGCACGCACTTCGAGCTGCGATCAAGGGTGCGGGATTCGTTGTCTCTGAGGGAGAAGTTTTTGACACATTCATTGTGGATTCTGCTCCTATCGCAACTCCTGGCTATAACTTTCGCAATATTGACGGTAACCACATTGGAATTTCACTTGACGAAACAGTAACAAAAAAGGAACTAATTGAAATAGCTAGTTTCTTTGGAGCAAAGATTGAGAGTGGGGAAGTGGCACTTCCTGCAGATCTGAAGCGAAATTCAACCTTCCTGAACCATAGAATCTTTAATGATTATCATTCAGAGACAGGAATGTTGCGCTACATCCGCGCTCTTTCAGATAGAGATTTAGCTCTAGATCGGTCAATGATTCCGTTGGGTTCTTGCACAATGAAACTTAACGCGACTTCGGAAATGATTCCTGTGACTTGGCCAGAATTTTCTTCGCTTCATCCATTTGCTCCTGTAAATCAGACCGGTGGCATCCGGGAAATGATTTCGCAGTTAAGCCGATGGCTGATAGACATCACTGGATACGATGCAGTGTCATTGCAACCAAATGCCGGATCTCAAGGAGAGTTTGCGGGCCTTCTAGCCATTCGGAACTATCTCGATGCACGCGGGGAAGTAGATCGTAATATTTGTTTAATTCCATCAAGTGCTCACGGAACAAATGCAGCCTCAGCCGTAATGGCGGGGATGAAAGTAGTTGTCGTATCTTGTGATGATTCCGGAAACGTATCGGTAGAGGATCTGAAGGAGAAGATTGCCACGCATTCCAGCGCTTTGGCTTGCCTGATGGTCACATATCCTTCAACTCACGGTGTATTTGAAACTGCAATCACCGAAATTTGCGCACTGGTACATGATGCTGGTGGGCAGGTTTATGTAGATGGCGCCAACCTGAATGCTCTTGTAGGACTCGCGCAGCCTGGGAAATTTGGCGCTGATGTTTCCCACCTTAATCTGCACAAAACTTTCTGTATTCCTCACGGCGGAGGAGGGCCCGGAGTTGGGCCGGTAATTTCTCGCGCTCACCTAGCTCCTTTCTTGCCAAACCACCCATTGGATGAATTGGCCGGACCAAGCACCGGGCCGGGCGCTGTTAGTTCGGCGCCATTTGGATCTGCCAGTATTTTGCCTATTTCGTGGATGTATATCCGAATGATGGGTGGATCAGGTCTAACAAAAGCAACCCAGGTTGCGATTTTGTCTGCCAACTACATCGCCGCCAAGTTGGACCAGCATTTTCCGGTTCTGTACAAAGGTGAGAATGGCTTTGTAGCCCATGAATGTATTTTGGATATGCGCGAAATTACCAAGCGCACCGGGGTCACCGTCGATGATGTTGCAAAGCGTTTGATGGATCACGGATTTCATGCCCCGACCATGAGTTTCCCAGTAGCTGGAACCTTTATGGTTGAACCAACCGAATCTGAGGATGTCTCTGAACTTGATAGGTTTATACAAGCCATGATTTCGATTCGCGCGGAAATTACAGATATTGAAAAAGGGGAGTTAGTAGTTGAGGAGTCACCTCTCCGCCATGCACCTCACACTGATGTCGATTTATTACAGAAAGAATGGAATCGTAAATATTCACGCTCTGTTGGGGCTTTCCCTAACGGCGCTGTTGTCGGCATAGGCCAAAGCGGTAAATATTGGCCAACCACAGGGCGCATAGA
>Ga0114964_10001046_pt1 | contig 20430 bp, 34 predicted proteins | sample C_131016_MF_Meta_FD_92638 | JGI IMG/M metagenome (GOLD analysis project Ga0114964, IMG submission 92638) | Freshwater microbial communities from Lake Croche, Canada to study carbon cycling - C_131016_MF_MetaG | ecosystem: Environmental > Aquatic > Freshwater > Lake | place: Lake Croche, Canada... | reverse complement strand
GTCCAATATAAGTAGTTTTCAAACCTTCACACTTATTCTTTTGAATTATGTTGTGGTCTACTTATCTCTAAGGATGTTCCAGCAATTAGATGAATTTTAAATGAGCCTTATATTAAATTAACCCATCTTCTGCGGGACTTGGAACTACTGCAATTTGACCAACTGGTAAGTCATTTCCACGTCTAGTACCTGATATAATTTGCATTGTATTGGTTAATTGACTATTAACTGATGATACTTTATTAACTTGATAATAACCAATTGGTGTTCCAACTCCTTCAATGAAGATATACATATAGAACATAACCGCCCTATCATTTTGAAGTTTAAAACGTTTAATAAGGTTATCACGTTCCAACGACCAACTGATTGTCGGTGCAGGTTGTACGTCATTTAAATTTTGTTGATTACTCTCGGTGTGAGCCTGTTCTTTAATTGCCGAAGTATTATTCGGAACTTCATTTACTTCACAACCTGTGTTAGACATAATTAATGTCATTAATACGAAAACTGATACTACTGTTAAAAACTTTTTCATGTGTTTTTTTTTTAATTTACTTTTTTAATTCTTCTTTTATTTGTTGTTTTACTTGTTCCCTAACCATGTCAGAAATGGATTGATTATCCTCTTTCTTTGTTTCCTCAACCTTTTTGGTTTCTTCAGATTTTTTATCTGAGGAAGTTTCATTAATCTCTTTTTTAAGATTATTTGTTTCCTTTTCTAACCAATTTGATAATAATGCAGTTGCTTGACCTGGTACTTTTTGTATTGAAGTGTCCTTTTGTGCAAATTCTATTGTATTTCCCGCTGCAACAATAAAGATAATTTCTTTTTGTGTTGGTAATAATATTTTACCAAATAAACCAATAAAAAATACCGATAACACAATACTACGTCTCCAATAATTCGGTTCATAGTCATCTCCCTCAATATGACAAAAACCACGATATAGAATCATTAATACAAGAGAAACGATACCTAAGAATAAACATATCCCAAAAAAGGTACTTAAATTATCAAGACGAGATAACCAATATAATTTTGAATAGATACTCATTTTTTTTATTTATTATAGTTATCAAATTGGTTTACGTTTAACTGATATGGTAAAGCATCAGATTTCCACCATTTCTTATCAATATGTTTACTTTTAGCGTTGTATTCTTCAACCCATCTATTCAAATTAGATTTGATAGCGTTAATACGTTGTGCCTTTGTAAACTGTTCAAACTGTCTGTCAGTTTCCGGTGTTGATTGTACAATACCTAAATCAGTATTTAACTGGTCACAGGTTGCTTTGATGTTCTGATACTCATCATAAGTTATCACTGCGTTTTCCATACTGTTCTCTACATGTCTTTGTAGAATGTCACACGATCTACATGTGAATGACAATAGTGTAATCCCCACTAGGATTAAAACCACCAACATAATTTGTCCGAATGTTCTCATTTTTTTTACTTTTTAAATTTTCGGGAAATATCTCCCATTTGTTATTTAGTGATGCAAATATAAGTGAATTGTTTGAGATTAAAAAATAAATTATAATTTTTCTATCAATTTAATTCTTTTTGCTAGAATCCATTTACCACCTTGTTTCTCAGGTCTAATCATTTCAATATAATCTTCGACCTCAACTTTACACCAAACTCTATTTTTTAAAGTTAAATGTGGTGCAGTTGGATTCTCTGTACAATGAAAATAAGGTCTGTATTTAAATCCCTTTGTAGGATATCCCTTTGCTTCAATCCATTGATTGAATGGATAAGTTTCTTTTTTATTAATGAATAAAGATGATATTGAACCATCTTTTTTCAATCTGAATAATTTATAAACTTCTAACTTGGTCATTTTATTTTTTTTCTTAACTTATTATTTTCATGTTTGACAACCATAAATTTATTATTGAATTATCGGGATTAAATTACATTTTTCTGCCAATCGTTCGGCACATTCAACAGCCTCATCATACGTTTTAAAATAATACGTATTTGCATATGCATTTGCCGATTTATATGCAATTGTAACAGATGGTGGTGTACAAAACTTACCATCTAAAATATCAATTGAATATGATCCACAACGTTTATTATATTCTTCAACATATAATTCACGTACAACAGTTGAAAATAATTTTTCAGAACCCCAACCACCAAGTTGGTAACCAGCAGGACGATATTTTTGTGTTATAGTTCCCCAAAAATTCTTTTTTTCCCGTAATTCCGGATGAAAATCGACATTAATTTCTTTTTTATCCCTTATTAGGATACTACTAACATCATTTGATTTGATATACTTCTTTTCCATGATTAAATAATTTATTTAAGCAAATATAAGGTGGAACTTTCATTCCACCAAATTTATTTTTTTTTAACAACGATATTTAACATCATCCTCACTTGGGAATAATCCATTGTGATTAGTTACTCCATCTTCATAAACAGGAAAGTTGTGTTTTTTACCTAATTCTTGTAATGTAACTTTTTCTTCTTTTGGTTGTTCTGCAACATGTTCAAAAATGTCATTTAATTTATTCTTGATTGTCTGAACTTGTTTCTTTGATGGTGTTTCATCACACGCTTCAAGAAACCCTTGTAACCAAATAACGTAATTTTGTGTCTTTGTCATATTTAACATCTTAATACCGTTTCACCCGGTCTAGGGTTCGGTCTTTTTATAGGTTTATTACCGTCATGAATATTCTGCATTTCCGCTTGAACTTTTGGGTCATCGGAATATGACGGATCAATTTCATGATAAAAAACCAATTTCAAATGGTTTTTAATTATCTCAACTTGTTTATCTGACAAGGTATTGGAATCAGAGATTTCGAAAAATCCCTGAAGAAAGTAACAAAAATCTACACTTCGCATATTATTTATTTTTTATTTCGTTTATTTTTGAATAATAATCTTCATCAAACGTGTCTTTGTGTAACCAATTAAATTTTGTACCTAGTTTATAATTTTGATTTGATATTCTTTTAACTTCATCATAATAAGGTTTACCATTTTCATCAGTTAAAATCATTTTTTCAACAACATCTTCAAAAATAACATATTTATCTGTTATTTTTTTAACTTTACCAACATGAATTGTTCTTTTTTTAGAATATTGTCTTCTCATCATTTGATAATAAGTTCCAATTTCCAATGGTGTATTTAATTGATCAACAAATTCTGTACTTTTCATTATCCTTTAGTTTCTTGTTTTAATTCATTCAAGATTTCTTGTTTAACTTTATCTAAAACTTTACCAAGTAAATTTTTTCCTATCCAATTGATTTCATCATCTATTAATGGATTGTTTTCACCTAAACCACATCCCCATATAAGATCAAATGGGGATGCCTCACAAAACTTTCTATCACCAGTTGATAATATTTCATTTTTTAATTCTTCATTTTGACTAAACTTATTGATATTACCTTTTAATACAATATCAAAACAAGATTCATCCCATTTGGTTTTATCAAAATTTTTAACGCTTCTACCCAATTCTTTTTGATCTCTTGGATGTGATGTTAATAATATTTTATCAGCAATTTCTGTATCACCAAATAATAACGCTTTTTGGTGCATCATATATTGTTCCGCTGTTACATATGTTATACCGTCAATCGTCATCGGTGATTGATACCATTGTGAATAAATTCCATCCCAAAAAAACACGTACTTGTCTGTTACTTTCATTTTATTTTATTTTATTTTTTCTTATTTTTAAATTTATTAATTCAACCCCAAACGAGAATAACATTGCAAAATAAACATAATTCTTCAAATTTAAGGTTTCTGTTACCTCACTATTAAACCCTTCAACAACTAATGTAAGTCCAATCATTACCAAAAAGGATAATGCTAAAATTTTCAATGTTGGTCTTTTATGTATAAAATCACCAATATATTCACTAAAATAAAACATACCTACCATAGCAATAATAACCGCCAAAATCATAACCCATAAAACCTTTGCGGTTCCGCCAGCAGTGATTACACTATCAAAACTAAACACCATATCAACTAATATGATCTGAATTGCTGCTTTATGGAAGGACATTTGATGGTTATTATGTGAATGACTTACTTCACCTTCTATGTTCCCGTGTATTTCTAATACTGTTTTATATATTAAAAATAAACCACCGACTAACATTACAATACTAGCCAAATCAAATCCTTTTTCAAATATTGTTATTATTGGTTTACCCTTTTGAGATAATAACCAAGTTAAACAAAATAATAAGATAGATCTAGTAATCACACCACAGATTGCCCATAGTCTTCTTAGTTTATTTCTCACCATATGATGTGAATTATCAATTATGATATTCACGAATATAAGGTTATCAATACCTAAAACCAATTCTAAAATCACTAAAATAATTAAACTCAATAATTGTTGTACCATAAATTTATTTTATATTAATCTTTTTCTTGTTCTATTATTGTATTTTTAAAGATATTAACCAATTGTGGAGACATTTTAAATCTTTCTGAATTAATCTCAATTGATTTATTAATATCACCATCTTTTGTTCTTTTTACTGATGCCTTCCAATCACAAAACATCTCAACAATATCCATTAAATTCATCCTATCAATTTTATTTTCATAATGTTGGGGATGATGTGAATTATTTGTATAATGATGAACTAATGCAGGTTTTAAACGTCTGGTTGATTCCGTATATTCCTTACTACCATATACTAATGAACTTAATAATGGTGTTTCCTGATCAAACAATTCTTTCTCAGGTGAATGAAGTTTAGATTCATCATGTTTAACACCTCTATCTAATAGTTCTTTTGAAAAATTAATTAATTCTTCATTCACTAAACGAATATGTTTAAGTGTATCCGCCGTACTATCAAATGTATTATCCATAAAATTATTTTTTATTTAATTCGTACCATTCATCAAAAGATTGTTTACTAACTTCTTTTAATTTATCTAACCTTTTAACCCTTTCCTCAGTTTCTTTAATTATACCATTGATGGTTCTAATATAAACTTCATATTCATGTTTATATGATTCTTTAGGTTTAACCTCTTTTACTTTTTCATCAACCGATTTTTTTTCATTAAAACAATCATTGGTACAAGGACCATGATCACAGTACCAACAATGTAATCCAATTCCAATTGCCATGGTTAATTATTTTTTATATATTACAATTGTGACATCCATATCCTTTAACTCTCGTTTAATTATTGGTAAAACAATATTAATGTCTCCCCCAGCAAGACCACAACCTATAACATAAGGTAATCCAATATGTTTACCTTTGAAGATATGATTAATCTTTCTCATACACATGGTAATAGCCTCATAATCAACTGGTTTTTCAACACCATCAATATGGTTTTTACCGTAATTATATTGAGTATAACAATTAATGACAATTACATCACTAAGTTCACTTTCACCATTATTTTTAATAACTATTGGACATATTTTATAATCAATTTGACCAAGTTTATTAATATCACTTTTATATTTAGGTTCTTCTAATGGAAATTTATCAGTACCAAATGCTTTAACCATTTGTGGTGCTAGACCAGCACCTTGAACATTATGACAATTATTTCCCTGTGCAATCAAATCGAATTTACCTTCCAACGCCAATTTTATTAAGTCACCTTCTATTTCTTTATACATAATATTTTTTTAATCTTCAACTTCAACGTTAAATTTTTTTATTGGGGTGACCAATTCGTATTTACGTTGATCACTCCATGATAGTCTACAATATTCAACTTCAGTTATTGTAATTGAATGGTCAGAGATAAGACGATAGTAATTACCCATTAAACTTAGTTTTATTTTTTTCTTTATGTTCCAAGTATTTAATTTGTAACTTTTCTGCAAATTTCATCAACTCATTAACAGCAAATGGATCTGAATGATGTTTTTTAATATCAACAAAAAAACCATTATCTTCGATTGTCCATAAATCAACATATGTTAGTACCCAAAAATATGTTTCCTTGTGGATAATATATTCAGTATTAATACCACGATACACTATTTCACCACTACCATCTTTTTTTTCTGACCACTTAATTTCCATATTAAAATACGTTATATTGTGTAACCTTTGTTTTTACATGTTCATTTTCATTTAACACTAATTTAGGAATATCCTTAACTGAATTTGTACAATAGATACCCTCAAAGTATTCACTTAATGTTTCAAAACCTGCACTGAATATACCATGTGTTATAACTAAGTAAATTCTAGCGTCAGGATAAGTTTCAATAATCACTTTTGCAATCTCAATAAATGTTCTACCACCATCACAAATGTCATCAATAATAACAAATGATTTGTTACTATGTTCTGGAGTAAGAGGAACATCAGTTCTCAAAATTCTACCAGTTTCAACATCACGATGTTTTGATGCAATTAATATATCATTTTTATAACCAATACCTTCTGCAACATGATAAATCTTCTTCATTGCACCAGCATCAGGTGACACAATAATAGATTGGGTTAAACCAATTGCTGGTGGTACAATATCGGTTATTACAAACTTAACAAGGTTTACGTTATCAATAATATTAAGGTTCTTAATACAGGCTGCAGCAACATCACTATGTGCGTCCATTACAGTCACACTTTCATAATCTTGATCATTTAGTATTGGTGCAATTACATCAACAAGATATGAGTTTCCTCCAGATAGAAATTGACGATCTGAACGTGCCCCAAGTAAATACGGAATGTAAAGATGTATTTCTTTTACTTTCAATCTACGAAGTGCTTTGGTTGCACATATAATTAATTCTAAATCCTTAAATGAATTGAAACGTGATTTAATCTGTATCACTTCATTTGAACCAATATCGGTTATATTCGGAGTGAATCTCCAACTAGTTAATGTGATGTCTTGTTGACCATCTGGAAATGAAGATATTCTGAATTTAATGTCAGATTCTCCGAAATTTGTTAAATTTAAAACTTTCATATTTTTATTTTAATGTTATGCAAATATAAGTAAAATATATTAATTAAAAAAATTAATACATGGAAATTTTACCGATTTGGGTTATTTTTACTCCCCTAAACTCTTTATGACCAGTAATAATACCATAGAATGAAATCTTTGAACCTACATTCACTTCAATCCATCATCATTTAAAAATCTTCTATCAATCTCACCAAACTTTGATAGGACATTTTTTCTACTATCAACCATTTCATATACTTGGGTTTCACCAAATTTACCATTAAAAACTCTGATAGATGTAATTGTTGCATCAAAATTCATTTTTGCACCAACATTACCAAGATGTTTACTCTCAACCAATGGTTTAACATTCTCACTCTGAGATTCATGTGTTTTCCAAGCATCAAAATCATTAATAAACCCTAATGTTTTCTTTGCTCTTGTATATGCAACATAAATTAAATTCTGTTCCTGATCCCTCTGCCATTGTGTCTTTGAATTCTTTGATGGCATCAATTCACGATGAATAATAAACACCCTCTCTGACTCCAACCCCTTGGACTTATGAATGTTACTTAAACATATTCCTACCTTCTTATTATCAGAAAATAATGTATTAATTTTTTCAATAACTTCTAATGGATTTGTCACATTTTTTGATAGAGCTTCAATCACATTTATTTTTTCGGTATATAACACAACATGATTATCTTCCAACGCATCTTCACGACTTATACCATGATTTGTTGCAATTTTTTCAATTAACTTATCTTTCTCATTATATAATCTAGAAAAAACATTTTCCATTGTAAATTCTTCAGTGATTCTTTCACAATCCTTTATCATTGTAACCAATGATAAACCAATGTCTGAACCAATGATATACGCCTTCTTTCCATCACTTAATAAACGAATACATAATGAAACGATTGGGAATGTTTGACGACATAATACCATATCACCATCCTGTAAATCTTTATACGAAAAATCTTCTTCAACAACTCCCTCATTGTTTTTCTTATGTGATTTGATAAAAGGATTAATACTTGTAACCATATTAACAATCTGTGAATGACAACGATATGTTATTGACAATGGTAATTGTATTGTGTTTGGAATATTACACAATTTTTTAAATGATTCATGATCAGCACCAGAAAATCCATAAATTGACTGCTTTTCGTCGCCAACGGAAATAAATCTTCCTCCATTTGGGTTAATTGCACGTAACATTAATTCTCTTTGTACTGTATTTAAATCTTGTACTTCATCAACAAAAACAAAATCAAATGTTTCATTTGGTAAATTAAATATAATTGGAAAATAAACCATATCAGTAAAATCAATTATATTTCTAATATATAACCCTAATTTAATTAGATACCAAGCAACTTCACATTCACCATCTTCATTATCAATTAAATGATGTTCTGATATTTCTTTTAATTTATCAAGACCTTTTGTTTTACTAATAACATCAACCAAATTTAATCTCCCTAAATTACATAATGAAATAACATTTTCTGTAAACTTTTTAATATCAAGTTCATCATTTTTAACTGATGAACTCATACGTCTTATATAAGAAAAACAATCTTCATCAAATTTATAATCGTTGATTGGGTCTTTACTATTCTTCTGATAATACTTAACAATATTATTAAATAATTTTTTATACTTATTATTATCAATAGTAAACTCCATTCCACCTGATAAAATAGAATGACCAAATCCATGAACGGTTTTAACAACAATGTTACCAGTCTTTGGTACACGTTCCGCCAATTCATTGGCAATACTTTTATTGAATGCCATAAATAAGACACGTTTATCCAACGGAATTAATTTAAGTGCTTCAATTAATGTTGTTGACTTACCAGATCCAGCAACCGCAGATATGACTGCGTTTCTATTATCATTTTTAATGAAATTAAAAATATCCTTTTGATATTTACTTGGTGTAAACTTAGCCATTTTCTCCTAATCTTTTTAATATAATATTATAGAACTCTAGTTCTTTCTCAACCATAACATAATTCCTGTTAAGGTTCTTTGCTGCCAATCCGGTAGTTCCTGATCCTGCAACATTATCCAATATCAAATCACCTTCATCAGTATATGTTTTTATCAAATACTCCATCAATGCAACAGGTTTTTGTGTTGGGTGGATAGTACCATCCAATTTTGTTTTTTGCTTGTCAGATGAAAATTTTAATACGGATCTAGGATATCTATCAGTATTTCCACCACCACTAATATCTTTATCTGTCTTTCCATATAAAGTAGTTTTATTTTGAACATCTACCTTTTTTGTATATGAATTAACTGGTTTATGACCAGTTGTTTTTTGTGGGTTGTACTTTGGTAATTTCTTGTAAAATATAAGTATCGACTCATGTGCTTTCATTGGAATCTTCTTTGCATTTAGGAAACCTGTTGCCTGAGTTTTTTCCCATATCCATTCATACCTCAACCATTCCAAATTTGAACAACCCAGTACTTTATCAAATGGGGTTTGAGCAAATAGTACAATAACACCATTTGGTTTAATCAATCGTTTGTATTGTTCCCATAACTTTGGTAAATCAATAATTGAATCCCAGGGTGCTTGTGTCGTCCCATATGGTAAATCGGCAATGATAGCATCAAATGATTGGTCAGGGAATGTTGGCATTATTTCCAAACAATCACCATTATGTGTTTTATTTATTTCCATAGAGCAAAAATAAGGGGAATTTTTCAATTCCCCAAATTTTAATCAATTATTTTTTTGTTTTAACACTATCGTATCCTAATTTCATAAAGTACTCAAAGGTATGTCCAAGTCTTTCATATATGAAATTCCAAAGATCACTAAGTAAATCGGAAAATATCCATACTAATAATGATATTGGCCAGATAAACCACCATCTAAATACATGATTTTTTAAATACCAAACATCAAACTTATTACCTTTGATTGCCATTTCTCTTCCATAGAAGAAAACCCTTACAATCGTAAATAATAGTCCAACACCTAGATAACCTAAAACACTTGCCCATGAGATAAACTTCATTACTGGTACATTACCCCAATAGTAGTTTAATACTAAGAAGGTCACAACACCAATAAAAGCAATACCACCTTGTTCTTCAACTTCGGATGCAAATAGTGCGATTAATAGTACCACCAATAGTACTGCCATCCAAAAAAAACTACCAAACAATGTCAATGCGGTTAAACCACCAAATAAACTTACCATACTTTTCTTTTTTTAATTATTAATATTGAAATACAAATATAAGATAAAAATTTTACATTACCAAACTTATTTATTTAATAAATTTCTAAACCATTTTGATAAATGTTTCTTTTTAAAATCAGTTAATCTTTTAACCATTTTCCACCACCTTAATTTAATTGATGTGTTAATTAAAAATGTTGTTAAATTAGTTAATCCAGAAAAAAATTTAAATTTCATTTTTTTGATATAATGAATTGATTTATAGTGAATTTACTTTCATCAATGTTTTGTAATTCATCTTTTAATTGTTTTTTCATTCTCGATCTGGCAGATGATTTTTCTTGTTGCCTTTCTGCTCTTAATTCTTCACGATATTTTTTTGCTCTCTTACCATGAGGTAAACCAAATTTACCGATACCTTCCTGAGAAATATCGTTTTCAATATGTACTAATTCCTTTCTATCACCAGTTATCTCATTAGCATCTAATGATAATGGTTTCATCTTTCTAGATGGTTTAGTTGAGTTGTCTTTATAACTCTTTAAATCTTTATGTGTCTTTCCCATTTAATCTTTTGTTTATACGTGATTGAAATCTTTTATGTATTTTAATACCGCAATGTCTTTAGATTTTGCTTCAATTTCAATATCGAATGTTTCTCCAAATGTTTGGATTTCTTCATATATAAAATCAGCATGTGCAGTTTTTACTACTTTGGTGTCCTCATGATGTTTTGATGATGACATATGTGTTAATGGTTTAACTGTCCATGTATTTAATGCTAATTTGAGTGCATCTTCAAGAGATTGATCTTGGAATCCAAAGTTAAAATGATGTTGGTCAAAAACAATAGGTATATTCGTATGTTTATAAACAAGATTATGTAACATCATAACTGAGTATTGATTCGGTGAATCATCATTCTCTATTGTAAGTCTTGATTTACAAGAATCTGATAATAATTTAAAATTTTCTACAAATCTACTAGCAGCTATTTCTCTTGTAGGTTTAGTGGTGTTGATGTGTATATTAATTGGATAATAGTGTGATTGATCTAATCCCATTAAGTCCATCAATTCAGCGTGTTGATTGAGTTCGTAGATAGTTTTTCTAACTACATTTTCATTTTCACTTGCAAGTACGTTAAACTGACCTGGATGATAACTAACTCTAATATCATTGTTTTTAATTTTATTACCAATTAATGTTAGATAAGATTTAATAACATTAAATTTTGGTAAGTCTTGAAATTTATATTCTGACATCCAAGGAAATGAATCAGATGATAAACGATAAACGAATATCTTCTTTTTAATGTTATAATCAAGTAATTTTAATGTGTCTTTTAAGTTCTCAATAACTATCTCTGAAACATATTCAAGACCCTTTTCTTGGAAAGTTTTTTTAACCATACCTCGGTTAACTGTAATGTAATCTTTTTTCTTTAGATTTTCATTACATCCGATAGATATACAACAATAACCAATTCTATTTTTATTTTCACTCATAATATAAAAGTTTTGTGCAAAAATAAGGTGGATTTATCAATCCACCAAATTTATCTTTGCTTGTTTCAATTCCAATTCGTATTCTTTTGGAGATTTATTTCTCAATCTATTAAACCAATCATCAGTTTTGATTTTACAATAATATAAATTATCGTTACCCTTTTTATTTGTGATAAGTCCTTTTGCAATTATCCCCTCACTTAATCCAAATTCATTTGATTTAACACGTTTAATCAAATCCATATTTAGATTTCCATCATAAACTATTCTTGGTATTCCAATATTTCCGAAATCATTAATAAATTGTCTTGGTGGAACAAATCCCTTTTTATATTGAGAAATATCAAATAAAATAGTATCAAATGTGTCATTTTCAAAATCATGTTGTCCAAAACATGGTTTTGAACCAACAAATTCTGCAAAACAAACAAATGATTGAATATTTCTATATTCTTTTGATGTAAAAATTGAACTCAGACTATCGTTATATTTTTCTTTGAATATTTTGACCGCCATACCAAATTGTTCACTATTTTCATCAATCATCACATTCCTAGTACCAAATTTATAAAACCCTCTTTTTTTACTCCACTCAGAACGAATGTTTGAACCATCCAATTTATCAAATCCAATTACTGGTATGTTCCAATAATCCCCATAATATGGTATAGTGTTATAACTTTTCATTTAATTTTTTTACTCATGTTCTATAAATTAATTTATTATTTTTATCATATATTGATATACAAGTTCCCTGACCAAATGTCCAAGCAAATGTAAAATCATTATACTTCATTAATAAACTTGAGAAATTTTTTGTTAAATCATCAACTGGGTTAACCTCATCTCCATGATGTTGTACAACATCTAATACACCATACATTAAATTCCAAGGATGTGGTTGATAACCATTATTATGACATACATCATTCCATCTTTGGTCATGTTTATCAATTAATTTTAATAAGAAAGTTTCAAATGATTTTTCATCATTAAAGAATAAACGAGTACGTTTAATATTTCTTTCTTTTTTATCCTGAATATCTTTTAAAGATTTTCTTAAACGTTTAATAAATTCAGAATCTTCCAATTTATTTTTCAAATCATCTAACATTTTTTTCATTTTATAATTTAAATGTAGGTTCAAGCCATAATGGATTATTATCTGCTTGTACCCTTGTGAATATATAGTTTCTCAATGCAGGGAAATCACCCAAGTAATCCAATGTATCAATTGTACTATATTTTAAACACTTATACAACTCATCACGGATTCTTTCACCTGATACCACACCCATTTTTTTTCTATAATCATATGTGATGATTGTTCTCATCATATCCTCTGGAATGATTAATCCTTTGGTTATAGAAAATCTAATTGCTCTCAAAATTCTAAGAGGATCGTCATCAAATGTTATATTACAATCCAATGGTGTTCTAAGGATTCTATCTTTCAAATCTTTCTTACCATTAAAGAAGTCAATTATTGTTCCATCCTCATCTTTTGCCAATGCATTCAATGTAAAATCTCGTCTTTCAAGGTCATCATATAATGTACCAGGTTCAACGATTGGTGTTCTTGTACCAGGTATATAACCAATCTCTTTCCTGGCCATAACCACGTCTGCAACACCTTCATATTTGTGATCTTTTGGAAACTTTGCTCTGATTGTATAACAATCATGAGTTATCAAAAAGATTTCAAACTTTTCATTTGTTAAATGTTCTATCAAAACATCAAACATTTCTGTTGCAGTTTTAAACTTGGATAATAACTCTTCATTTGGAACTGCAACATAATCAACATCCTTAGATTTTAATCCAAGAAGTTCATCCCTCACTTTTCCACCAACCTCATACATTTTAAATAACATATTTTTATTTTTAATCTTTAAATTCATTAATCAAATCAAAAAAGAATTTAGGTATTGATAATTTAATGTTTTCTTCTTTTTCAATTTCAACTAATCTGTTTATTTGAGTCTCAGATAACCAATTCAAACTTCTTTGTGGATATATAGCACTAAGAAAAGTTTTATTCTTTTCATTCGACATTTTTGAACTAAACTTTAAACAAGAACCAAAAATAGGATGTAATCGTTCTATATTTGAATTTTTAACCTGTGTATCAAGATATAGATATATCTTACAGACATTCGGGTTTTTTAAATTGTTTTCCCGATTATTCAATTCAACTTTACAAACTTTTGGATTACCCAAATAATCAAAAATATTTTTTCTGTCAATAATTTTTGTTATACGAATCATACTTGTTATTTATGGAGCAAAAATAAGGGGAATTTTTCAATTCCCCAAATTTATTTTTTAATTAAAGATATTGAGACAATATTTCTCTTATTTCAGATAATGAAGTTTCTTTAACCAAAACACCATCAAAAATTGTCTCTAATTCACCAGTTCCTTCTTTTTCCCAAGAAACATTATCTTGAAGATAATATTCACCATTTTCATTTTTACCGACATACAAAAGACCTCTTGCAGATTTCTTTGTACCATCATCAGTAATTGGGTCTTTAAATATTACCCTTCCGATTACTTCAGGAACATCCATAGTTCCAACTTCACCAATTGATTTACCAATATTTGTTGTTAATTCAACATAAGTTGCCTTAACTGCTCCACCTTGGTTATCTCTGGTTGCGTAACCCATTGAATATGAACCAACACCCAATACAATGTTTGTTGATGCAAATCCTTTTGCTTCCAATCTTCTACAAATTTCATTTGCACGTTCCAATGTTATTGAATCTCCATAGATTACTCCAATATGAGGATCTAAAACCTTATATCCTTGGTCATTTACAGTACCACCGAATACATCCCAAAGTAATTCGATTACACCTTTTTGTTCAGGTTCTAAATCACTTTTACCATGTCTTTGATTGTGAAGTAACGCGTCTTCTCTATTGTTTTCATAGGAATCTGTGTTTTCTTTAATTGTACCACAAATAATATCTACTGGGTCACCACTATCAGGTCTGATTACCAACTTACCATCTCTTGAAAGAATTAGGTCTTTAAGTGTTGTAACAAATTCTGTACATACTTTCCAAAGGTCATAAGAATCACTTACCAAACTAACAATCCCTGTTGGATATTGTGTTAAAATTCTTTTGAAGGATTCCAATTCATTTTCTTTACCATATGATGTACAAACCGCGTGCTCACTTGCTGGAACACTAAATCCAACGTTTTCTGAATTATAATAATATTGTGACGCTTGTAATGCAGGGATTGTATCAGTACCATAGAAACTAGTCAAAAAACCTAAACCTGAAGATATTGCACTTTCAGGATGTTGCATCCCTCTGAAACTAAAATCATGACCTTGGAAATTAACAAACCCAAGATTATTTTTATCGGTTTTCTTTGCCCAATCAGTTAATATTTTTTTATAACCAAATGCCAATGATGCGGAATGTACTGGTTTCCATATCAAACTTGAAATCAATGTTTCAAGGAAGTTTGGTAACCAAAAGAACTCAGGGTGAGTATTATATATTGTTAATATTGGTATTTTTTCACCAACAACAGTACCTTCTTTCAAGGTCTTAACACGAATAGGTAAATAACCCAAATCATGAAGTTTTTCAAAGTGTGTAACATCATAGTCACAACCCAAATAACTTGAAAGGTATTTCTTAGCTTCACCAATAACTTGTTCTTTTGGTTTGTTAAAGAAGTTCTTTCTATAAATTTCATCAATATACTTCATTGTATACTGAGCACCAAACACAACTATTTGTTTTGCGTTTTCTGGCATATATTTCACATTTCTTAATGTGAAATTAGAATAAACACAAGTTGTATTCTCCGGGTACATTTTGTGATGAGAGGTTTTATAACCATCTGTTAATAACAAGGGATTCTTTTCCATTTTTTACTTTTATTTTTATTGTTTATAATGATACAAATATAATGTTTTATTTATTATTTTCCAAATTATATTTTTAATATGACATGAATGAAAAATGTTTTTGTTTTGCCGGTTCAACACTATATTGAACATGTTTGACGTTATCATCCTTATCTGTTTCTTCAATAATGAATGTATCATTAGATAACACAGTTAAGACTTCACCAAGATATACCTCATTTACATAGAAATCATCACCAATTGAATCCATTGTTATTTTTCTTGGTGACATACTTGCATCACCTCTATATAGTTCAATAGTATTATTTGGTTGTTTGGTGATAAACACATTAAATTTATCATCCAACATTTTAATATTGAATACATCTTTAAAGTTCAATGGATCTTCATTGTGAATATTAACTTCATCAATTACCGCATTGACAATATCAACAGATATCGTTTCCAATGTTGAAATGAAATCAACTGTACATTCTTTAAGATCTTTGTATACCAATCTATCTTCAACAATTTCTGTAATAACAGATAATGTTAAATCCTTATATGTCTTCAAATATCTGATACGACCTGGACGTTGTAATAGGTTTGAATTAACATATAAATTGTTTGTTGTGAATAAGAACACCTTACGATAACCATTATCCAATGCACCATCCATGATGGTTAGGATTTCTTCATCCTTATTTTCTCTTTGATTAAACACCTTTTCAAATTCGTCAACAAAAATAATAACATTTTGTTGAATATCATTAATGAAATTTGGTATTCCATTAAATCCTCTATGGATAATGATAACTGGTAATTCTAAAAGATTACATATTTGTTTTGCAGTAACTGTTTTCAGGTTTGTTATCCCATTGGCTTTTTATCCGATGGTTCTATAACTTTCTTTTCGTTATAGCTCAGCATATATTTTCATCTTCAACTTTATTTGGTAAGATGTCGAGTACTCGTGGAAGGATTATATTTATTCACCTTCTATGCGTTACACTGTCTTTATACCTTTCGAAATTATAAAGATTAGCACGGTATTCCCAATTTCAGAGTTCACCGTTTTTACTCGATAATAATTCAGTTGATTTCTCAACTGAACGGCAATAATACAAATAGTTTTCTCTTTTACGTTCCAAAAAAATATTGGAACTTTTAAATATATAATCAGCGAAAATCTTAGATTTTTTAATACCTAAACTAAAGTAAAAAATTTCAGGTGAATGTCGTTTGTCATGTAAAATTTTTGTTTTTATACCGGAATGTATAATAACATTTTCTAACATGTTTTTTGTACCTAATAATGTGATACTCAATTTTTTTACTGAGGTCTTATTTGTTAAGATACAACCATCACCATCAAAATATCCTCTAATAAAATGAGATATTAAAAACTCCGGAACTTGATTAAACGTTGGAAATTTTACTGTTAATGATTTTTTAGGTGTTATACCTAATTCAATCAATCTTTGTTTAAGATGTTTGTTAACAATTGAAAATCTACATCTAAATGAATCGAGTTTGATATTATCTTCATATTTTAAAAATTTAGCAAACTTTTTTAAATGTTCTAAATCTTTTAATCCTAACGATAATTCAAAATCATTTCTATTTGAATGAATATAACCATCAGCGTAAATAAAACCTAACCAATATGCCTTTTCTTCAGTATCAATTTTATCAAATATTTTATCATCAAATTTAGTTATATTTTGATAATTTATAATTTCAATACCACTTTTTTTAAAGTGTTTTGATAATGTTGTAATAGTAACATTTGTTAATTTACTAATTTGAGATAACGATAAACCATCTTTATATAATTTAATGGCATCATTAATATCCCAACTAATAATATTTTGTCTATTGATTACATCAACTCCGGATTTTTTTAAATTTCTAAGAACTTCGTGAATACTAATGGATAGTATCCTTGCGATTTTAGTCGCACTTAAACCTGATTCATACATTTCTTTCATATTTATATTTTACTATAAATATAAGAGAAAACTAAAAAGTATTAGTATTTACCAGTACCTTTAACCCCATTCATAAGGATACCCAAGTTTGAATTGGTATTATCGTATGTTTTCTTAACACGATTAATGAAATTGGTTTCAATACCATATACCTTAGACGGAAGTTTAAATGATCCATCAACAAGTGTGACATAAAATTCACCAGTTTTTTCATTTAGATTTAATTTATAAACCCCCTTTTCTAATTTTTCTACGTTCTGTGAAACTTCTCTAATGTAGAAATCATTAGAGGTCTTAACCCATTGATTGTTCATTTATTTATTGTTTATAATGATGCAAATATAGGTAATAAATTTTAATTACCCAAATCTTTTTTTCTTTTTAATTTAAATGGTTTTCTTACTTCCTTACCATTAACCAAATTGTTTTCTTTTCGATAAAATTGTTCTTGTATCAATGTCGTATACGCACCTCTAAAATACTTTTTTTTTGATAAAAAATTTATAATATTAGACAAATGACTATCTGTAAGATCTTTAATAAGAATACGTTTACCTTCTTGGGGTGTCCAATAATTAATTTCTCTTAATTCAGAATGTTCCATAATTAGATATTTAAATCCAATAATAATGTGTCTAATGTATTATATAATGGAATGTTATATAACCAACAAAATATTTCAACATTTCCTTTTCTACAATATCCATCAGGACAAACAACATAAATTTTACCAGAATCTTTATGTGCACCCAATTCCATCATAGAAATTATTGAGTTTGTATTTGGGTCAAAATACATAACAATAATATCTGCATATTCTAATGCGTGTAACTCCCAAGTTACTTGTTGAAAAAATTGCGGATTACTAAATTTTTGTTCCCATGATGAATCCCAATCCAATCGTCTAGGATTGAATACATCAAATCCATTATTATTAAATGTTTTCTCTAATGGTGTTTGCCAATCTTCTGCAACTCCCATTTCAATTGATCCGGCAAGAAATACGGACTTTTTATCCCTATTTCTTAATGCTATATTTTCCGGTGCTCTGTATATTGCCATATTATTAATTTTTTTCTAAACTGTTAGGAAAATACAACAAAGTTGGGTTCTTTTTTTGAACATTGACCCCATGATATTGTTTACTAAAATTCAACATATCAAATTTCTTTGTTATTAAATGATAACCATTCTTAGTTGGAACAATATGTTCAACCTTATCACCTTCTGGTTTTAATTTACTTAAATCCAATATTAATTTATTAATATATTCATCATCCTTGGTGTCTATATCTATAATCCATCTCTTTTCATGAGTTTTTAATTGTCCTACAACACTATCAAATATGTTTTTTTGATTATATGAACCACATTTAATTCTCTCAACTAATTCACCCATCAAATTTAATGAAACATCTCTATGGTTTTGTTTTTGTACATGAATATATGCTCTCGCCTTAAAAACTTCACATAAAAGTTTAATTTCATCATATCTTAAATCAAGATATTCAATACTTTCTACACAATATGTTTTTATTGTTCTTACAGATTGATGATTATTTCTTTCTTGTTCTGGTTGGTCTTTCTTACGTTTGAATACATACAACATATAAAAATCCCCCGGATTTTCAAAATTCAGTAAATTCTTTATTATGTTTATATTATCTATCATAAAGCAAATATAGGTAAATTATATGAAATAAAAAAATCCCCGAAGGGATTTCTTTATGATTTTTTTTCAACTCTTGAAATTAAACGAAATTTTCGACCATTATAATTAAAGAATGTTTGATCTCCTGCGTTTTCATTCGTACTCCACGTTTCAATGAAACCTTCTTTCCCTTCTAATGGTTTTGTAACCGCCTTTTTCTCTGTGAATTTAATGTAACCCATAATCTCTCTCTCCATATAGTGAATTTTTATCAAATATAGTAAAAAGATTCCATAAAAAAAAATCCCCATCTTTAGATGGGGATCTTCAATAATTAAATTTATTTTTTAACTTCTATTACCTCTTCTGTTGGTTTTTGGACACTCATCATCTCCATTAACTTTAAACCCAACAAACCATCCATTGGTGAACCACTATTACCACCTGAAATAAGAACTTCAGGTATAATTTTGATTTTGTTCTTACCAATTTCTTCTGTAATTTTAAACTTACCAAAGTTATCAGAACCCATTGCTTCAACTTGAAGTTTGTATGCCTCAGCGGTTGCCTTACCAACACTTTCAATAGCAGTTGCTTCCGCTTTACCTACCTGTTCTTTTTGATATGCCTCAGCCTCAGCCATCAACTTCTTCTGTTTAGATTCCGCTTCCGCCATCAATACCTTTGCTTTGGATTGTGCGTTTGCATTTATCTCCACTGCTTTCGCTTCACCCTCAGAACGTTTAACCGCTGCTTCCGCTTGACGTTGAGAGATTTCAACTGATTGTTGTGCGGATACCATTTGACCTTGCATATCAGCCAATGCCTTTGCAGATTCCAATGTTTTACGTTGATCTTGTGCTTGTTGTTGAACATTGAAGGTCTCCTTTTCTTCCTGAGCAATCTTTCTATCAGTTAGAGTCTTCATCAAAGATTCTGGTGGTGTAATATCACCAATCAATGTATCAACAGCGTGTACATTATAATCTTCCAATACTTTACTGATAGACATTTTTGCTGCGTCTTGTCTAGATTGACGAGTCGATAGGAATGAAATAACATCAGAATCTTGTGCCGAGTTACGGAAATAGTTACCGATAGTTGGTTCAAGTACTTGTGATACCAAGTTCTGCATCGAACCGAAACGTGCAATTACTTTTGGTGCGTCAGGTGCTGGAATGTGAATAATTTGTGAAACGTCCAAATTGAATGGGAAACCATCTTT
>Ga0114964_10001045_pt1 | contig 20431 bp, 21 predicted proteins | sample C_131016_MF_Meta_FD_92638 | JGI IMG/M metagenome (GOLD analysis project Ga0114964, IMG submission 92638) | Freshwater microbial communities from Lake Croche, Canada to study carbon cycling - C_131016_MF_MetaG | ecosystem: Environmental > Aquatic > Freshwater > Lake | place: Lake Croche, Canada... | reverse complement strand
TTTGCTGACTTCCATAACGCGAAATCACGTGGGTCTTTTTTGCGAGAGTCAGTTGCTGAATCTGCCGCTGGTAGCAAATCATCGATGCGCTGACCCGAAAGTTTTCCGTAGTCCACAAACGAACGAACATCGAAATAAACATCACCCTGGGCCGCATACGCATGGCCACGGTCAATCAGCTGTTCCATCAAGGTGATCATCTGCGTGATGTGCCCAGTAGCCCGAGGTTCCACGGTCGGTGCCGTACAACCCAAAATGGCATAAGCATTCTGAAATTCTCGCTCGTAATATGCGGCAACCGCCCACCAAGGACGATTCTCGGTTTCGGCCTTGGCCAAAATCTTGTCGTCGATATCGGTGACATTGCGCACTAGCGTCACTTGGTAACCGCTATAGCGCAGCCACCTGGCTAACACATCAAAGGCGACACCTGAGCGAATATGACCGACATGTGGGGCAGCTTGAACTGTCGCACCGCACACGTACATAGACACATGACCTGGGGTCAGCGGTGTGAACTCGCGTAGGGTCCGGCTTGCGGTGTCGTATAAGCGCACAGGTTCAAGATTACTCAAGAAATGGTGCGTTCTAGTAATGCAGTTGCTATCGCTGCGATACCTTCACCACGGCCAGTTAAGCCAAGCCCGTCAGTGGTGGTGCCAGACGCCGAAACTGGTATGCCACCCAGCGCAGCAGAAAGAGCCTGTTGCACTTGCTCGCGGCGCTGCCCAATCTTTGGAAAGTTTGCAATCGCTTGCACGCTCACATTAACTATGCGCCAATTCTCGGCACTGAGTAGTCGAGCAACTTCTTCTAGCAACGCGGTGCCTGATGCTCCAGCCCACTGCGGTTGGTCGACGCCGAAAACTGCACCTAGATCGCCAAGGCCGGCTGCGCAAAGCAGTGCATCGCAAATCGCATGTGCCATAACATCGCCATCTGAGTGGCCGACACATCCATAGTCGGAATCTGGCCAGTGCACGCCACCTAAGAACAGCGGACGTCCCTGCTCGACTGGATGCACATCTACTCCAGTGCCGACTCTTAAATCAGTCATTGCGTATCTCCTAATAAAGCTAGGGCGTAAGCCACGTCCGCTGGAGTAGTGATTTTAAATGCGCGTTCGCTGCCCATAACTGTCTGCACAGGCACGCCGAGTCGTTCAACTAACCCTGACTCATCGGTGGCAACATGAGTTGGATCAATGAAAGCTTGGTCAAGTAATGACTTGGTGAATCCTTGGGGTGTCTGCGCTCGACGCAGCGTTTCGCGGTGGATGGTTTCAACCACTACCCCATCGCTTGTCACTCTTTTGATTGTGTCGATGACTGGTAACACTGGGATCACTGCTTTTGCGCCATCGGATAGAGCTTGCACCACATCAGCAACGACCGAGATGGGAACGAGCGGCCTTGCGGCGTCGTGAACCAGTACAAAGTCAATGTCTGCAGGGACAATTTGTAAGGCTGCTGCGACCGAATCTTGCCGAGTCGCTCCGCCTGGAACGATGTGAACTTGTGCGTCAATAGCGTCGAGTTCCTGCGCCGCTTGAGAAACATACTCAGCCGGAACGGCGATGACCAACACTTCGGCAATCATGGATAAAGTCAGCGCACTTCTCGTGAGCAAGGATATGCCATCGAGCTCGAAAAACGCTTTTGGTGTTTTATCGCCAAAACGCACCCCGCTACCGGCAGCGGGAATTATCACCGCTACTCGGCTGGCAGCGACGCCTGACATTAGGAGGCCAAAACCTCATCAAGTGTGATGCCAGCGGCAACTTCATCAGTTTTTTCAGCCAATGCAATTTCGCTAGTCAACTGAGTACGCGCACGAGCAAGCATGCTCTTTTCGCCAGTCGAAAGTGGCTTCTTCTGCGAACGGCGCCAAAGGTCGCGGACAACTTCAGCAACCTTGATCACGTCGCCAGATGAAAGCTTTTCAGTATTTGCCTTAAATCGACGGGACCAGTTTGACTGATCTTCGATGTATGGCTGACGCAGAACGCCAAAGACCTTCTCTAGGCCTTCAGGACTGGTGACGTCGCGGACGCCAACCATTTCCAGATTGTCTGAAGGTACGCGAACAGTGAGCTCACTCTGGTGCACACGAAGCACTAAGTATTCGCGTACTTCGCCTTTAATCGTTCGCTTTTCTTTGGCAATAATGTCTGCGGCTCCGTGGTGTGGGTAAACCACGGTTTCTCCAACTTTGTAGGGCATTTATATCCTTTTTGCTTGTTCTTAGGGGTAAATTCTACCACGAAAGCGCGTCAGCAGATGCTCACAGAATCCTTACAATTCAATGGGTTTCTCGCCTTAATCGACCGCGTAGGCTCGAACCATGTCCATAGACCGCCGCACTGTAATCAAATCGGGGTTGCTGCTGGCGGCGACGACTACGGCCCCGCTAAACCCTGACTCGGCGTTTGCCCAGCCGGCCGTACATAAAGTGGCGGGTGCCGACATCAATCACGGCTCGAGCCATTCGGGCAAAGTGGCCCTGACTTTTCATGGCGCTGGCGCAGATCAATATGCGCGCAGCATTCTAGATCAGGCAAAAGAGGCCGGGATTGGGATCACCATCATGGCTATCGGCACTTGGGTGCAGGCTAAGCCAACATTTGCCCGAAGGGTGCTCACCGAAGGGCATGATTTAGGCAACCACACTATGCACCACCTCGGGATTAAGCACATGAGCCTGCCGCATGCCACCAAAGAAATCACCGAGTGCACATCGATTATTAAAAATGCGACGGGACAGTTGCCTAAGTGGTTTAGGCCGAGCCAGACGCAAAATTCAAACTTGGTGGTGAGACAAGCTGCGGGCGCCGCGGGATTTGAGCAATGTATTACCTACAATCTGGATTCCTTGGATTATCTAGATCCGGCTATGCATGTAGTTAGAGATGCGGTGCTTCATCAAGTTAAAGCCGGTGACATCATCAGCATGCATCTCGGACATGAAGTAACAACTCGAGCCTTAGCGCCGATTTTGCATGGACTAGCTGCGAAGAAATTAAAACCTGTAACTATCTCCGACTTACTTAAGGCTTGAACGTGTTGCATCATCGTTTTATTAAAGTTGCTACTTGTGTAGTTGGAATTCTTGTTGCAAGTTCAGCGGTCATCACTTCAACTGTTGCAAAGCCAGCTGGGTCCACCAAAACCATTCCAGGTATGCCCGCAATTTTGGACCCCAATGATATTTACGCAGCCGATCGGCCAGATCAATTTAGCCCTGTAGTTAAAGACTTTCCACAACGGGTTTATGTGCCAAACACACTTTCCAACACTGTCACTGTCATCGATCCAAAGACTTTTAAGATTTTGCGGGTAGTCCGAGTGGGGCGGGAGCCACAACACGTTGTGCCCTCTTGGGATTTAAAAACCCTCTGGGTCAATAACGATTTAGGAAATACCCTCACGCCAATCGACCCAAAGACCGGGCATTTTGGCGCCACCGTTTATGTGCACGATCCCTACAACTTGTACTTCACCCCCGACGGAAAACATGCAGTTGTTATGGCAAGCAAAGATCACCAATTGGTATTTCGTGATCCGCACACGATGAAGATTCAAAAGACTGTGCCAGTTGCCTGTGCCGGAGTGAATCACGCAGACTGGTCAGCTGACGGTCGCACCTTCGTGGTGTCCTGTGAATTCAGTAGCAGCATCCTGTTGGTCGATACCGTAAAAATGAAAGTACTAAAACAGGCGTGGATCCCGAGGACGCACTTAGCCCGAACCATGAGTGGCGCGATGCCGATGCCACAAGATGTAAAAATCTCACCGGATGGGAAAACTTATTACATTGCCGACATGATGTCTGATGGCGTTTGGCTGATGAATTCTGATCCGAAGAATTTTGGCAAGTTCAAGTACCTGCACACTGGTTCTGGTGCACATGGCTTGTACGTAATGCGCGATTCCAAGTCTCTGCTTATTACTAACCGAGGCGAAGGCAGCGTTTCAGTTATGCGATTTAGCGACCACAAACTACTTGCCCGATGGAAAATCCCTGGTGGTGGCTCGCCCGATATGGGCGGAATTAGCGCTGATGGAAAACAGTTCTGGGTCTCTGGACGCTACAACGGCGATGTGTATGTATTTGATACCACTAGCGGAAAAGTTCTAGCCAAAATCAAAGTCGGTGGTGGGCCGCACGGATTGTGTATTTACCCACAACCAGGGCGCTACTCACTGGGCCACACTGGCATACTTCGCTGAGGCTATCGGCGATAGGCCTGTAGGCGTTGACTGCTTGGTCAAAGTAGAATTAGAGAACAGACATTAGTTATGCGAAAGAGGACCGAGCGTGGCACGCACAAGCTTTAAATTAGCTGCACTTCTAGTTTCCACTGCGTTACTCACCTCGGCTTGTGCCATCGGATTTGATGCCGCAACTAATCAGCAAAATGCTTCCGGTAACGGCCGCTCAGCGAATGTTGGCACGATTGAAGTCAGAGACGCGACAGTTGTGATTGACCCAACTAAACCCGGCCATGCGACTTTTGTGGGAACACTAATTAACAAGTCATCCGTGCCAGACAAATTCCTGGGCATCGGCCTTGATTCTATGGTTGGAACTTCGGCGCCACTCGAGGTTGTGCTGAATAAGCAAGAGCCAGCCCAATTTGGCTTTAATTCACAATTGACTCTTGCGCTAACCGTAAGTAGCGAAGTAAAAGCCGGTTCATTCATCACCGTGTTCTTGGGCTTTGCAAATAACAAAGCAATCACGATGAATCTGCTAGTGGAAAACAACGACGGCATCTACTCCGGCGTCACGGTCAATTAACGCAATCTACGATTCAAACCGATAGCCAAGGCCACGCACTGTGGTTAAGTAAATTGGGTTAGCCGGATCTGGTTCAATCTTTGAGCGCAGGCGCTTGATGTGCACATCTAGTGTCTTGCCGTCGCCGTGATAATTCGAACCCCAGACCCGATCCATCAACTGTCCGCGGGTTAACACTCGCCCAGAATTGCGAATTAGTACCTCTAGCAATTCAAATTCCTTGAGCGGCATCGAGATCTCTTCCCCACTGATTGAAATCGTATGCCGATCTAAATCAATTCGGATTGGCCCACTTTCCAAAACTGATTCATTTGGGATTTCAACTTCGCCACCGCGGCGCAGTACTGCTCGAACTCGCGCTAATAATTCGGGAGTGGAAAATGGCTTTGTCACGTAATCGTCAGCACCAAGTTCTAAGCCAACAACTTTGTCCACTTCGGAATCTTTCGCAGTGAGCATGATCACCGGCACGGCCGACTTGGTGCGAATGTATTTACAAACTTCAATTCCAGAAAACTCGGGCAACATCCAGTCCAGTAGCACTAAGTCTGGGTTTGACTTATCGAATTCCGCCATACCTTGGGCGCCATCGCTAGCTAACACCACATCAAAGCCTTCACGAGAAAGCATGTACTGCAAACCTTCGCGGAATGATTCTTCATCTTCGACAACCAGAATCCGGGTCATGATGCAACTACCTCCAGCGCGGGTTTGCGGCCATTTAAGTAAGCCGGGAATCTAAGGGTAAAAGTTGAGCCCTCACCTTCGCGAGACCAAACGAAACAGTCACCGCCATGGTTAGCGCACACATGTTTGACGATAGCAAGGCCTAGCCCAGTACCGCCAGTTTCACGACTTCGGGCCTGATCTACCCGGTAGAAACGCTCAAAAATACGCAGTTGATTGTCGTGAGATATGCCCGGACCCTGATCAGTTACGGAAATTTCGATTGATTCATCGACTCGCCTCGCGCCCACGCCTACTTTGGTCCCGACTGGCGAGTATTTAATTGCATTCGAGATGAGGTTGCGCAGCGCCGTGACTAACTGTGCTTCATCACCGAGAATTGCCCCGACCGCAACGTCATTAGCGACTACAACTCTAATGTTGCGCTGCTCCGCGGTGATGTGTGTGCCATCAACTGCCTCAGCGATGATTGACTCAACAGCAACCGGCTTTGAATGTTGCAGTGGTGCATCATCTTGCACCTTGGAAAGTTCGACTAAGTCGGAAAGCATTGCGGTTAGGCGACGAACCTCAATCTGCATTCGGGCAGCAAAGTTGCGCGCTCGTTCCGTGTCGCCATCAGCCGCTTGAATAGCTTCGGCTAAAAGTGACAACGCACCTACTGGGGTTTTCAATTCGTGTGAAACGTTCGCTACGAAGTCGCGGCGCACCTCATTGAGCCTGCGCTCTTCGCTTAGATCCTGCGCGATCACTAGCGCGGTACTGGCATCGAGTGGCGAAACTTGTAACCGCGCATCCCAATCGCCGAGCCCAGTGTTGCTTCGCTTAATGGAGGCCTCGTGCCCAAGCGACTTGCCTTGGCGATGCGCTTCACTATTTAAGGCACGCAACTCAACGGAAGCCAGCCGGTTACCAACAGTCAAGCCCATAGCAACACAGTTTGAACTTGCGGCAATCACATTGGAGTCAATATCAACCACCGCTGCCACGTCAGGAATCACATCAAGGATGTTTCGCCATGCCGAAATTTGTGTGGTGTTGGATTCTTCAGGAGAAGAACTTCCGCGTGAACGAAAAATAAAACCTAGGGCAAACGCGAGAACCGCTACAAGCGTGAGCAGTCCGATCCAAGAGGTTGTCGCCACAGTCTAAGAATAGGTTGTTACCGTGAATTACGGAACTCGAAAAGATTCTGCTCATCAACTAGTGCCCAAAGTTGACGCCACACTTGCAATAAATTTCCCGCAAATTTAAAAGACAAATTAACGCCAGCCAGATTTTCACACACTACACTTGGCATATGTTTGATCCTGGGATGCAAGAACTCGAGTCAGTCCAAAATGATATTTTTAACATGACTGAGCTGGTGCTTAAAGCAATAACCGACGCAACAACTGCCCTGCTAACCAGTGACCTTGGTTTGGCTGAACAGGTAATCGGTGGTGACGATGCAATCAACGACCTGCACTCTTCGATTGAAGATCATTGCTTCCAGATAACTTCCACTCAGGCGCCAGTGGCCCGAAAACTGCGCTCCGTGATGAGCGCCGTGCGGATGGCGGCGTCACTTGAGCGGATGGGCGATCTAGCAGTACATATTGCCAAGCAGGTGCGGTTGCGCTACCCGAATCCAACAATTCCGGCTGACCTAAATGAAACCTTCGCGAAAATGGGTGAGGCTGCCCGCATCATCGTTGAGAAAACTGGTCAAGCAGTACAGTCCAGCGATTCGTCCATCGCAGAGCAAATCGCTGGCTATGACGATGAATTAGACCGATTGCACCGCGAACTCTTTGTAGCGGTACTTTCTGATAAATGGGACCACGGAGTTGAAGCAGCAATCGATGTCACTCTGCTCTCTCGGTTTTATGAGCGATTTGGTGACCATTCAGTTTCGGTGGCACGCCGTCTCGTGCACACAATTACCGGTGAACCATACAGCCACTAGTTGCGCTGGCCAGCGCACTTTGGGCTTCTGAGTTAGATTTACGCTGATAACTGATGCCGAATCAACTGAGCCGTATTGCCATTCTTTCGATCCATACTTCACCATTGCATCAACCAGGCTTTGGTGATTCTGGCGGCATGAATGTCTACATTGCTGAAACCGCAAAGCGCATTGCAGCCCGCGGGATTGAAATAGAAATCTTTACTCGAGCTACAACTGCAACGGATGCAGAAGTTGTGGAGCTGGCGCCGGGCGTGAAAGTTCGGCACATTCCGGCTGGGCCGTTTGAGGGATTGAGTAAAGCAGAATTACCGGCACAACTGTGTGCGGTAACTGCGGGCCTACTTCGCGCCGAAGCTGCTAAACCTGCAGGCTTTTATGATTTGATACATAGCCATTACTGGCTATCCGGACAGGTTGGTTGGTTGGCCAAAGAGCGATGGGGTGTGCCACTAATTCACACCATGCACACAATGGCTCGGGTTAAAAATGCGACTCTTGCTGATGGTGACTCCGCGGAACCAGCCATTCGAGAAATAGGTGAGGAACAGGTAGTCGGTATCGCGGACTTACTTGTCGCTAATACCGATCAAGAGGCAAACGAGCTTATTGAGCTTTACCAAGCGCAAGCACAGCGAGTTCAGGTGATCAATCCAGGCGTTGACTTGGACATGTTCATACCCGGCGATAAGTCCGCGGCCAGAAAATCCCTTGGACTGCCACCCAATGCCATGGTCTTGCTGTTTGTTGGTCGGATCCAGCCACTAAAAGCGCCAGATGTCTTGTTAAAAGCTGCTGCTGAGTTGGTAAACAGCAACCCCGAGTTACGCAAGGACTTAGTGGTGGCAATCTGTGGGGGGCCATCCGGTAGTGGGCTTGATGAACCAGATGCACTGCAGCGGCTTGCGGGACAGTTAGGCATTAGCGATTTAGTCAGATTCGTTTCACCAGTTAACCGACAAGATTTAGTTACCTGGTTTCAAGCCGCCACACTTTGCGCAGTGCCATCTCATAGTGAATCATTTGGCTTGGTAGCGCTTGAGGCACAAGCCTGTGGGACTCCGGTTGTGGCTACAAATGTTGGTGGCCTAGCGACAGCAGTCAAGGATCAGGTTAGCGGGCTGTTGGTGACCGGTCATGATCCTAAAACCTGGGCGAATGCGATATTGCGCCTGTGCACTGATGGGGAGTTGCGGGACCGCCTTGGCACAGGCGCAGTGGAGTACGCAAGAAACTTCGGTTGGGATAACACGGTAAGTAAATTGATCGCTGCCTACGAAAAGGTGCTTGCGCACTAAAGCACCCTTTATTGAGGTCGCCCGTCGCGACACTGGAGTCGGTCATGGGCAGTACTAACTCATCGGGCAGAATAAGAGCATGACTGGAAAATTAATTTTGCTTCGCCACGGCGAGAGTGTTTGGAACGAAAAAAACCTATTCACCGGGTGGGTCGATGTTGACCTAAATGAAAAGGGACTGGGTGAAGCGGCAAATGCCGGCTCACTAATTAAAGAGTCTGGACATTTGCCAGATGTGGTTTTCACCTCGATGTTGCGTCGGGCAATTAAGACGGTAAATATCGCGCTAGATGTAGCCGACCGCCACTGGATTCCAGTGGTGCGAAATTGGCGACTAAACGAACGCCACTACGGTGCGCTGCAGGGTAAGGATAAGGCCCAAACACTGGCTGAGTACGGCGAAGAGCAGTTCATGCTCTGGCGTCGCTCATACGACGTGCCACCGCCGGCCATTGATCCGAGCGACCAGTTTGCTCAGACGAATGACAGCCGTTACAGCGATCTTGTAGCTGGTGAGTTGCCACAAACTGAATGTCTTTCCGATGTAGTGGCCCGACTTTTGCCATATTACGAATCGCAGATTGTTCCGCAGCTAAACGCTGGCAAGACGGTTCTGGTGGGCGCCCATGGGAATTCGCTGCGAGCCCTAGTCAAGCATCTAGATTCGATTAGCGACGCCGACATTGCGGGCTTGAATATTCCAACAGGAATTCCGCTGGTTTATGAATTAGATGCTGATGGAAAGCCCACCACTGCGGGTGGAACATATCTAGACCCTGAAGCCGCGGTAGCTGCAGCTCAGGCTGTAGCTAACCAAGGTAAAAAATAGTCGTTCCGGGTGCTCGTTACTCTGAAGCTACAGAACAGGGTATCGGCTACCGCGAATTCAACGTCTAGCAGACTACTGACCAGGGGTAGCTGATGGCTCTGGTAGGCCCTGTGCGACAACCCCAGCGGTAATCAATCTGATTGCTTCTGGCACACGCTCTACGTAGTAACTCTCACTCTGCGCCTGCTCGTTGCCACGCAGTACATATCTCGCAAATGCACGAGCAGCCTGCTGCTGGGAGCCTTTACAGATGTACTCATTGACTGGATAAAGCGCGGCCCATGGCCGAGCCGCCTGATCGGCGCCGTCAGCCTTTAGTGCTGACAGCTTTGGATCAATCACTGTTCGGATAATCTGTGCCGACTCATCGACCGCTTTCAATTGACCGGTTGCAGCGTATGTGCTCGTTAGGTCGGAAACTACTGGGTACTCTTGGCCAGGCAACTGAATCGCCGCGGTAGTTAGACTGTTATTCAAAGCGACCGAAAGCGGAGTGACACCCACGGAGTTCTGGGCTGTGGCTGCCGTAAGTGAAGTATCTGAGTTCCAGTCGCTAACTTTTTTGATTGCTGCCGTGTCCGACCAATTAGCCGGATCAAGTTGATGTCCCCAACTATTCAAAGCGTCCAAGGCTGGCCCGTATCCTTCTGACTGAAGCACAAGAGGTGTCGATGGGAGCCCGGCATCGGGATTATCTGCGACCAAACTTGGGTCAGCCCAATTCTTAATCTGGCCAGAGAGCAGCTTAGAAACAGTCTGCGGTTTCAGATTGACTTCAGAGACATCAAGCTGATTGTGCACTAAGGCAGCAGCGTCGTAAGCAATGGGGCCACCGGCGACGATGTCACAGCCAACCGGGCTGGCTTGGTCCGAGAACGAAATGTCGGCGTTAGTGCTATCGCTAACCACATTTATGGATGAGTTAGGGCACTCGCCGGTGTAGTCATCGGCGAAAATTTGAACTAAGTCTAGGTACTGCGGTTGTACGTTAGCCGTGATGTTGCCATCAGCGACACATGGAGAAACTTCTTCAGCAAGCGCGGCCTTAACGTCTGGCGGCATTGGTGGCGTGCAGCCGGAAACGCCAACTAAGACTAAGGCACTAACCACCAAAAGGACTCTGCCGAATTTCATTAATTCTCCCATCGTGCGGTGCTAGCCGCGAAACGCAATAGATCCGAAGATCAAACAATTACCACTTTACTTGATAAAGAAGCGCGCCTGTGTAACTCATTTCTGAGCCACACAGGCGCGCAACTTGGTTAGTTATTAGCCTAGCTTTGCAACCTGGGCGTTAGCGATAGCTACTAGGTCCTTAGTTAGACCTACGAAGCCACCTGCACCCTGGCAGCTCTTAAGTGCATAGGTTAGGTATGCCTTAACAGCGGTGTTCTTGGCGGTGTTTGCAGTTGAACCCATTACGTATGAGATCACAGTTAGCTGGTAAGCACCTGGTGCATCCACTGAGAATAGGCCGATTGACTCTGATGAGCTTAGGAAGCCATTGGTGGTGATACCAGCAAGCGCCTTGGCGTTGTCGATAAGACGGGTGCCAGTTCCAGCTGATGGAAGTTCGTACTCACCGTGTACGTTTAGCAACTTACCAAATGCTACGTCGTTTGCAGAAACTGCAGATACAGCATCTGGAGCGTCAGCGTAACCGAACGCGCCGTTTGTTGCCTTTACCGCCGCAACCATTGCTGCAGAGTTCGCGCGCGTATCTACAGAAGCAATTGAGCCACTGGTGATTGTCATACCACTGCCGCTGCCCCAGTTCTTTGAACCGGAAGTGTTCCAGTTTGCACCTGGTACGTTTGCCGCCATGTATAGGTTTAGGTTCTTGGTGGTTCCTGAACCATTGGCACGGACGTTAACTGAGATTGGGGTGTGCTGAAGTTTCGCAGCCATTCCACCCTTCCAGTAACCAGCCTTTGTACGAGTTGCAGCGATCCACTTCGCACCATTTGCTAGCTGAACTGCGTCAGCATCCCAGTAAGTTACAGTGCCCTTGTAGATTGCATCTAGCAATGCTGGGGTGAACTTAAGACCCTTGATGAGGGCGCCGTTTGCATCCTGAACGTTGTAGATGAAGCCGACTGCAGCTGCGGTGATTGGCACTGCGATTGGGCTTCCGCCATCTTTTGGAGTCTTGGTGAGGTCTGGAGCATCGGTACCAGCGAAGTCAGCAGTTCCACCAGTGCTTAGTGCGGTCATACCGTCGCCTGAAGAAGAAACTACGTAGCTTACGCTTCCATTGGTGCTGTAGCCGGTTGGGGCCTTTGCATTGAATTTTACAATACAAGCTGCTTCCCAGTTGCCCTGGAATGATGAGCCATTGCCAACGATGGCAGGGAATGCTGGCTTAGGTGTTGACGCTGAAACTGCACTACCTAGTAGTGAAGTTGCAACGGTAGCGATTGATAAAGCTACCGCGAGTGATCGACGCATGTCGTCTCCTTGTTTTTTCAAACTAACGCCCCGAACCATTCGAAGCATTAGTTTGATTCCACCGCATTGAGGTGTCCAGAGATTAAGATTTAGGCGAGCAACTGCTTAAAGCTAGGTGAATTGTTGGTTAACGATTTTTACCCGAAGCGACCGTTTACGTAATCCTCAGTTCGCTGGTCCTGTGGAACCGAGAAAATGTCTCTGGTTCGGCCGGATTCAACCACTTCGCCAGGGTTGCCATCGGCAGATAGGAAGAAGGCAGTCTGGTCTGATACTCGCTGGGCCTGCTGCATATTGTGGGTAACGATGACGATGGTCATGGTTTGCGACAGTTCACGAATAGTCTCTTCGATTCGGATTGTCGATCCTGGATCTAGCGCAGAACAAGGCTCATCCATCAGCAGGACACTTGGATCCAGAGCAAGTGAGCGGGCGATACATAAACGTTGCTGCTGACCGCCAGATAGGGCTCCTGCTGGTGAATCTAGTCGGTCTTTCACTTCGTTCCACAAACTCGCTCGAGTTAAGCATTTTTCGACTAAATCGGCCTCATTACGAACTTTCTTTCCAGAAAGTCGCAGACCGGATAGGACGTTGCCGCGGATAGTCATAGTTGGAAATGGGTTTGGCTTTTGGAAAACCATGCCGATGTTCAGGCGCACATCAATTGGGTCAGTGCCAGCTGCGTAGACATCTGTGCCATCAAAGAGCACACTGCCCGTTAGGCCAGCCCCGGGAATGGTTTCGTGCATGCGGTTCAAAGTACGAATATACGAGGACTTTCCACAGCCACTTGGGCCGATCAGAGCAGTGACAGAATTGCGTGGGAACACTAGCGAGACATCGGACAAGACATGATTGTCTTTGAACCACACATTAATATCGCGGCTTTCCAAATGTACTTCACTCAAAATATTTTCTGCAGTGTTCATATCAATTTCAACTCTCTGGGCTGTTGGATTTTCCATTTTAAATTTTTACTTCTTCGATGCGCGAGTGCGCCTAGTCGACATAATTCTGGCCAAGGCAAAAATGATGGCAACGATGACCATCATGATGAACGAAGCTGACCACGCCCTATGTTGCAAGGCATCGTGTGGATCGGTCACGTAGCTGTATACATAGGTCGGCATGGTGGTGATTGGACCCGAGAATGGATTCAGGTTGGTGTTTGGTGTGGGAACAGTGGTTAACAATAGTGGAGCTGTTTCACCAATGACTCGCGCGACACCGAGTAGGACTGAGGTAACTAATCCAGCTTTTGCTGCCGGCGCAATCACTCGGAAGAATGCAGCTTTTCTGCTCGCGCCAAGAGCGACTGCTGCTGAGCGCAAATCTGCTGGCACGAGCTTGAGAACTTCTTCGCCAGTGCGCGCAACTGTAGGCAGCATAAGTAGGGCAAGAGCTAACGAGCCAGTGAAACCAACCTGGTGAGAATAGCCAGGCAGGATGATAAGGGCGTAAATAAAGAGGCCAGCAACAATCGACGGCAATCCGGACATCGACTGCACAACAGTACGAACAATAAACCGCAAACGACCACGAGTTTCAGTCAAGTAAATCGCGACAGCGATGCCAAGCGGAACGGCAATTAGGGTGCTGATGCCGACGATGATGAACGTGCCAACAATGGCGTGGCCAACACCACCATAACTCAACGGCGTGGTCAGCGAGACATAGTGATTATTTTGGTAGAGCGTATTTAGCGAAATCGACTCAAGCCCCTTTGAAACGAGGGTCTCAAGTAGTGAGCCGAGTAGCACAGTGAAAAGTGCCACCAAGAAGTACATAACCACGAGCAGCACCGCATCCGCTGTGGAATTTCTTCCACCAAATTTACGGCCGGCAGCGATCGCAAAAACCAGCTGAAGTGGCAAGAAGATCGCGAGTAATGCAATAGGCGAAGGAATGTTAAATATTTTTGCAGCTGCCAGTACCAGTACTGCGGGCACCACGCTTGCAAGCAAGATGGCTCGGGTACTGCTACCTGATTTCTGGCGCCACGGTGTTGCAGTAGCGGGACGTTTCATTGCTAAATCATTCATTACGATGCCATCTTTCGGACTGCGCGTTCAACAATCAACGATGAGAAAACATTGATGACCAGCGTCAGCGCAAATAGCACCACGCCGGCCGCCATGAGCGCACTGATTCCAGCTGATGAGGCTTCACCGAAGCTGGTTGCGATCCAGGAAGCAATAGACCCACCGCGATTTTCCAGTGGGCGCGAGATGTTGGTGGTGAAAATCAAATTAACTGTGTAGAGAATCGCAATAGTTTCGCCAAGGCCGCGGCCAAGTCCAAGGAGGATGCCGCCAAGGATGCCGCCCTTAGAGATTGGGAAAATGACTCGGCGCAAGATTGTGTAGGAGCCACCGCCCAAAGCCCGAGCAGCGTTGACAATTTCAGGATCCACGCGGCTCATCACTTCGCGACTAACTGAGGTGATAATCGGCGTCATCATCACGCCCAGAATCCAGGCGCCAATGAATGGTGAGCCACCGAAATGTTGCGGGTCATTCTTAAAAAACGGAATAAATGAAAAGTACTTATTAAGCAATACCGCCCATGATGAACCAGCCGGTGTGAAGACGACTAAGCCCCAGAATCCAATGATGATTGATGGAATTGCAGCCAAGAAGTCCACCATAAAGCGCGTTATTTTTGAGACTCTAGGTGGCGCAACAAATTCAATGAAGTAGGCCATGAATACTGAACAGGGAACCGCAACCAGAAGGCCGAGGAACCCCAGGTAAATGGAGCCAACGAGCATGGGTAGGACTTGAAAAGTATGGGTGGTCTCATCCCAGACTGAGCCGGTGATAAAACTAAGGCCTTCGTGTTGAAAAGTTGGCCAAGACCGATATCCCAGAAAGACTAGGATTAGCGCGACTAGTCCGAATGCGGTTAGCGCAGCGGTGCTGGCTGCGCCGAAGAACAACTTGTCGCCCAGCCGCTGCCGCGTACCTTGTGAGAAATTTCGGCGGATTTCAACAGTCATGAAGTAGAAATTACAGTTGCCGAAAAACCAACAGGTGGCTATTGGGTTAACAGTTGGTTAACAGAATTTCAAAATCCAATGAATTTGCTACAAAATGAGCCCCTTGCCAATTTAGGTAAGGGGCTCACTGACGAAAACTGGCTTAACCTATTCGGCTACTGGAGCAGTATCAACGACGATATCGCTCAATTCACCCTTGAATTCCCCGCGAATTGTGAATGCTGCAGCATCGCCTTCGCCGGCTACATCGACAATCACAATCTCGCCCGGCTTAAGATCGCCAAATAGCATCTTCTCGCTTAACGGATCTTCGATTTCGCGCTGAATAGTTCGACGAAGTGGACGAGCCCCAAGCACTGGATCGTAACCACGCTTAGCGAGCAGTTGCTTGGCCGCTGGCGTAAGTTCAATGGCCATATCCTTATCGCGCAGGCGAATATCCAAACGGTTAATCATCAGGTCGACGATTTCGATAATCTCATCCTGGCTTAACTGATGGAATACCACGATGTCATCGATGCGGTTCAAGAACTCAGGACGGAAATGAGTCTTGAGTTCATCATTAACCTTGGCCTTCATGCGGTCATAGGAGGACTGTGAATCGCCAGAGTCGGCAAAGCCTAGGCTCACACCCTTTGCAATGTCACGAGTACCAAGATTGGTAGTCATGATGATGACAGTGTTCTTGAAGTCAACTACTCGACCTTGGGCATCGGTGAGGCGGCCATCTTCGAGAATCTGTAACAGCGAGTTAAAGATATCTGGATGCGCTTTCTCGATTTCGTCGAACAGAACAACGCTAAATGGCTTACGACGTACTTTCTCGGTGAGCTGTCCACCTTCTTCGTAACCGACATAACCCGGAGGCGATCCGAATAGTCGAGAAACAGTGTGCTTCTCTGCGTATTCGGACATGTCGAGCTGAATGAGCGAATCTTCTTCACCGAATAAGAATTCAGCAAGCGTCTTAGACAATTCAGTTTTACCAACTCCAGATGGACCAGCAAAAATAAATGAGCCACCCGGGCGCTTTGGATCTTTAAGTCCAGCCCTGGTTCGGCGGATTGCCTGCGACAGCGCCCGTATTGCTTGCTCTTGGCCGATAACCCGCTTGTGCAACTCGCCTTCCATGTGGATCAGGCGTTGCGATTCTTCCTCAGTCAACTTAAAGACTGGGATGCCCGTAGAGGCAGCCAGAACTTCTGCAATCAGATCTTCATCAACCACAGCAACGACATCAAGGTCGCCTTCTTTCCACTCTTTTTCCCGAACGGCGCGTGCATTGATCAGATTCTTTTCGTCATCACGCAAAGCTGCAGCGCGTTCAAAATCTTGAGCGTCGATGGCAGATTCCTTCTGCAGACGAGCAGCGGCGATTTGATCGTCAAGGTCGCGCAGATCTGGTGGCGCAGTCATCCGACGGATGCGCAGTCGCGCACCAGCTTCATCGATTAAATCAATCGCCTTATCTGGTAGGAACCGGTCGCTTATGTAGCGATCTGCCAAAGTGGCTGCAGCAACAAGCGCGGCATCGGTGATTGTTACCCGATGATGATTTTCGTACCGGTCACGCAGACCCTTCAAGATCTCAATGGTGTGCGCAAGGTTTGGCTCAGCCACCTGAATTGGTTGGAACCGGCGCTCAAGTGCGGCATCCTTCTCGATGTACTTGCGGTATTCATCAAGTGTGGTTGCACCAATTGTCTGAAGTTCGCCGCGAGCCAGCATTGGTTTGAGGATGCTAGCAGCATCAATCGCGCCTTCAGCGGCGCCAGCGCCAACCAGGGTGTGCATTTCATCAATGAAGATGATGATGTCGCCGCGAGTGCGAATTTCCTTGAGTACCTTTTTCAACCGCTCTTCAAAGTCGCCGCGGTAACGTGAGCCGGCAACTAACGCACCCAGATCAAGTGAATAAAGCTGCTTATCTTTAAGAGTCTCGGGCACATCACCCTTGACGATGTTTTGCGCAAGACCTTCAACAACTGCAGTCTTACCCACACCTGGTTCACCGATTAATACTGGATTATTTTTTGTCCGGCGTGAAAGCACCTGCATGACGCGCTCAATTTCTTTTGCCCTGCCAATAACTGGATCTAGTTGACCATCGCGAGCAGCCTGAGTTAGGTTGCGGCCGAATTGATCAAGGACGAGCGAAGTTGATGGCGTACCTTCAGCTGGGCCAGTATTGCCGCCCTGATTCTTCTCGCCTTGGTAGCCCGAGAGGAGCTGGATTACCTGCTGGCGAACTCGATTTAGGTCGGCACCGAGTTTAACCAGAACTTGCGCAGCAACTCCTTCACCTTCACGAATTAGGCCAAGCAATATATGTTCAGTGCCGATGTAGTTATGCCCGAGTTGCAATGCTTCACGTAGGGATAGTTCAAGTACTTTTTTCGCACGCGGCGTGAATGGAATGTGCCCGCTTGGCGCCTGTTGGCCCTGCCCAATTATTTCTTCGACCTGAGCGCGCACTGCCTCAAGGGAAATGTCCATGCCTTCAAGGGCCTTGGCAGCAACGCCTTCGCCTTCGTGAATTAGGCCAAGCAAAATGTGCTCGGTGCCGATGTAATTGTGGTTGAGCATCCGAGCTTCTTCTTGGGCCAACACAACAACTCGTCGGGCTCGATCAGTAAACCGCTCAAACATGCGCAACTCCTATATCAACAACACTTGACTCAATGTTAGACCGCACGAGCGACTCACACCTGCGGTCCTAAGCATCTTGCGAATGCCTATCGATAGTGTTCCCACATTTTTGGCACTTTATCGCGAATGTGTCCGCTAGAGGCGAACAGTGATTCGAGCCAAATCTGAACTGCTCGTGAGGTTAGCGCGGGTAATTGCTAATTACCGAATGAGATCGCGAAGCGAGATTGTGGCATTTCGGTCTTGACCAACACCGATTGCGCTGATCTGGGTGCCACTAATATCCTCAAGGAACTTCACATAACTACGGGCATTAGCCGGCAAATCTTCTAGTGACCTGGCGCCACTGATGTCCTCGGTCCAGCCCGGCATCATTTGGTAAATCGGCTTTGCGTGATGGAACTCGGTCTGCGTCATCGGCAATTCTTCACTTCGAGTTCCGTCGATGTCATAAGCGACGCACACTGGGATTTGCTCAAAGCCAGTGAGTACATCAAGTTTGGTTAGGAAAATATCTGTTAGGCCATTGATCCGTGTGGCATAGCGGGCAATTGGTGCATCGAACCAACCACAACGACGAGCTCGGCCAGTAGTTACCCCGCGTTCGCCGCCGATTGTGCGCAAACGCTCACCATCTTCATCGAGCAATTCAGTTGGGAACGGGCCAGAGCCAACGCGAGTGGTGTAAGCCTTAAGAATCCCGATGACACCGGAGATTTTCGTCGGACCGATGCCAGATCCAGCGCACGCACCGCCAGAGGTTGGGTTACTCGAAGTTACGAACGGATAGGTGCCATGGTCCACATCAAGCAGTGTTCCTTGTCCGCCCTCAAGGAGTACGACTTTGTTCTCATCTAGTGCGTTATTTAATAACAGCGCCGTGTCGGCGACATACGGACGTAGCCGCTGCGCATACCCAAGCAATTCCTGGGCAACTTCATCGACCGAGATGGCACGACGGTTGAAAACTTTCACCAGCACTTGGTTTTTGCTCATTAGTGAGCCTTCAATTTTTTCGCGCAAGATTTTTTCATCGAACAGATCTTGCACCCGAAGTCCGAGTCGAGAAATTTTGTCCGCATATGTAGGGCCGATGCCACGACCGGTGGTGCCGATTTTTGACTTACCTAAAAATCTTTCGGTGACCTTATCGAGAGTCACATGATAGGAAGTAATCAGATGAGCGTTGGCGCTAATGACCAAACGTGAGGTATCAACGCCTTGTGCTTCGAGTCCGTCAATTTCTTGGAATAACACGCCAGCGTCGATCACGACACCGTTGCCAATTACTGGAACAACTTCAGGAGTCAGAATGCCACTTGGCAGGAGATGGAGGGCAAACTTCTTATCACCGATAACCACGGTGTGGCCTGCGTTATTGCCACCTTGGTAACGAACTACATAGTCAACCCGGCTACCTAATAGGTCAGTGGCTTTACCTTTGCCTTCATCGCCCCATTGGGCACCAACGAGCACGATGGCTGGCATGTAGTCTCCTTGACTGTATTTATGCGAATTTGCAGTGATGCAACTACACAAGATTAGTGGACAAACAGCAATGCGCCCACAAAGTATCCTTCATGGGCGCATTTCTGGCGATTAGTTAAAGTGTGATGTCCAGATCAGCAATCTGACCGAGTGCGGCACTCACCTCGGTGCGACTTGTGCCTCCTGGGATGAGCGCAACAACAGTCCAGTTTCCAGGTGCAGCGAAGAATCGAAATTCGCCAAGCTTGGAAAGTGGTACTTCGGCGACGAAATCGCCATTGGCGTCATTCAACCGCGCATAACCAGTAGAAACTGGCCCAGCTGTGGTTGAAATTACCCCCTGGATCACCGCCTGTTTGGTCACATCAACATGGTCGAGAGATACGCCGCCGACTACAGCGCCGCAGGAACTCATGCCTGGCCTGGGGCGTCGCCAACGGCTACTGGCACATCAACTAGCGAGCCGTATTCAGTCCAAGAGCCGTCGTAGTTAGTCACATTCTGGATGCCAAGCAGCTCGCGCAGGACAAACCAAGTGTGCGATGAACGCTCACCAATTCGGCAGTATGCGATTGTGTCCTTTGACAAGTCAACGCCCGCACCTTCGTAAAGGGCCGTCAACTCGTCATCAGACTTGAAGGTGCCGTCATCATTTGCGGCCTTACTCCAAGGAATGTTCACCGCTGTTGGCACGTGGCCCGCTACCTGGGATGTTTCCTGTGGCAGGTGTGCTGGGGCTAGTAAGCGGCCAGCGTACTCATCTGGAGAACGAACATCCACAAGATTCTTAGTGCCGATCGCATTTAGTACATCGTCGCGGAATGATCGAAGTGAACGATCTTGATCGGTGGCTACGTATGTTGTCGCTGGGCGAACGGTGGCATCACTTACTAGTTCGAGGCCTTCGAGCTCCCACTTTTTGCGGCCGCCATCAAGCAGACGCACATCCTGATGACCGTAAAGCTTCAGGTACCAGTACGCGTATGCAGCAAACCAGTTATTGTTTCCGCCGTAAAGCACAACGGTGTCATCGTTAGCAATACCTTTAGCGGATAACAACGCCTCGATCGATTCCTTGCGGATGATGTCCCGGCGCACGCCATCCTGTAAGTCAGTGCGCCAGTTGAGGCCAACTGCGCCGCGAATGTGGTTGGCATCAAATGCCGCAGTATCTTCGTCGACCTCGACGAAAACAACTTTTGGATCATCAATGTGGGCTACTGCCCAATCTGTGTCAACGAGTACTTCGTTGCGTGCCATTATTTTCTCCTTGTTTTTCTTGT
>Ga0114964_10001043_pt1 | contig 20463 bp, 19 predicted proteins | sample C_131016_MF_Meta_FD_92638 | JGI IMG/M metagenome (GOLD analysis project Ga0114964, IMG submission 92638) | Freshwater microbial communities from Lake Croche, Canada to study carbon cycling - C_131016_MF_MetaG | ecosystem: Environmental > Aquatic > Freshwater > Lake | place: Lake Croche, Canada... | reverse complement strand
CGTTAATTTTAAATAATGGTTTTAAATGCCGACACGTTAAGTTTTTAATATTTCAAATCTTCCTCAATCGACCTGCAAATTCCATTAATTCATTTAACATTAATTCGTCCTTGGTGTAAAGGACCAGACATAAGGGTAATTCGCATCTGTCTTTTTCCCTCTTGTTCTAAATAATTCGTTGAAGATCATTGGTATCAAAAAGTTCTTACAAAAAAGTGACACTACACCATAGCGGCCAGGATTACACGCTTGAAGTCTTGATCGCACACGAACACATTATTTTGTGGGACGAATTTGATCTTCTCCCTCGTTCAAGGCGGCACGAAACCGCGGCTCGGCCAAGGCCGTTATCAGCCTACGCCGCTCTGCAAGTGTTGTCGCTCGGATATCGGCCACACCGTACTCCGTGACGATGACATCGATATCACTTTGCGCCGAGGTCACGTAGGCGCCAGCTATACGCGCCACCACGCGACTTATCGACGTTGCACTGACGGTGGCCGGCAGGGTAAGGATTGCAAGCCCCCCCGAAGAGCGGCGCGCCGCTCGGAAGTAGTCTGGCTGCCCGCTCACAGTGCCGACATAACGGGTACCGACGAACTCTGCATTCGCCTGTCCAAAAAGGTCAACCTCGATCGCTGAATTAATCGCCATGAAAGGCACACCAGCCGCTGGGCCCTCTAGCGTGACCAGTTGTGCCGGAGGTGCGAAACTGAGCAGGCTTTCCGGGCCGCAAAAATCATAGAGGCTGCGGGTACCAACAGCGAGCGAGGCTATGCATGCCTCACGATTCGTGGTTTCAATCGCACCGCTGGCTACCAGTTGCGGCAACCAGTTACCGACCATACCGGATCGAACCTTGAGTCCGCGATGTTGCGATAGTGAGTGCGCAACCGCAGCCGCCATACTACCTATGCCCAGCTGGATGATCGCGCCGTCGGGAACCAGGCGCGCCACGTTGCGGCCGATGGTGAGTTGCCGATCATCCGGTAATTCATCCGGAACTTCGTGCAGCGGCAGGTCGCTCACGCTTGCAACGACTACACGGCTGCCGTGCAGGCGATATTCAGAGCGGGTGCATGGTACGTTTGGGTTGACTTCGACCAGTATGACGCGCGCGGCCTGGGCTGCGCTCCACACATAGTCGACCGCACAACCGAGGCTGTGGTATCCCTCTCCGTCAGCCGGCGAAACCTGCAGCAGTACGACGTCAGACTTGAGTAATCCACTCTGGAAGTACGACACCAGTTGCGACATCTGCGCCGGAATCACGCGCGCCGCGCCGCGCCCAACGAGGTGACGGATCGTCCCCAGTCCGCAGTAGGTCGTGACGCGCAGCGCAGGGTCGATCGGAGCGCCCCAGGCGGGGTTGAGCGAAAACCCGCAAAACACATTTACCTGTTCGAGCCCCGCCGCGAGCGAAAACAGCTCTTCAACCAAGCCAGTAGGCTCCGCCGTCACTTGGCCGACCACCACATGGTCGTTGGGTCGCAGATGTTCAGCGAGGGCAGAGCGCATCATGGAGTGGGTTGGGGCGCGCGTTCGATGAGATCATGCAAACTCAATTCGGCTCGGACGATCCGGCTTCAAGCCATGCAGGCGGGAGACCGGCGATAGTGAACGTCTGACTTCCGATTCCGCGACTGGTCAGACCTTCAAAATTGGCCTCAATGCTTACTGGCTGAATGCGGTGCCAGTGTTCCTTTTCCGATCCGTCCGGATAGACCACTTTGGACGGGTGCGAAACGTCCCACACGTCGGATTCCAAATGAGTCTGGCCACGCCACACGCCCAAACCGCGCCCATCGTCGTAGCCGCCGCTGTAGCCTAGGCCTTGCATCGCAATTGATGATCCTTGTGCAGAGAGATTCAACAAAAGGCGCATGCCGTCGCTGAAAGTTGCGCTCACCCTGGCGGTGCGAAACCGGCGCGTGCCCGGGTAAAGGTCAGCAGAAAGCTCGATCTGATGCGCTACATGGACTGTTTCGGTCAGACGCTTGGTCACTACGCCGGTGGTGTATGGCGCGTCGTCGCCGCGCGCTTCGAAGAGCAAGTGGCCACTCATTGTGTCTGTGGAGAAAAACAGGAATGACATCACGTGTCCCTTTTGCGCGAGCGTGACCTTTGGTCCGGTAACCGGCTCGGGAACGCCCATACCGCGGCGCACGCCCCAGGAGTGGTCGCGACAAGACCACCAGGCTGACAAATCTATGTGTTGGCCGCCCACCTCCATCCAACCGCTGGCCAGCCCGATCTGGTCGAAGCGGCGGTAGTCCTGCACGGTGCGCCCATGCAGCCTCTCGAAATGCGGATGCTCCTCGCGTGCAGGCTCAATGCAGCGCCAACTGATAGCCCCTGACATGCCATGTGCCCCTGGCAGGATAGCAATCTCGAATTCTTCGAGCGGCTTCACAGGGGTGATACGGATAGGACCGCATTCAGTTTGCGCATTGCGTTCAAGCGAGCGCGACACCCTCAGGTTGTATTGTTTGCCGTCCACAATCATGACCGCGCCGCCATCCAGCACATTCATGTTGCGATAAGCCCCCATGGTGATCTGGATTGCCATGCGACCGTCGGGAGAATAGATCGCAAACCAGTAGCGGTCAAAGAAGCGCGGGTCGCTGGTCCATACGTGGTCGAAGGTGGTGGGCAACTGGTGCCAGAGGGTGTCGTCAAGTGGGGTCAGCATCAGCTTTCCTTTGTGAGTGCGGTCTTGGGTGGTGTGGTGGTGGAGACGTACCGCATTGGCGCAGCTGCCGCGCGCGCTTTCATGTGCGCAAGGGCCGCCTCGCGTAAGCCCGTGGTGAGGCCGCTGTCGCAAAGGGCCTTGGAAAAGAGGCCGCGCAGTTCGACGTTGCGTTGGTCGAGAGCACTCATATCGGCAGTGTCCGGCTCCGGCTGCGCTAGAGCCAGCGCGATAGACGCGGCCAACTCAGGCGCGACGTTGACTCTAAGCTTATCCAGCAGTTCGGCTGTGGCTCGGTTGTCGCTACGGAGGAAACCCGGAACTGCGGGCAGCGCTAATGTCAACATGCGCAGGTTACCGATCAGGCCTTCTAGGAGGGTGCGCGCGTAAGGATCGGTAACGCAGGGTGAGACCAGCGTGTCAAGGATGCGACATGTGCCGAGCAATTGTTCTTCGACGGTAGGCCTCATGCGGGGCTTTCCATCATCTGAAACATCGGGCGGTACAACCATGATGGAGTCTGGAACGCCCGGTCATATCGCCCGGCTACGAACTCTCTCACCGCAGTCAGTTGAATGACAGCTAATTTCCAGCAGGAAAAGACATTCCACCAGCGCAACGCCGCTTCGTTGACTTCGCGACCAGTGAGGGCTCTATAAGTTGCGATGATCTGCTCTCTTTCCCAGACCCCTGCAATCTGGTGCTCGCGTTTGCGTACTGAGTTGGTCACCCAGCCAAGGTCTTCCAATGGGTCGCCCAAATGCGCCGTTTCCCAGTCGAGTTTGGCGCTGATATGCTCGCCTTCAATAAGAGCGTTTCCAGGCTTGAAGTCACCGTGCACGAGAACAATGGCTTGGGCTTTGGGTGCGTTAAGACCTAACCAATCTAGAACGTAGTCCAGTTCGGGGTGGGGTTCTAGCTGGACCCTGCGATATTCGGCTTCCCAATGGGCAAGTTCTACCCGAGAAGGTGAATCCGTCGGTATGTCAAGCACTTCGCCCAGACCGAGCGCACGCCAGTCGATAGCGTGAATATTCGCCATGAGATCGGTGAAACTACGCGCAAGCTTCAGGCGATCGTCCAACGGGCGCGTGCCATTGAGCACTAGGTATTCGCATTGTCCCGGCATTCGATCCATGACCAGTGAGGGTGCTCCGAGCCAGTGGCCGTCATCGTCCATCCAGTAAGCCTTGGGGGTAGGAACGGGCGTCGCTTCAAGGGCCTTGAGTACTCCAAACTCGCGCTTACGGTCGGTGTCCAGCAAGGTGCCAGAAGCATCTCGCATCAACATGAGGTGGCGCGACTGAGCACCTGCTGTGTCAACCCAGGTCGCATCGATAGACCAGTTTTCGCGAGACAGGCCGCCGGCGAAGCGCTCTACGCCGGTGAATGCGAAGTGGTGTGCTGTCGGGATCGCATCCGTGATCATGGCTTGCAATCCCGCAACGATCCGCTCTGACGAGGTGGACTTGTCCCCTTTGACCGTATCAGCCTGCCGGGTGAAAATTTTTTCGTCCATCGTAAACTCAGACGATTTCTGCGCCTGGAGTCATTCCAGAACCAACTTCAGCTTGTTGGCCACCTCTCGCCAGCGTGCCACGTCGCGCTTCATCAACTCACTTGTTTTCTCACTGTCAAGGTAAGCGGGTTCCATCCCGCGCTCGCGCAGTTTGCTTTGCAGGTCGGGGTCTGCCATCACGCGAGCGAGGTCTTCACTCAGTTTTTTTAAGATGGCGGGTGGAGTCTTGGCGGGGGCCAGAAAGCCATACCAAATGTCAACGTCAAAGCCAGGCAGACCACTCTCTGAGACAGTGGGCACATCGGGCAACTGGGGAAAGCGGGCGGCAGTAGTTACAGCCAGTGCGCGCAGACGCCCTTGTTTGACCATGCCGTCAAATGCCGACATTGCTCCAAACGACACCTGAACCTCATCCGCCACCAGGGCTGTGACCGAGGGCGCAGAGCCTTTGTAAGGAATGTGCGTCATCTCAATACCAGAGCGCATGGCGAACAGCTCCCCAGCCAAGTGTGGCGCGGTACCGGTGCCCGCTGAACCGTAGTTGACCTTGCCTCTGTTGGCCTTGGAGTAGGCAACGAACTCGGAAAAGTTCTTTACTGGAATTTTGTCGTTGACAACAAGCACCATGGGCGACACAGCATACCTGCCGATGGGTGCGAAATCTCGCAGCAAATCCCAAGAGAGATTCCTGTAGATGGAGGTGTTGATGGTGTATGAATTGACTAGCAGCAAGATGGTGTGGCCATCCGGCACTGCTTTGGCCACTAGGTCGGCGCCAATGTTGCCAGCCGCGCCAGGCCTGTTATCTACCACCACCGACTGGCCCCACAAATCGGACAACTTTTGCCCAATCAGGCGTCCAGAAATATCGGAGCCTCCAGGGGCGAACCCCACAACCATGCGGACCGGGCGTTCAGGGAAGGCTTGCGCGGTAGCCGCCATAAGCAGGCCCACCGCGAACATGAACACTTTTTTTGTTCGATCCGTCATGAAGACTCCAATTGGGAGAAATACTTAAAAAAGAAAAGATACTCTGACAAGGGATAGATTCTCTAAATCTGAAACAGATTTCCATATTTCGAAAATATACCTACGGTGGCGATTTTAGTCAACCCTGCGCACTTAACTTTTTTCAGGTGACCCCATCCGCAGCCATGGCTTGGATTTGTTCGTCACTAAACCCTAGGCGAACCAAGACTTGCGCCGTATGCTCCCCAAGCGAAGGCGGTGGCGAGGTAATGCGACCCGGTGTAGCCGAAAACTTAACCGGAAAGCCCAGTTGCGGAATGCGGCCCTCCACTGGGTGATCGACGTGTAGCAACATTTCGCGGGCGCGCACCTGCGGATCATCAAAAGCTTCGCGCATGGTGTTGACTGGCCCGCCGGGAATGTCGTGTTCAAAAAACAAAGCCACCCATTCGCTACGCGTGCGCTGCGCGAACACTTTATCGAGTTGGGCGAATTGCCGATCTCGAGCCTCGCCTTCTGGGAATGGGTCTGTCTTGAGTTCGGGCACTCCCGCCACGTCACAAAAACGTGCCCAGAAGTGATCTTCAAGCGCGCCTAGCGTCACGAAATGCCGATCCTTACACCGAAAAATGCTATAGCAAGGTGCCCCGCCTGTATTGCGGTATTCGCCGCCCTTCGGCTCGCAATTGCCGAACAGCGGTTCGGCGGCATGATAGGCTAGGAAAGACATAGCACCATCCATCATCGACACATCAACCATCTGACCGACGCCGCTAGCTTGTCGTGCAACCACTGCCGCCAAGATGCCGTAAGCAGCCATAAGCGAGCCCCCGCCAATGTCGGCGGTGAGCAATCCCGGCACCATCGGCCCTTCACCGGCTTTACCAAATAGCGGCAACGCACCGATGATGCCCATGTAGTTAAGGTCATGCCCTGCCACAAGCTTATAAGGGCCGTCTTGGCCAAAACCGGACACAGCGCAATAAATAAGTCGAGGATTTATGGCCTTGAGTGTTTCGTAGTCTAGGCCTAGGCGCTTCATCACACCAGGTCGAAATCCCTCGACAACCACATCCGCCTGTGCCGCCAGACGCTTAAAGATTTCCTTGCCGTCTGTACTTTTGAGGTTGAGCGTCATGCTCTCTTTATTTCGATTGCACAGCAGGAAAGTACCTGAGTCGACCTTGCCCATTGGAGGAAAGCTGCGTTGGTAATCGCCCCGGCCTGGCTCTTCCACCTTTAGGACCTCTGCCCCTAGGTCTGCCAGCATCTGGGTACACAAGGCAGCTGGTAGCAAGCGACTGGCATCAAGCACCTTAAGACCATCCAGTGCCCCAGGCGTATGTTTGACAGATTCAGTGGAAGCGGGGATGTTTGAGGTCATGTGTAAATTTCCTGTTTTCGAAACCAAATTCTAATATCGGGAAAATTTAAATGACTATGCTCGATATCGCACAACTACCAAGTTGATTGTCTCCAGAGCCGGACTATCCTTATGTGCAGTTGAATCAGGCCGCGCGTCGTCGAATAGATTTGTCAGAACGAGCTACTTTGACGGTGGCGTTAGGCTGGACGCGATTGTTGCCTAGCAGTTTCTCGATCTGTAACGTGCATTCACGCGTTAGCGCCAGTAGTTTGCGCTCGTGCGCTTTGGTGGCGCGGGTGGTCAGAACCGATGCATGGATGGCTGCTTCGATCTTGCCTGCGGCATCGAAAATAGGGAGCGCATAACCCACGATGCCTTCAATGGACTCCTCTGCACTTTTAGCAAACCCTGCGAGCCGGATTCGAGCGTATTCGAGCCCCAGCTCCCTAGGATTCGTAATTGTGTTGCTTGTTAGCCGTGGTAAACGATCAAGCATGGCCTGCGCAGCCAGCTTTTCGTCGAAGGCGGCGAACAGCTTTCCGGTCGCTGTGCTGTGTAAAAACAAGGATTCGCCAAGCCGGATATCGAGTGAGATGCGCTGGGTGCCCGGGCTGCGGTCCGCATAGATGACTCGCTTACCAAGCCTTAAACCTAAGTACACATCATCGCCAATTGTTTTGGCCAGTTCCAGCATTGGACGGCGTGCCAAGCTGCGAATGTCGAGCAGTTGCACGGTGCGCAGGGCCAAGGCTACTACGCGCGGGCCTACCGAATAACGCAAATCCTCGTCCGCACTGGCCACATCCGCACTCACCATGGTCTGCAATATATTGTGGACACTGCTCACCGGCAGACCAAGCGCGTCCTTGATTTCGGTCAGTCGCAGACCATGCCTGTTGCGCACCAGTAGGTCAAGGACATCAAAAGTTCGTAAATAACGGTCTGGGCTCATTGCTCAAATTGTATTCGCGGCCGCAGGCGGGTAGGTCATGTTGAAGAGTTTGCTTGATCAAAATAAGTTCTTTCATAAGCTCATTTTCGCTATACTTTAGTTTCGAGAAAGCGAAATCTGTTTCGATATTTGAAAAGATGTCCTGTGCAAATGAGAACGTCTGGTGGTTTCTCTCGAAGGCTTTGATGGCAAGGACGCTAAAGGGAAATTGCCCCCGCTGATAACTGCTTGAATTAGGAGGAAACAAGACTATGACGAGGATGCCAGTCAGCCGGACTATTCCTGCACTGCTTGACGAGCTGGCCCTAAAATTTGCCGATTGTGAAGCTATTGTTGCCGGAGCTCAACGCCTGAGCTACATTGATTTGCGATCTGAGGTACGTCGCGCTGCAAAAGGGCTCATGGCTTTGGGCGTCCAAAGCGGTGACCATGTCGCGATCCTGATGGGAAACCGCGTGGAGTGGGTATTGGCCTTCCTTGCGCTACAGCAACTCGGTGCGACCACCGTCGGCTTGAATACCTGGGCAACTTCGCGCGAGATGGAGCACGCCCTGGCGCACGCCGAGGTGACCTGTCTCATCGCGGTTGACCAATTTAGGCGTAATGATTACCGCGCCATGATCGCAGGTATGCAGGCACACAACTCCGTGCTGCCGCGCCTACGCCACCTCATCTGGGTGGCTGCCGACGCCACACCAGCGCGCGCCGAGAGCACAGCGCCTCCAGTAAAAGCAGGCATGTCGTGGGACTCAATGCTTTCCCTAGGACAGGACATCGCGGACGAACGCATTGACGCCGCTGGCAAAGCGGTTCATGCTGATGATGTTGCGATGCTGCTCTACACCTCGGGTTCCACCGCATCGCCTAAGGGCATCTTGCTGCAGCACGGCAATTGGATTCAGAATGCTTTCGAGATCGGTGAGCGTCAGCAGGTGACCAACGCGGACAGACTCTGGTTGGCCGTGTCTTTGTTCTGGAGTTTCGGTTGCGTCAACGCACTGCCTAATTTGCTGACACACGGTGGCTGCTTGGTACTGCAAGAGCACTTCAATGCTGGCGAGGCGTTGTCACTGATCGAACGCGAGCGCTGTTCCCTTCTGTACGGCACACCTAATATGGTTCAAGCGCTTGTTGAGCATGAAAACCGGGCGAAGCACGACCTGACTACACTTCGCAGCGGCGCAATGATAGGCACCCCTGAACAGCTAATGGGCGCCGTGAAACTCGGCGCCTCGCAGATCTGCAACGTCTATGGGTTGAGCGAAACCTACGGTAACTGTACGGTTATCGATGCGGGCGAGCCCCTAAGTGTGCGTTTGCAGTCGGTTGGTGCCCCTCTGCCTGGTGTGAACCTGCGCATTTGCCATATCGAAACTGGTGTAGAGATCCCGGTTGGCGAAGTCGGCGAAATCCGGGTACAGGGTCCATTGTTCAGCGCTTACTACAAGGATGAGGAAAAAACGCGCGAAGCATTCGATGCCCAGGGCTTCTTTTGCACTGGCGACCTAGGAACGCTGGACATTGAGGGGCGGCTTTACTACCGCGGCCGCTTGAAAGAAATGGTCAAGAGTGGAGGAATCAACATCGCGCCTATTGAGGTGGAGGAAACGTTGATGCGTCACCCAGCCGTTCGCAGCGCATACGTGATTGGCCTGCCCGACCCGTCACTAGACGAGATTTTGGTTGCCATCGTCATTCTTAAGCCAGCAAGCGCAGTCACCACTGAAGAACTCTCGGTGTTCTGCAAAAAAGAACTCGCGGCCTACAAGGTGCCAGCGCGCTTTCGTTTCGCTACCGACGAGGAACTACCTCTCACAACGACGGGTAAGCTGCAAAAAATGAAACTGAAATCTCTGCTGTAATCTCCGTGTAGGCAATATGCAGACCACCCAAGCAGCACCAACCAAGGAACGGATATGGAAAGCAACGAAACGACTAATCCCCGGCCTAATGCATGGGGCCGTTGGGGCGCTAATGACGAAGCGGGCGCCCTTAACCTGATTGGAGCTGAGCAAGTCAAGCGCGCTGCTGGAATGGTGCGCACCGGTGAGGTCATTCGCTTGGCTCAGCCGCTATCGAACAAGACGCCGGTGCCGCGGCACCGTTCCGGCCTCCAGCATTTCATGGGCCGCGATGGCGGGGATTACGCCGCCGGAGCAAAGCGACCTGGCGGTTTTCAGTTTGCTGAGGATACGGTTGTGATGCCCCTGCACATAGGGACCCATATCGACGCACTGTGTCATGCTTGGTGCGATGAAAAGATGTTTAACGGCTACCGTGAAACAACGATGCGCAGCACCTCCGGCGCAACTCGGCTGGGCGTTGAGAAAATGCCACCGGCTTTCACACGCGGCCTCTTGATTGATGTGGTGAAGCTCCGCGGGCGCTCGCTGGGTGCCGGCGAGATAGTGACTCGGCTGGACATTGAGACCTGCTTGGCTCAAGCTGGACTGCAGGTCGAGCAGGGCGACGCTGTATTGATACACACCGGCTGGCTGGCGGAGCAGATCGACAACCACGACATCGACTTCAATAACGAACCGGGCATTGACTACGAAGCCGGCCTTTGGTTGGCGCAACAAGATGTGGCCCTGATTGGCGCCGACAATTTCGCGGTCGAAGTGCTGCCATTCGCACCGGGCACTGTATTCCCAGTCCATCAGTGCGTGATCCGCGACTTTGGAATCCCTTTGCTGGAAGGGTTGATGCTTGACGCGCTAGCCAGCACCGGCCGCTCTGATTTCCTTTTTGTCGCGGCAGCCTTGCCAATCGTTGGCGCTACAGGTAGCCCGCTTGCACCGTTGGCCGTTCTTTAAAAAATAACCCATACGACTGACCAATGCCATGGAACGAGTTAGAGCTATTTTGAAATCATTTCAACTAATCCACACAAAAACAAAATGAAAATTGCTTTTATTGGTGTGCAACATTGGCATGCCAAGCACTACTACATTGCAGTTTCTAAACTTTCAAAATACAAAATTGTTGGCATCTCAGACCCCAACCAAAAGACGCTTGATGAAATCAGTGCCCATTTAGAAGCGCCAGGTTATACCGACTACCGAGAACTCATAACAAAGCAAAAACCAGACTTTGTCTTTATTTTCGCTCCGCACAATGAATTAGCTTCCACTACACAATTTGTTATTGATCAAGGCATTGCTTGCTTGGTGGAAAAACCAGGCGGTATTAATCAGCAAGAAGTCGCTTACTTTAGAGCTCAGGCTGAGAAAAAGAGTTTGCACGTTGCAACAGGGTTTAATTTTCGCGTCGGCGATTTTTACAAGCAAGTGATGGCGATGATTGATCATGAACAAGTCACATTTGCATCATTCAGATTCATTGCAGGTGGGCCAGCCCGATATCGTGAAAGTGGTAATTCTTGGATGTTGAATCCCGCTTTGTCGGGAGGTGGATCAACAATCAATCTGAGCGTTCATTTCTTCGATATGTTCCGCCAATTTACAAAAAGTGAACCTACTGAAATCACATCGTTGATGGGCAACCACACCTGGCAACTACCCATTGAAGATTACTCCAGTGTGATTGTGCGATCTCCAAAAGCGCTTTGCTCTATTGAGACAGGCTATACCTTTCCGGCAACACCTCAGACACCATTTGATTTGCGATTTTGCGTCAGAACCAATAGCCAGTACTTGATAGCTACTGGAGACGGTTCTATACAAATTCGAAAGAATGCAACGCATGAAGTAAAAACAATTCAAACTCCTTCCAACGGCAATGCCTATTGGTATCCTACTTTTGTTGAAGAGACATTGTCACGATTTGATCAAGGTAAACCACCTATCGGCAGTCTCTTTGATCTTGAGAAGGCCATGCAAATGGTCGACGCGGCCTACGCTTCCAATCGAAGCAATGGAAATACACAGCATTATCCTTTCGCAACTAAATAGTGAGACACCATGTCAGATTCAAAATTCACCATTCTTCAAAAATCTATGTGGGGCTTGTTGCAAAACATTGTGCGACTACCCAGAATCAAACCATCCGATGTTGAAAATCGTCTCCAAAGACTCGAAGATGAGTTGGCTCTTCACGATTTGTTGTCACGCTATACCTATTTTTATGACGGTAATGACTTGGATGGCGTAATGAGTGTTTTTGATAGTGATTGCAAATTGGTCAATCCTCGCGGCAGCTATTTCGGTAAAGATGCAATTCGTGAAAATTATGCTCACCTCATCAGCACTCGTCGCTTCTCTTTTCATGCGGCGACCAACATTGCAATTCGATTTTTAGACGATGGTGATGCCGTCATGTCCGCTTTTTACAATTCAATAGGTGCTTATCCATCTGGATCATTGGCCATGGTTGGCGGCACTTACGTCGATAAACTGAGTAAAAAAAATGGCGAGTGGAAAATCATTGAGCGTCGCATCACTTATAACCATCGCAGTCGCTTAGCTGCAGAAAATCCATTTGATGCAGCTAAGCCCGCTCCAAAACCAACCCACCCAGAAACATCACGCGACTGGATCGGTCGTGATGCACAAATGTAGTTTCAAAGGACTGACTATGAAATATTTAATGAAGTTATTGATCACCACGCTATTCGTCTGGGTCAGTGGTTTGGGATCGGTTGCGTTTGCATCGGATGAATGGCCGACCAAACAAATCAAAGTAATTGTCCCTTTTGATGCGGGTGCTGGAACGGATATTGTTCATCGTTTTTATGCGCAACAATTATCTAAGGCATTGGGACAGCAAATTGTTGTTGAAAATGTGGGTGGTGCAGGAGGTGCAATTGGAACCATGCGTGTTGCTCGATCACCTGCGGATGGTTACACACTACTCGGCACACTGATCACTGCAACTGCAGCTTTGCCGCATATGCAAAAATTGCAATACGACAGCTTGAAAGATCTCACGCCCATTGCTCGTTTAGGTTATCCAGTGACCTTGTTAGGTATCAATAAAGATATGGGCATCAATACTTTGCAAGAGTTGATTGCTAGAGCAAAAAAAGAACCAGGAAAAATTGTGTACGGCTCGGCTGGTGTAGGAAGTGCGCCGCAGTTTCGATTTGAAGCACTCATGGCTGAAACTGGAATTGTTTTAGAGCACGTTCCTTACAAAGGTGGTACAGCATACGTGGCCGACCTTTTAGCTGGACGTATCCATACATTTGCAGATGGAACGATTGGTGCAAATCTGGCCAAGGCCAATAAAATAAAACTGCTAGCTATTTTGGATGAAAAAAGACCTGCTGATTTTCCAGATGTGCCAACTATTCATGAGATTATTCCGGGTTACCAAATTCCACCAACATGGTATTTGTTAGAAGGGCCGTCCAATTTGCCTGTAACGATTGTTAAACGAATACAAACTGAGCTTGCAAAAATTAATAGGTCTGCTGAAACTGCTGAGTTTATGGTTAATTTAAGAGCTCGACACAGCACAGATGCAGCTGATTTAAATATCGCTGGAGAAGTTCAAAGTGCTTACGATATGTATGGAAAGATGATTCGTGAAAGAAACATAAAAGCTCCTTAAATCTTTACACGTGGGGCCTCAATTTGGAAATTTGCTTCGCCCACCACCTCAAAACGGCACTAAATTCTTCCCACCCATTGTGGCAAAACTAAACTTATGGCGGGCACCATTGTGATGATGGCCAATACGACCATCTGAATTGCAAGCATAGGCCAAAGTTCTTTGTTGAGTTCACTCATCGATACTTTGGCCACCATACCTGTTACAAATAACAAGCTTCCGACTGGTGGTGTGATCATTCCCAAGGTGAGGTTAACGATCACGACGATTGCAAAGTGTGTGGGATCAATGCCTAACGCAAATGCCATGGGTGCAAGTATGGGTACCAAGATGAGCACACCAGGCAATGGTTCTATAAAAATTCCAAACAACAACAACAAAACATTAACGACAAATAAAAATCCAATCGGTCCTAACTCCAAAGTTCCCACCCACATTGCAAGTGCTTGAGGAATTTGAACCACATTCAGCACCCAAGCAAATCCCGATGACACAGAAATAATCAACAAAATAGAAGCGGTGGTGTAGGCTGATCGTGCGAGCAACTTTGGAACCATGGCCATTGTTAATGTGCCGTAAATAAATCGACCCACCAATAACGAATAAGCCACTGCCATCACCGATGCTTCGGTGGGGGTGAATGCGCCAGAATGAATGCCACCAATGATCAATACGGGCAATCCTAATGCGGGCAATGCTTTGAAAGTGCTGCTGAGAATAATGGCTAAGGTGGCGGGTTCACCATCGGCACGAAAATTTCTTCTCCAACTCGCCCATCCGTTGTAAATCAATAAGCTGCCCGATATCAACAAGCCCGGCAATATACCCGCCCAAAAAAGTCCAAGCACGGAAACTCTGGGATCTTGCAACGCATAAATAATCATGATGATGGAAGGCGGAATAATTGGACCCACCACTGCAGTGGTCGCTGTCAGCGCTGCTGCATAACTCGGTGGATAGCCTGACTGTCGCATCATACGAATGAGTACGGCACCTGGTCCTGCCGCATCGGCCAATGCAGAACCACTCAGCCCTGAGAAAAAAGTTAAACCCAAGATGTTGGTATACCCCAATCCACCTCTTCGGTGTCCAACCAATACAGATGCGAGTCGCAAAAGTACATCCGATAAAGAACCACCAGTCATGAGTTCCGCTGCGAAAAGAAAAAATGGCAAGGCCATCAACGGAAAACTATCCACACCTGTGAGAATTTTTTGTGCCAGTGCAATGACAGGCAAATCCTGAACCAGCATGGCACAAAGAGTAGCAACACCAATTGAAAAAGCCACTGGCACACCAATGAACATAAAAAATACAAGACTTAAAAATAAAACAGTTGTGGTCATATTGCACCTACTTCGTCAATATTGAGATCATCAGATGTTTCGTGGGCGCCACTTTTGACATAGGGCACAGCAACTGCAACCCCATGCCACAGTGCTAATGCAAATCCAATGGGTACTGAAGCACTAACCCATGCAAATGAAATTTCTAAAACAGCTGTGCTTTGAGGAATAGTTTTTTGCATGTACAACCATCCCACCCATAACAGTGTCATAAAAAACACGCCGATGATGAGCGCAATGATGGCTCGCAAAATAACTGCACTTGTTCCCGATAATAATTTTGGAAAGGTATCAATGGCGATGTGACCACCCAATCTCATCACAGGTCCAATACCTAAAAACATCAACCACACCATCAAGTATCGCGACACCTCTTCGGCCCACGGAATTGAATAGTCGGACAAATAACGAATCGATACGCTCACAAAAATAATCACCGACATCACGCCCAGTAGCGTGATCATCAAACTTCGATTAACCGAAAGAATCCATTGATCTAATTTTTTGAGATTGGAGGGAGTGGATTCATTCATGGATTGTTAGGGGTGTGTCATGGAATGGTCGTATGTTCATGCTAATTACCCCTCATTGGGGGTCTCCAAGGTTACAGAATTTCGGGTAATTGCTGAGTCAAAGGAATTGATATTGGCTGTTATCTCCTATACGCTCACCCTATGACAACTACATCGATCAACTACACCCCTAATAAGCAAGGTCCCCTTCATGGTGTTCGAGTTCTCGATATGTCACGCTTGGTGGCTGGTAATGTGGTGTCGCAAGTGCTTGCAGATTTTGGCGCTGAGGTGATTAAGTTAGAGGCGCCAGGTCGCGGTGACGATCTCAGAGCATGGAAGGTGGGGGGCTTACCCACTTATTGGAAGGTGTATGCGCGAAATAAAAAAAGTATTACCCTAGATTTTCGGCAACCTAAAGGAAAAGAACTTTTGCTGCAGTTGGTGCGGGGAAGTCAAATGCTGATTGAAAATTTTATTCCTGGCAAATTAGAGACCATGGGTATTGGCCCTGATGTTTTGTTCAAGGTAAATCCAAAATTGGTGATCGTGCGTGTGTCTGGCTGGGGGCAAACAGGCCCGTTTGCGCACAAGCCAGGTTTTGGCACTTTGGTGGAAGCCGCCAGTGGCTTTGCCGCCATGAATGGTTTTATTGATCGACCGCCCGTATTGCCGCCATTGGCCTTGGCTGACATGATTAGCGGCATCTATGGTGCGTCAGCTGCGATGATTGCATTGCGCAATGTAGAAATCAATCAAGGCATGGGGCAGATTGTTGACTTGTCTTTGTTTGAATCGATTCATTCCATCTTAGGTCCTGAGGCGGCCAATCTGCAACAAAATGGTGTGCCGACACTTCGCAATGGCAGTCGCGCATCTAATACGGCGCCTCGCAACGTGTACGCCTGTAAGGACGGTAAATTTGTTGCCTTGTCTGCATCGATGCAATCGATGGCTGAAAAATTATTTCGATTAATGGGGCAGCCCGAATTGATTGGAGACCCGCGATTTAAAACCAATACAGATCGCGTCAATAACAACGATCAGATCGACGTGATCGTTGCGCAATTCATTGTTAAACACACGCAAGCAGACATGCTCAAGATGTGTGATGAGGCGGGTGTGACGATTGGCCCTGTATTTGATGCCAGTGATTTGGCATCCAATCAATACATCGATGAGCGCGAAGTGCTTGTAAATTTGCCTGATGCAGATATGGGTCAATTGACCATGCACAACATTGTTCCGCGTTTGTCGGGCACACCCGGAGTGATGCGAATGCCAGCACCACAACTGGGCGAGCACAATCAAGAAATTTACAGTGGTCTGGGTCTTGATAACAAGGCTATCGAAGAACTGCATTCGAGTGGAATTATTTAATCTTAAACAGGAGACATAAATGAAAAAATGGATGAAGAAATTGTCAGTAACATTGGTCGCAACGGGCGCACTGATCGCTGGGTCAGCGCAAGCAGCCGATCCGATATTGATTGGAATTGGATACCCGACACCTTTGGTAGGTCCACACGGTGCGGGTGCCAAAGGCTTTGAAGAAGAAATCAATCGTTTGGCGCCGGGTCGCTTTAAGGTGCAGCATTTTCCTGGTGGCTCATTGGGCGGCGAGCGAGAAATGGTGGAGAGTTTGCAATTGGGCACACTCCAAATGGCCATCACAGGAACAGCAATTATTGGAAACTTTGTTCCTGAAATGATGGTGATGGATATTCCATTTTTGTTTAGAGACTCTGCGCACGCACGCAACACCTTAGATGGACAAATTGGCAAAGATTTACTAAACAAATTCAATCAGAAAAATTTAGTGGGTCTCACTTTTGGTGAAATTGGTTTTAGACATATCACCGATAACAAAAAGGCGATTAAGACAGCTGATGATTTGCGTGGTTTAAAAATTCGCACGATGGAAAATCCTGTTCATTTGGCCGCTTTTCGTGCTTTGGGTGCGCAACCTACTCCCATGGCTTGGACCGAAGTGATGACCGCATTACAACAAGGAACCATTGATGGACAAGAAAATCCAATTTCCATTATTGTGTCGACCAAGTTGTGGCAAACACAAAAATACATGACACTTTCAAGTCATGTGTTTACTCCGATTGCATTCACCATGTCAGGCGCTTTCTTTACTAAACTCAGTCCTGCAGATCAAGACATCGTTCGCAAAGCTGCAATCAACGGTCGCACCACCAATCGCCAATACATCGATCAAGTTGAAAAATCGGGTTTAGATGAGATTCGGAAAAATGGCATGCAAGTTACAACAGAAATTGACATAGCCGATTTCCAAAAAAAGCTCGAGCCTGTTTACAAGCAGTATGGTGAAAAATTTGCTGATTTAATCACTAGTATTAAAAACACCAAGTGATGTTTTAAGGCTTTATCTAGCTATCCTATGCACCCACGATCATTTTTATTTGTACCTGCCACCAGCGATCGTAAGATCGACAAGGCTTATGCCTCTGATGCCGATGCGGTGATCGTGGATCTAGAGGATTCTGTGGCGATGTCTGAAAAGGGCAATGCACGAACAGCATTAGATACCATACTAAATGTGAAGCGTTCCAAGGCCACTTGGATTCGCGTCAACGCCATGGACACAGTACATGGATACGAAGATTTATTGGCAATTACTCGCAGTGGTGTCAACGGCATTATCTTGCCCAAAGTTGAAAGTGCCGAGCAAGTGCGTGCAGTTGATTGGGTGATGTCCAACTTGGAAAGGCAACGATCTCTTTATCATGGTGCGATTGAAATCATGGCGATTGTGGAATCAGCCAAGGGTCTTATTCATGTCAATGACATTGCAGCCTCCAATCCACGCTTGCGTCGTTTGATGTTTGGTGCCGTTGATTTGGCCGCTGACTTATCGATCTCGTTAGACGATGATGCAGGTGCTACTTCACAATCTAGATTTGCAATTGCATGTGCTTCACGTGCAGCAAATTTGATTGCACCTGCAGACACGGCTTATACAGAAATTACAAATCTAGACGGATTGCGTAAAACTACTGAGCGTGCGCGTGCATTGGGTTACAGCGCCAAGGCTTGTATTCATCCAAATCAAATTCAAACGGTTAATTCTGTTTTTAGCCCAAGTGAAGCCGATGTTTCTTGGGCGCATCGCGTGTTAAAAGCTTTTACTGAGGCAGAAAAAGCAGGGCTTGCAGCAATTCAACTTGATGGTGAAATGTTGGATTACCCGGTGGCCGAAAAAGCAAGAAAAATACTTCAGCAACAGCGAACAACATAATAAATTTTTAGCGATTGATAATCAATCGACAAGCAGTAGATATCTTTTTTCTTTGATAAAAAAACATCTTGACTTCATACAGGCTGTAGTGAATCGAATAGCGAGCAACTTGCTTCTCCTTATGGGCTGAAGTATCACGCTCATTTCAGCTATCGAAGGACAGTTTATAAGAATCATGGTTCCATGTTAACGATTGGTTTACTTGTTTTAATCAGTTCATCTAAAAGCGCCAACGCATCCTTAGATGAAGCTGAGTAGGGGTCAAATTCTGGATGCGCCATCTGAACCATGGGATCAACTTTAGACAATTGAACTAGCGCCATAGACCATTGGCCAAATCGTCTGTGAATAATTTCCTCCATCGACAACAATTCAATATTATTGTGATGTCGACTAGCCATGATTCGCGAGTAAAGAGTGTTTACCTGATGTCTTTCACCTTCCAATGCTTGCATGTACAAGCCTGAACCCTGGCATAAAACACCAGTGATATTTTCTTTCTTGTTGTAGAAATTGGATTTTTCTAAAATTTGAGTTGTGACAGTAGTAGTAACTGGTCCTACCGGTTGGCTGACATACAAAAGGCGTACGAGCATGGTTGGCTCCTTTTTAGAAATTTATAAAACGATACTTGACTATTTAGCATAGCGTATCAGTTTCAATACGGCATACTCACCACATGCAAAACGATGAAGGTCAATCTGGTCAGTCTATCCATAATATTGTGTACTGCAGCCAAGCAGCTCAGCACATGGATAAAGAGGCGCTCGAGAAAATAATTGCCACCGCTAGACTCCATAACCCAAGATACGGTATAACTGGGCTATTGGTTTTTGGTAGTGGTATTTTTTTTCAATGGTTGGAAGGCCCCAAAGACAATGTGACCAGTTTGTTTGATATTATTTCTGAAGATCCTCGTCACTCTAATGTTGTGCTTCTTACTAAAGAAGATGAGTTCCGTGAAAGGCTATTTCCAAATTGGGACATGGAGTTGGTGGCGGCCGAAGATATCAGCGACGTTTTGAAGGATGCCATGCATGAGGCCTCAGATCCAAAGCAAAGAAAAGCTTTGTCCAATATGTTGCATGAACTTAATAAGAACTTACCTGGCTAGTTAAGGCCATCTGTAATCACTATTTAATCACAGCAGGCATCGCATGCGGTACCTTTAATATTTGGTTCGTCTAAAAGTAGTGTGGTTGCATGTGCTTGGGCTGTCTAAAAATCAGTCCATGTGTTCCCAGGTTGTTAACTATGCGATCGGTACAAACTGGTAATAGCGCCTTCAGTATGTACCCTTGTTTATTGGCTCCTCGACCTGGGCTCGAACCAGGGACCTACGGATTAACAGAAAACATTCGATTTGCAAAACCATTGTTTTATGGGGCCTGTATCGTGTTTTTTAATTATGTGTAACAAACTGTGTAATTGAGGCAATTTTTACTCTGGACGCTTGCCATGGTCTGGACGGTGGTTTGCTCTGGACGGTCAGGCGACTCTGGACACCCCTGGGGCGTCCAGATTGTGGACGCTTGGTGCACTCTGGACGATTGAGTTGCTTTCAATATCTCGGGGCGTCAAGAATCTGGACGGTTGTTGCCAACTGGTCTTATCGGACAAAAGTTTCTAGATAGTTAGCACAGAGGTTTCTAATAACTCCGCTGAAAAACTCATAACATTATGGTTTTTCAGCTGATCTCATTGCATCAATGCCAGAGCGCAAACCTGCTTGCATGAGGCCAGTATCGTAGCAATATGAAATCATCCGAAAGCCTCTTTTTTGCCAATCCAATGCGGTATCCAATGTAGGCGCCATGCATGCGGCGGTTTTACCTAAGCGTTGGCATGTGCTGACCAGTAGGTTGATTGTGTTTTGAATAGCAGGATTTTCAAAATGTCCTGGAATACCTAAAGAGAGAGACAAATCGAACTGACCTAAATGACCACCATCAATGTCTTTCACTTCCAGTATTTCTTCCATATTTTTTGCACCTTTTTTGGTTTCAATCATGGCCAATACAAAGGTTCTGGCGTCGGCGGCTTGCATAATTTCAGATAAATTACCTCCTGCATAATCGTCGTGCGCGCCACCAAACATCGCACCTCTAACGCCACGAGGTGGATAGCGAGTCCAGCTGACTAACTCTTCGGCCTCTTCTTTGGACTCAACCATTTGAAACATAAAACCCATTGCACCAAGATCCAAAAGCTGGGAAACAGCAGCATAAGTTTTGGCTGGTGGCCGAACAATCGGAATCAATCCTATGCCACGACAATAGGAAAATTGTTCTTTCATGTCGGTCATGGTAAATCCGCTGTGTTCCATGT